>FWWL01000049.1_pt1 | contig 289940 bp, 281 predicted proteins | sample 2228331 | NCBI WGS metagenome assembly FWWL01 (sample SAMEA103939775, study PRJEB20133) | metagenome
CGCTGCAACTCGCCGGTACCGGCACGCTCGAGCGGACGCTCTGGCTCTGTAGCGTGAGCTGGGGCGAGGAACCGACCTTCACGGTCCGCCTCTGGTGGGACCGCGGGACGACACCGGGCACGGTCGATCCGGGCGACACACTCCTCCACGAGGAGCTGGTCCGCTTGCCGCAGTGACCGGGTGGGATGCACAGGAACCAGACACACTGTACCGCACCGCAGTAGCGAGCCAGTCCGGCGAGTGCGTCGTGCCGCGTCGCGACAGGCAGGATACGCTGCAGGCAACACCTTTCACCGTTGCTGCGCGCTCATGGCGGTGGCGAGCTGATCTGGCCGTCAGGCAGAGTATGTCCCGGACACAGCTGCCACCAGATCTGCTGTAACTAGCCTGCAGCACCGGTCACGGTCCACCGTACTCGAGGACAGGTCAACATACTGGAGTGTCGCAGGAAGCGGGTCCGGACCGGACGAGTAGGCAGCACGGAATCGCCACTGGGGTAAGATCACCGCGTCGGACCGCACTCGTAGGGCGATATGACTGCCCAGTGTGGCTGCCCATGCACACGTCTGCGATCACACCGGGGGCCCGTCGTGCCGTGTTTTCCGGGTACCGACAGCGCTGCTCGCTCGGGTTCGCACGCCCCCCTTTCGCTTCCGCTGCGACGTGCTTCGTTACATAGCCTTCCAATGCGCCGTACGGCACGGGGTATGCATGTACCGATGAGCCGGGCACCACGCGAATGACCAGGAACGTCTGGGTGCCCACTAGTTGGTTGGCAGGCGAACGCGCTCAGACGGAGTGCTGCAGGGAATCGGCGGTCGGTGACAGCTCGGAACGCTTCGCGCCTGGAAGAGTGTCCAGATCCTGAGATGTCGCTGACACGGCCGTACGAGGCATCGCATCGCCTCTCAACTGTTGACGATACCAAACCGTTCCTTTCGTTGATCATTCCGGTCTACAACGAGCGCGCGCATCGTCTCCACGCTGGAGACAGTGACCCACTTCCTCGAACGCAGCGAGATCGACCACGAGGTGATCGTGGTCAGTGATGGGAGTACGGACGATACGGTCGAACTCGTCCGCGCCGTTGCCCAGACCCATCCGGACGTCCCCCTGCTTGCCTATCACCCGAACCGTGGCAAGGGTTACGCTATCGGTACCGGGGTGAACGCTGGTCGCTGTCGCTCTATTATCGATACGGATCTCAGTGGCCGATTACCTGCTCGGCCAGTTCCTCGCGGCACTGCAGGAAGGCTACGATATCGCGATCGCCTCTCGGCATCATCCGGATTTCGCACTCGTCCCACCCTCACCGTGGACACGTCGGGTCATGAGTCGTGTGTTGTCTCGCTTTGTCAGCCAGCTGGTCGTGGACGCATTCTTCGATACCCAGTGCGGTGCGAAAGCGTTTCGCGCGGATGTCGCACGTACCTTGTTCATGCGACACTGGATCGACCACTTCAGCTTCGATGCCGAGGTGATCCTCCTGGCAGTGCGCGCGGGTTCTACGATCAAGCAAATACTAGTTATGCCGCAGTATACGCCGACGAGTTCGATCCCACCGGTACGCGATGCGCTGTTGATGCTACGGGACCTGCTCAGTAGTCGCCTCAACTTCTGGCGAGGAGTATACGGCCGTGACCCCACCGCATAACCGCCCGCACCGTGCGATCATCTTCGATGCGGACAACTTCGGGTTTCATCCTGGCGTCAACGAGGGAATCGTTCGCACACATCGGTCCGGCGTCGTGCGCGCGGCGTCCCTTTTGGTCACCGGCCCCGCCACTGCTGACGCAGTCTCGCTCGCCCGTGCCCACCCGCTGCTTGATCTGGGCATCCACCTTGCGCTCACCACGGTCCGTCCGGCGTTACAGCCCCAGTGTGTCGCCAGCCTGGTAACCCGCTCGGGCCGTTTCCCGCGGCTTGGCCTCTGGCTCCTCCGGCTCGGACTTGGGAGACTCGATCCAGACGATATCCGACGCGAACTCGCTGCGCACGTCGAGCGCGCTCGCCACAAGCCTCCGTTTCACACCCCCAACAGTCACCGCCACGACTATCTCTTCCCACCAGTACGTGCAATGGTCGCGATGCTCACCCGACAATCGGGTCTTCCTTTCGTCAGATGGGTAGCATGGCGTCCGCTCCGGCCGACCCATGAGGTCACCAACGCGGCCAAACATGCGGTATGCCGTCCTCGACAGGGCAACAAACCATTTGGGCGAGCGTACCCGTCTCGTCGGCACGCCCATGACCCCGCCCCGAGCCGCAGGTTCCCGCCGGCAGGCCTTCCTCAGCACCCTACCGGTTGGCATGACCGAACTGGTGCTTTTATTCTCATCTGGTGGATCCGGGTACTCAGCCGAGTTGATCCGCTCCGAGCAGGGGTGAAGCGAAACTCTCGTGGTTGACGAGCCAGCATCTCACGACCACGCTCGTCCCATCGGCGATCGAACTCATCAGCGTCGAGGCGCTCGCTTCGCGGTAGAGCAACGGTGTTCCGTGTCAAGCCGGCTGCGTGGTCGAGGTGGCCCGTGCGGAGTCCCAGGGCTGTCCCGTCCGCACCAAGGCATTGGCCAGCACCAGCAGCGTGCGCATGCAGGCCGTCACCCCACTTTCTGCGGTTTCCCTGCCGCCCGCAGCCGCTCGTCGAACGCCCGCAGCTATGGGTTGTGCCGGACCCCGGCCAGCGCCGCCAAGTAGAGCACCCGGGGGACCGTGGCTCGGCCGCCCCTGATGATCCGCCGCCGACTGTGTCGCCCACTCGCCCCTCTCAGGGGTCCACCCCGACGAAGCTGGCAATCGCCGTGCGGCCGAGCTGCCCCAGTTCGGGTCGGCAGGCGACCAGGGTGGCGGCCGTGAGCAACCCCACGCCGAGGATGGTGCGCAGGAGCTGTACCGTGGCCCGGAACGCCGGACAGCTCGCCAGGAACGCGGCCACCTCCTGCTCCAGCCGGGCCAGCTCCGTCTGCAGGAACTGCCGGTGCCGGTCGATCTGCGCCTGCACCCGGAGACTCGGGGTCTGCTTCCGCCGCTGCCGCTCGGCCCGGCGCAGCTGCTCGCGCTGGCGGCGGGCGAGGGGCGCGGCCCGCTCCTGCCGGTCCGGTTCGGGGAGCGGGCGGACCGGCGGCTGAATGCGCTTAGCGAACAGCGCCAGCGTCCGGGCATCCACCCGGTCGGTCCTCGCCAGGCGCCCCAGAGCCCGGACGAAGTCGCGCGTCTGGCGCCGATTGCCTACCACCACCGGCAAGCCCGCGGCAGCCAGTTCCGCCCAGATCAGCTGCTCGGACCCGCCACTGGCCTCCAGCACGATCCGCGCGGGAGTGCGCGGGACGGTCTACTTCGCCCCCTGGGCAGGACCGCGACCACCAGCGTCTCCTCACTCCAGACGATCCCGACCCACGCGGTCATCGCCATTCCTCCATGCTGCACCGCGTCTGGTCTCCACAGGGAAGGAGCTGCTCCCCTGCTTCGCGCAGCCTTATCCTGCGGGATGCTACCCCGGGCAACAGTTCGGCCTCCGCGGGAGCAGGGAAGGGCAGCGACCCACGCTCTCCCACGGACTCCTCGATCCTGAGGGGGATCGGTCTGCTGCCCTCGTCCCTGTCCCACGCCAAACATATAGATGACCACGCGGCAGCTCGGGACTCTCCCGGTCATCCCACCGCTCGCCAGGAACGCCCGGGCGCTGCAAATCGGGTCCCGGTCGAGAAGCTCATCACGATCGGTATCGGGGTCGTGGCGATCGGGCTCCGGATGCCCTGGATGATGTACCTCCCCTGGGCCTGGGACCCCGTCCTCCATCTGCGAGCGATAACGCTTTGCAACGCCACCGTTCACGAGCGACAGCCAACAGACTACCTCTTCTGCGTTTCGCTCGTTCGACTGCTCAGCCGCTCCTTGCAGGACGTTCACAGGGCCCTGGTGTGGGTTTCCGTGCTCCGAGCCGGGATCGCGACGAGTGTGCTTCCCCTCCTGGCTCGTTGACTGCACGATCGCCTCACGGGGAGGTGGCAGCTGGGCTTCTCGGGACGCCCGTCACCTTCTGGTTCGACAGCGAGGTCGCCCATCCGTACACAACGCTCGCTGCCGGAACGACTGGTCTCGCGTTCCTCGCGCTGGCGCTCGCGCGTGATCTGTTGCCTGGTGTCCGTGGCGCAGCCGCAGCACTCGCCTGGGCTCTCGTGGCTGAGTTCCGGCAGGATCTGCTCCTTTTGCTTGCAGCGCTGTTCCTCGCTGCACGGCGGGGGCGTCCGCTGCGCGACTGGCTCACCGGCTGTTGCGCTGGGTCGATCGGTCTCCTTGCCTGGCTGATGCCCACCGCTGCCCTGTCCGAGGGCTTCGTCAAGCAACTGTACATGACGTTCCGTCAAAATTCGCAGGTCAGCGGCTCTTCCTCGCTGTTCGTTCTCGGATGGCAGGCACCGCAGACCCGTGCGCTCGTACTCGCAACCTTTCTCTGGGAGGGGCTCAGCTTTGCACACCCGGGACTGCTGGTCTTCCTCCTGTACTGCGGGTTGCGACCCGCGGCCGGTGGTCCAGCGCTCCGCTCGCTCCTCCTCTGGGCCGGCCCTCGTCTCCTTCCTCGCCGTCATCATCGGCGACTACAGCTACACCTTCACCGCGCTGCCCGCGCTCATGGTGCTAGCTACCCGCGGTCTGATCGCGGACGCACCCGGCAGCCTGTGATTCACGAGACGCCTTGCTGCCCGCGCCAGTGCCTGGGGTCCGGCTCGGTCATACCATCCTTGCCTGCTGGCTCGCCATCGCCGTGATCGCGGGGAACTTGTGACTCTTCCTGCACAATCACAGGCCAGCGCACGCGCATCGCCTGCTTCGACCAGACGATGCGCGCGGGGTTCCAGTACCTTCGCGAGCAGTGTCGACCTGAGGAGCCCCTCCTGTTCAGTTCGGCGTACTATCAGCATGTCCGCTGCTTCCTGCCCGAGTACCGCACCTGGTTTTGGGATCCGGCACGCTGACCGGTAGGTGTGTGGCGGGTCGAGCCAGGCATCGGCTGGCTCATAATCTTTGACCAACTGGTTCGTCCTGCACCCGGCCGATCCGGCTCCACCTGGGTGGAGTCGATTTCACTCGTCTCCTGCCGGTAACACGCCAGTCTTCGACAGCCAGCAGTTGACACTGAGCATCGAAAGGATGGAGCGTCGATAGTCGCGGCCCTCGATCGCACGCCCCTCACGCTCCCACGCCTGTACTCGGACAACCTGGCGTTGGTGCTCGCCGTGGCACGTCTCCTATTCGTCAAGGGACTTATCATGCACATACTGCAATGTCTCGATCGGCCTTCCACGCCGCCAGACGGCCGCGATGCCTGACGGGTGTCAGCTTCTCACAGGGCCCTCGCCTCGTATCACCGACCATTTTGGTGCCCGCCTGTTGGTCCAGGCCCCTTTCTTTCTCACGACCTTTTGGCAGCCGGAATTCGTGCACCCTACAGCGGCACGATCCTCAACCTCGGTTGTAGGCATGTGCACCTGGCCAACCTGCTTACGCTCGGTAGCCCGGCACGAACGGTGCTCAGCATCGCCATCGATCCGAAGAAACTCGCTGCCGCCCAACGCACAATTCGCGGGCGCCCAAATATACAGCTGCTGGTCGGCGACGCGCCCTCGCCCCCTGACGAACCGTACCAAGCGCTCACGATCGCCGGCGTTCTGTACTTGCTTCCGACCGACGCGCGACGGCACGTCCTCGTGGCTGCGTTCCAGCATCTCGTCCCCGAATTCCTCACTGGAAAAGTCAGGTGTGCCAGCCTCGCTGGGGGCTACCCACACACAGCAATGGCTGCTGGCTCGCCTCGGCCCGACGGTCGGCACCACCCTGCACTTCATGGACACAGCAGCCTCGCTCGCTGCGCTCCGGGCGGCTGCCTTTCGCACCCACGTCCATCCGCCTCGCCCCGGCGACTATACCCCGACATCCTCTTCGTTACGGCGAAGCCGGAAACGCCTTCGTCGTCGCATCACCGAGGCCCGGCCACCGCACGGATGCACTGACCACCGCGCACCTGGATACCCCCTCACTGGCCAGCCGCCAGCCTGCGCCAGGCTAGCGTGCTTGCGCCCGAGAGGAGCAGAGCAAGCGCAGGCCGCATCGAACGGACGCTAGCAATCGGAGAACCCGACTCGAAGCGACCGAACGCATCCTATCTGAATCGCTTCCCGAGCTACCGGCTGGCCTCGCCATCCTGCCGCGACAGGCATCCGCGAGCCTCCGCACCGTTCGCACTCTCCGCCCGACCAACGCTCCGCAGCCAGCCGGCCGGAACACGCCCCGTGCGTCGCCTGGCCTGCTGAAGAACCGCGGCCCACCGGCCGCTCCACCACCAGCAGGCCCCTTGACCTCGCCCCGACCGCCATCCCGCTCTCCGGTCGGAGTCCTCGCGAACGCACTGCTGCGATGTTCGTCACACCCGGCTCGGCAGTCCGCCTCCAGTCCCGCGGGCAGGCCGTCCTCCTGAGTGACAGCAAGACATCCAGCCCCCCGGACGAGCCACGAGCAGCCCCGTTGCACGAGGGCCCGGCGCGAGGAACTCCCGAACGACTGCCTCCCGAAAAGGCAGCGTCGCGCGCACGCGGATCAGCCAGACGTCCAACATGAGTACACGCGCCGCCGCGCCGGTGGGCCACAGCCGGCCAAGCTGCGACAGCACGTACACCCAGAGATTCCCAGCGCACACCTTCCGAAGACATGCCACAAACGTGCAGGAGAACTCACGACTGCAGGGCCCCGCACAGCCGGACACAACCTCGTCCGTGGACAAAACTGCGCAGCGCTGCCAATCCGGTCCACTTCCCCGAGCGGATGGCCCGAATTACTGCCGTCGGCGCATGCAAGGGTAGGTGCCCGTACCGGCGAAGAGGCGCGACGCCACCCGTTCCACCCGGGTGGACACACACGCCCCGCATTAGTTGGTACGATATGCCACGTCGACGCGAGCAGCGGGAGGGAGCAACGATGGGTCGCTGGCACGATGGCGCGCAAGTCGCAGTCCTCTTCACTTTCGACGTCGACGCTGAGACGCTGTGGCACGCTGGTAGCCTCGAGCCCAGCGATCGTCTCGGACTCCTGTCACACGGCACCTACGGCGCGCGGGTGGGAGTCCCCCTCGTGCTCCACGCACTGCGCCGCTACGACATCAAGGCAACCTTCTTCATCCCGGGCTGGGTTGCAGAGCACCACCCCGACGTCGTCGCAGCCATTCGCGACCAAGGCCACGAAATCGCTCACCACGGATACCTGCATGAGACGGTTCTCGACCTCGATGAAGCGCAAGAACGACAGGTCCTCGAGCGCGGCATCGAGGCACTCCGCCGCGTCACCGGTGAGGCACCGGTGGGTTACCGCGCTCCCGCCTGGGAGTTGACGCCGCGCACCCTCCGGCTCCTCGCCGAGTATGGCTTCCGCTACTCATCAAACCTCATGAGTCATTTCCTGCCCTGGCAGCACCCGGACACACACCTCATCGAGCTACCCGTGCAGTGGCTACTGGACGACGCGCCGTACTTCCTCTTCCGACCAGGCTCTGGTTCACGTCCGATCCAAACCGCGCAGCACGCCTTTCAGGCCTGGGCCGAAGAGTTCCAAGGCATTTACCGTTTCGGTGGCCTGTTCAATCTCACACTCCACCCTCAGTTGATTGGACGACCTGGGCGGATCCTCATGCTCGAGCGCCTGATCGAGCATGTCCTGTCCTACCCCCGCGTCTGGATCGCCACCGCCCGTGAAGTGGCCGCCTATTGGGCGGAGCACCTGGCTCGCAACCCACAGGAGTGGCGGCAAGGGCTCGTCTACGATCCACTCACGCACCGGTGACCGACGGGGTCCGGGAGGGCGTCGCCGACCCGGTCGTTACCTGCTGCAACACGATCCGGTAGTGTTTCCGGAAGGCGAAACGCTCATCCCGGATCAACTCGAAGTAGGAGCCGAACCGTTCCGGATGTTCGGCTGCTTCGTCCAGTGGGTGCAGTGGATCGTCGTCCGTCAGGGGTGTCCGCAACTCGTAGAGCGTCGTCCGCTCGGCCGGGATCCGACCAGCGTCGCGAATCCAGCGCCGGAGCTCGCGCGGCGGCACCAGCTGGCCGTAGGTCGCGCCAGCGGCGGTGGATATGCTCTCGTTGATCAGCGTTCCACCGAGGTCATTGGCTCCTGCATTCAGGCACCACTGGGCCAGCTTCGGGCCTTCTTTCACCCAGGACACCTGAATATTCCGAACGTACGGATGCAACATGATGCGGGCAATAGCGTGCATCTTGACCACTTCTTCGCCCGTCGCGCCCGGCCGCAACCCGGGGATCAAGCGCTTGCGATACATCGGCGCTTCACTGTGCACGAGGCTCAGGGGCACGAACTCCGTGAAGCCACCTGTCTCCTTCTGAATCTCGCGAATCAACGCCAGATGGGCAGCCCGGTGCCGATTGGTCTCGACATGCCCATACATGATCGTCGCCGTCGTCGGAATACCGAGGCGGTGCGCTGTCGTAATGACCTCGATCCACTGTGCCGTCGTGATCCGTCCCGGGGAAATCATCCGGCGCACTTCATCATCGAGGATCTCCGCTGACGTCCCGGGAAGGGAGCCGACGCCAGCCTCCTTCAACCGCAGCAGGTACTCCTCGATCGAACAGCGTGCGCGCAGCGCACCGTAGACCACCTCCTCTGGCGAGAACCCGTGGATATGGATCTCCGGCAGTTCAGCCTTGATGGCACGACAGATCGTGGGATACAGGTCGGGATCCATCTTCGGCGGCAAACCAGCCTGGATGCACACCTCGGTCGCGCCGAGCTCCCAAGCCTCCTTCGCCCGACGGACGATCTCTTCCAGTGGCAGGAAATAGCCCTGTTCCTCGCGATGTCCGCGGGAGAAGGCACAAAAGCCACAACGCTTGATACAGACATTGGTGAAGTTGATGTTCCGGTTGACGACGTACGTCACCACATCCCCGACAGCGCGACGCCGCAACTCGTCCGCCACGAGCGTCACCAGGAGTAGGTCATGCCCGTGCGCGTCGAACAGTCGCTCACCCTCCTCGATGGTCACATCGTGGCCGGCGAGCACCCGATCCAGGATACGAGCGACATCCAGTGACGCCGAGGCGAGCAGCCGATCCAACAGATCGCGGAGAGCACTGCCTTCCTGCATCACCACAACTCCTTCTCCGGCGGAACCAAGCCACCAGCGTCGACCATACCAGCGACCTGCTCGCGGATCGCCGGATCGAGAAACGTGTCTCCCTGCCGAACGTATCCCGGATAGACGGCCAGTCGTTCGCGCAGGGTGAAGCCCAATCGTTCCGTGCGCTCCTTAAGCTCACGGAGATGCGGCCAGGCACGTTCAGGATTGATGAAATCCCGCGTGACAGGGGAGACGCCGCCCCAATCGTCAAGCCCAGCGAGCAAGTACAGATCATACCCGTCCGGCATCAGGTTCGGTGGCGCCTGCACTGCAGTCGTCGTACCGAGAATCAACCGGGCCACCGCGAGCGTCCGCAACATATCGAGTAATGTCGGCTCGGGCCAATCGCGCATTCGGATGTCCGCCTTGCGACGGAAGTTCTGCACGATCACTTCCTGGATATGCCCGTAGCGATCCTGCAGCGCGCGAATCGCATACAGTGAATCGACCCGCTCGTGCGAAGTCTCGCCGATCCCGATGAGAATTCCGGTCGTGAACGGCACGCGTAGTCGTCCGGCTGCCTCGATCGTCTCCAATCGCACCGCCGGCACCTTGTCCGGACAACCGCGATGCGCACCGCCGCGCTCGAGCAACCGCTCGCTGATCGTCTCCAGCATCAATCCCATGCTGGCGGTGACGGGGCGCAGCAGGGCAATATCTTCCTCCGTCATCACACCGGGATTGGCATGGGGCAGGAGACCTGTCCGCTCCAGCACCAACGCACACATATCGCGCAGGTACTCGATCGTCCGCGCATAACCACGGGCTGCAAGCCACGCTCGATACGACGCATAACGGAGTTCCGGCTTGTCCCCCAGGCTGAAAAGTGCTTCCTTGCAGCCGGCAGCACGACCAGCCTCGGCCACCGCCAGCACTTCCTCTGGCGTCATCGTGTGCGCACGCGGATCGCTCGGCCGGCGCACGAATGTACAGTAGGCACACTGATCTCGACATAAGTTTGTCAGCGGGAGAAATACCTTCCGCGAGTAGGTAACAGTACGCCCGGAACGACGTTCCCGGACCGTGCGCGCCGCCTCGAGCAGCAGCGGCAACGTGTCGATGTCAGCCTCTATCAGTCGATAGGCCACCGCAGGCTCGAGAGAGCCCGAATCGACGGCATCGGCGAGGGCTCGCTCGAGTCCCTTGTCCACAGGCCTCAAGGGGACAATCTCCAGGGTCACCGGAAGGCCCCTCCTTTCTGCACCTCCCGAACGCCGGTCAGTATGGATCACCAACGGCGCGATGACCAATGCGCCTTGGCGATCCCCGACCCCTTTTTGGTTATCCTCACTCGTACACGGCGGGGAGGTACCATGCAGCCGAGCGAACACTGGCTGGCACAGGTCTGGCAAGAGCAATGGCTCATCGGTGATCTCAGAACAACGGATGGTCACTGGATCCGCATTGTCTACCGCGGCATCTGGACGCATCGCCGCGGACCTGACTTCGCCGACGCTTTGATCGACCTCGGTGGTACGCTCCTCTCCGGCGATATCGAACTGCACGTCCGCGCATCGGACTGGTTCGCGCACGGCCATCACGAGGACCCAGCCTACGACACCGTCGTGCTCCATGCCGTCTGGTACGACGACCTGGGGCAACCAGCAACGCGCCGCGACGGGCGCGCGATTCCGACACTCGAGCTCCGCCACTTCGTGGCTGCCCCACCGCACCAGGAAATGCTACCGGCTACTCGCCCCCTCGGTGCGCTCGGTTTCCAGTACTGCGCGCCGGAACTCGTCACCAGCGAGCCCGAGACGCTGCACCGCGTGCTCGAAGCGGCGGGCGATCAGCGCCTCCGCGATAAGGTCGCCCGCGTTCACGCCCGTCTCGTAGGCGAGGCGCCGGGCCAGACGCTGTACTGGCTCCTGGCTGACGCTCTGGGTTACCACCGCAATCGTGACGGCATGCGAACCGTGGCCGAAAACCTCCCACTCGAACGGATCGAACGGGCGCTCTTCCACGCCACGCACCAGCAGCGTTTCACGATCGCAGCCGCCCTTCTCCTCGGCACGAGCGGCTTCCTCCCGCTTTCCGATCGGGAACGCAGCCTGGTAAGGCTTGAGTCCGCCACCTGGCAAGCCATCGAGACCCAATGGACGAGCAGCAGTAGAGATCTCGTGACCGCCACGCCACGCTGGTACCTGAGCGGGATACGCCCCACCAACCACCCGCTTCGCCGCCTTCTCGCGCTGGCATCGATCGTCTCCTTCAGCGAGCGGGGCCTCCTGCAGGAATGCATCGATCGGATCCGAGCGGCTCGTCCGCGTGCAGCACTGTCCCGGTGGCTCCTGAGCCCGCCGGTACCGATCGGGCGGGATCGCCTCCTCGATATCCTGGTGAACGTCATTGTCCCATTCGCGCTCGCCTACGGAGAGATGTGTGAGGACGAGGCGCTGTACGAGGCCGGCCTCCAACTCTGGCACACCTTACCTTCGGGACGAGGGAACGCCATCACGCGCGCCACGCTGGAACAAATCTGCGGGGCGAACCAGCTCACCATCCGAACCGCGCGAGCGGAACAAGGCCTGCTCCATCTCTACCAGACAGGCTGCCGACCGAGACGCTGTCACGAGTGCCCGATCGCTCACCTGGTCCTAGCACGTGCGCAAGCCACCTGATTTCCGATCGAGTGCTCGAACGTACCAGTCGCGACGATATGCCTAGCTGCTGTCAACCGAGCATCCCCGCACCAGGACTCATCTTGACAGCGCTCCAGTCGAACACTACAATCCTGACTAGGTTAGTCGGGATTGGAGCCGGTCGGTGCGTCACGAGCGACCCGACAGTCATGACGCAGTACGCTCTCCGGTAGTCGAGCGGGTGCTTCCCACTCGTTCCCACCAGTCCGGTATCCTTCGATCTACTGCGCCACAGCTGTTTCAGCGCGATCGTGGGAGGGACTTACTCGGCATCCACCACGGACCGGGCCAGTGGCTATGATGAAAATCCGCGAATCGAGCACCTCCAGCACGGGGATCGGAGTGCAGCACCTTCGCAAGAGGACACGACGGCTCCTGGGCACAGCGCGCTCGGCCTGTTCGAACGGCCGAATCACCGCCTCCTCAGGACAGTCCGAACTCGACCGCCAGTCGACGGAACGAGAGTCGACCGTACAGCTTCGCGGCAGACACACTGCTGGTCACTGGTGTGCCGCCAATAGGCGCAGAGGGCTACGCGCAACGGTCACAGCGTACACCAATGCGGTAAGGAGGTCCGATGATCGATCGCGTTCCTATCGTCCTGCAGGGTATCAGCTGGTCACGCGACCATGGCCACCCGCTGCTGCTCCTCCGCGCTCTCGATATCGATGTTTCCTTCGCGGTCGTCGCCGATGTGGACGAAGCACGTGCCCTGTCGACCTGTTCCTGTATGCGTGACCGAACCAGGAGGCGGTTGGCTGGTCTGATCGCGGGCTTGCTGCAGGCAGTCGGTGCCTCGATTCTCGACATCGTGCTTCACCTGGATGATCAGGGATCGCTCCGGGCCACGCTCCGACTCGCCTCGCCACGAGGTCTGCATTGTTTCGACATTCCCGGAAGCGACGGCCTGCTCATCGCCCAGGAAACCGGTGTCGTTCCGGTCATGGCAGCGAGCGAACTCCTGGCCATCGACCAGCGCAGCCAAACGCCACCGCCACCGACTGATACGAACCTGTCGCTCCCGCCGGACGTCCAAGCATTTCTTGCTCGACTGGAGCGGTTCGGCGCGTTGGACGATCAGCCAGACAGTTCGGAGTGAGAGCAAACGCCAACTGCAGCACCCGGTATCGTCTCTGGGATACGAGCTAGCGCCTCGCTGACTGAAGTCGACTCGATGACGCACCGCTCTCCTTCCGGTGAGACGATCTCCCAGCGGATCGGTTGTTCCGGTCGGTAGACCCACCACCAGGCCCGACGCACCAACACACGCTCGAGCGCATCGGCGATCGCTGCGCGGGCCCGTTCCGCAGGAACGCACTCAGCTTCCTCAGCCGAGCGTGCCTGTTTCACAGCAACGGCAGCTGTCTGCTCGACCCATTCTTCTGCTTCCCGCGTGAGGGCACGGTCGCCAGTGACGAGGAGCAGCGGTATCCCCCGCTCGCCGAGCCATCGGCTCGCTATGGCCAGCTCACCAGCCTCCCGCCCATCCCAGACGATCCGCCACCCAGGGCGAAATGTCTGCGGAGCGAACGCATCGCGCTGACCGGTGCGCGCATGGAAGCCGAGCAAGACGGCAATCCAGTGGCCCGTTCTCAACACCGCGGAAACGACTTCCCATTCAGTTGGCTGCCTATCGGGCGGAAAGGCTCGGCCATGCCAGTCCAACAGCGCTACACGGCTGATACCCAGCCGCCGCGCCGTGGTGGCGACAGCACTGACGTCTGCGACGTACTCCTCGAGCGCTCTCCGATAACTCGGCTGTGCCGGATCGCACATCTCCCAGCGCTCGACGCCCGAAATACCTTCCAGATCGGCCACGATCAAGAGTTCCATGTGCGTCCTCTCCGTCGCATAGGTGCTGGCTCCGCCTGGCTCAGGGCGGACGTGACCGGACTGTACTCGCTCCGCTGCCTGCCGATCCACTCCACACCGTCAGACCGCGGGCAAGGTAGACAAAAGGCTGCCGGGGTGGGAACCCGGCAGCCGATCGGAGGGTTGCGCCCAGTCTCAGAAGGAGAGATCGTGGATATCCGGGTACTCGTCGATCACCACATTGCCGAGCGAACCGTCGGGCAGTCGGTCGACGCGCCGGACGATCACCGTTGTGATGACACCTTGCGTCTCCGGGTGGAAGCGCACTCGGTTCATCGGCCCCTCGAAGCTCACGTTCTTGATTGCATCGAGGAAGGCCTGCTTGTCGCTGGTGTCGCCATTCACTGCTTCGAGCGCGTGCGCGAGGATCATGATCGTGATGTAGCCCCAGTACTCAAGGTGGCCGGGAAGGGCATTGAACTTCTCCTGGAACTTCTGGACGAATTCTTGATTCTGCGGGCGCTCATATCGTGCCGCATAGTTGATTGCACTGACGATACCCAGCGCCGCATCGCCCACCTCGGGCAAGTACGGATCGTCACCGACTTCAGCACCACCGAGCAGTGGATACTGATCCTTGAGGCCGAATTCTTGGTACTGCGTCATGAAACGGATGGCATCCGCGCCGATGAACCAGGCCCAGACCGCATCCGCGTTGGGTGCCCCCTGAAGTACTCGCTGGAGATACGGACCGAAGTCGGTCGTATCGAGTGGCGGATAGACCTCGGTGACGATCTGGCCACCGGACTTTTGGAAGTATTCACCGAAGATCTGCGCCACCGTGTGCCCAGTCTGGTAGTCCGGTGCCATCATCGCCACGCTCCGGTATCCACCCTTCTCATAGGCCCACTTGGCCTGAATGAACTCATACTGCCCTTGACAGAAGGAGGATCGGAAGATGTACGGGCTGCGGACATTGGGGTCCCGCGTGATGGCGGGCCACCCGGCGATGGAAACGATCGTCAGCTGCTGCTGCTGATGGAGGTAGTCACGTACGGCGGTGACCTCAGGCGTAATGGTGAAGCCGGTGATGACGTCGACCTTCTCGCTTTCAACGAGGCGCCGGACATGTGTCGCTGCCTGTTCAGGGTTCCCAGCCGAGTCGGCGGGGACGAGTTCCAGTTGCCGCCCTGCCACTGTGTTGCCGAGTTCCTCGAGAGCCAGCTGCATACCCTGAATATGTCGCCGCCCGGATGCAGCCAGATTTCCCGTCTGCGCTACGACCACACCGATCTTGAAGGGCTGGGAACTCACGGGAGCAGTGGGACTCGCAACCGCCTGGGTTGTCGGCGACGGTGCGGCCGGCGACGCGGCAGGAGGCTGCGTCGGTGTGGCGGCCGGCGCCGTCGTCGGAGTCGGGGTCGCCTCACCACGGCAGGCTGCCAGCAACCCACTCGCGATGACCGATGTCGAGAAAACCAAAAAGCGCCGTCGATTCATCCGTCTCCTCCCCTCATTCGGCACGAAACCGCTCGCAATCTGTTCCACTCGATCTCAGTCAACGGCAATCGTGTCGTCCCCCCTTCTGACATCACCGTGCCATCACCTCATGTACCCACGTGGCGGCGACAGACTCACGCAACGTTCTTCGCACCGGAGTCGACTACGAGCCACATGTCGTCACTTTATATATGCAACTAAGGCGGTGTCAAGATCGTGACGGAACAACACCGATTTCCGTGCGAGTCCCCTCCTGCTTGACACTCGTCCCAATACGGCCGTATCCTTCGCTAGGGATACCCCACAGGGGTATGGCGACTCTACTCTAAAACTTAGGAGGGAGACGATGGTGACACGAGTCTACCGAGTACCGGACGTCAGTTGCCAGCACTGCGTGCGGGCGATTACCGAAGAGTTGCGGAAGATCGAGGGGGTGCACGATATCGAAGTCGATCTCGCGGCCAAGATCGTTCGCGTCGTCAGCGAGGACACCGTGCCCGACGAGCGCATCAGGAGCGGCATCGAAGAAGCCGGCTATACGATCGCCGCTTGACGCGCACCGCAATCGCAGACAGACGACACCTACCGGGGGCTCAAGCTCCCGGTAGGTTTTCGCCCACACCAGCAGCCGATGGGTAGACGAGACCCGGCCGAGGCGCTCTTTCGCCTGCACGAGCGCGGTTGCATTCGTCAGGGTTCTCGCAAGGACCGTTCCTGGTTCAGTGCTCGGGACCCACATCCTAGCCACGGCTAGTTCCTCGGGTTGTGCTTCCCTGGACCGGAACTCGTACTGCAATTGGGACGAAAGGCACTCGAGGGGCCTACAGTGTCGTGCCGAAGAGTCACCGAGGAACGGGCGACGGTCAGAGCGGAGCAGGTCGTGGGAGACAGGTGGCGAATTTTGGTCATCGACGACGATCGACGGTTCCAATTGGCCCTGGCCACTGCACTCGAGCACCGCGCAGTGGTCCGGACGGCCGACACAGTGGAGGCGGCATACCGGTTGCTCGACGCCTGGCGTCCACATGCTGTCGTCATCGACCCAGCAGTACGCACGGGCGACGGCTTCGAACTCCTGGCCGCCTGCATCACGCGAAGACACCTTCGAGTATTCTGCTGCCTCCCGACACGCTTCGCCACAGCACTGAGGCTCGGACTGCCCACCGTAATCTTCGTCGATCGCAACTCACCGATCCGTTCGCTGGCTCACACGATTTCCGCGAAGTTATCGCACTGGCATTCGGGTACAGTTCTTTCAGCACCGCGCGCCAGGCACGAAATCCGTCACTCGGCCGTGCCCTTCACCGACGGGTATAGCCAGATACCCGGACCGTCGATATCTGCATACCGGTCTGTCAGCGAGACAGCACGCTCGCAGCGAGCGTCAGCGATGCCGCACGGTGACACGGGCGGGCACGGGCAGCAGGGGCCATTCCGGAGCACGGGCGAGGAAACGCGGTACGGCGTACCAGGCAACAGCTGCGAGCGTCGCGCCAGCGATGCAATCGAGGACGTAATGGTTACCCGTTCCAATGACCGCGAGCGTCATCAGGCTCGCGTAACCGATGCCGAGGACGTGTAGGAGTCGCCGCCGGGCGAGTCGGAGCAACCCGATACAAACGAACACTGCGAAGGCGACATGCAAGCTCGGCATCGCCGCGAACGGGTTGTAGAGGGTCGCGATTCCGGGGTGATCGTAGTTGACTCCGCGCGAGATCGCCAGCGTGTCGACGAAACCGCGCCAGGGGAAAAAGCGGGGTGGCGCGAGGGGGAACAGCGTATAACTGGTGAGGCCAACAGCGAGAATCGCCAGAAATGTCGCTCGAACTTCGCGGTATCGGTCAGGAACAGCGAAGAACGACCACAAACCGAACACCAGCACAGTCCAGAGATGCATGTAGGTATACACACCGTTGAGAAGCACCAGTAACGGTGGATAGGCCATCACGATACTCTGTACTCCACGCTCAACCGCAAGGCCGAGTGCCTGCTCGATGCGCATGACGAGGAACGCGTTCTGAAACGCATCATAGGCCCGACCGGCAGCGACGCCGCGCGTGACATAATATAGCGAAAACAACGAGGCCATCAGGCCGAACTCGAGAATCGCCGCGCGCGGGCGAGAGAGCAGACCACCTTGGGCCTTGGTTCGTAGCAGACCGAACATCGAGACTACCTCATGTCACGAAAGTCACCGCCGTGAACGAGGTCGACAACATCCAGGTCTGCCGGTAGTCTTACCATCGTTGTCGCTGTTTCGTCCACCGCATGACCACGCGGTGGCAACGAAGCTACTGCGTTCGTACGCTATACTTGCGGGGGAGTTCGGAGGAGGCGAGACAGTGCAACCGACTATCGCCGAAGCGATCGAGCGGTTCCTCGCTGATCTCCGCTTGTCCCCCCGGAGCCGTTCCACCTACGGCATCGCGCTGAAGAAGTTCCTGCGGCATCTCGCCGACATTCAGGGAATCGATCCCGAGTCACCCATCGACGCACTGCGCGAGGATCACGCGCTCGCGTTCTTGCGCGACCTCGTACCGGAGGACATCAAGACGCCCGAACAAGTTTCCCGAATGCGGACGGCTCAGACCACGTTCGCAGCGGTGCGGAAGTTCTACGCCTATCTCGTCTCGTTCGACCTCCACCCGACGCTGTCGACCGAGAAACTGCGGGTTCGGGCATCCGCGCTCTTGCCACGTTTCACACCGCCTCCACCCGATGTCCGTACGGAGGAACTGGAACGGATCGTCGAACACGTGCGACGCCTCCCACCGCAAGCGAACCCGACACGCGAGCTCCGTCGCCTCAAGATCCGCGCGCTGATCCTGTTCCTGTTCCGAACCGGAGTCCGTGTGTCGGAACTCTGCGCGCTCCGCAAGCAAGACATCGATCTGGAAACAGGAACAGCGCGCATCTACCGCGCCAAGGGAGGCAAGAGCCGCACGGTCCACTTCGACAGCGAGACAGCAGAGGCTCTCCTCGCATATTGGCAAGCCCGCGGTGACAGTGGCCGTGGTAGCGGAACATACCCGGCCTTCAGCGGTCGCGACCGGCCCGGTCAACCCGGTCGGCCGATCGCCCCGCGTACTGTTCAAGCCCTGGTGAGTCGCCTGTGCGAGGAAGCCGGCGTCGAGTTTCCGGTAACGCCTCACTCGTTCCGGCATGGGTTAGCGACGGAACTGGTACGGCGCCGGGTCCGGGAGTCCACTGTACAAGCGATCCTGGGGCATGCCTCCCCCGTCACGACACGTATCTACGTTCACCTTACTGCCCAAGACGCGGCCGAAGAGTACCATGCGGTCTTCGGTGCCTACCGGCGCCCCGGCAAGCAACGACGGGCTGGTGACGAGTGACCGGACACCGTTCCCTTACCCTTGCCGCTCTCTTCCTGTTCATGGTCATCGTCCTGTTCGGCTGCTCCACCGTGCAACCTCCAGTCGAGCGGGTGACCCCGACCCCCACGGCACTTCCGGTGAGTGTCCTGACGCCCGATACCAACGACGTTCGCTATCGCCCCGAACCGATCATCGGGCAATTGGTTCTGGCAACCCAGATCGCCGCGGATGGAACGCCCCGCGATGAACGTACGTCCGTGCCTGCTGGCACCCAGCAGCTCTACCTCGTCGTGCGCATCACCGATCTTCCAGCAGGTACGCGCCTGGCGGCGGTGTGGATTCGCGGGGCGAACGAGATCGGCAGGAGCGAACGACAGATCGCCGATGCGTTACAAGGCAGCCACTGGATCGCGCTCGCTTTTCCGAGCGACGTGCCCTTGGCCAACGGAGAGTATGCCGTTCGCCTCTATGTCGATGATCGCTTCGTCGACTCGCTCGTGTTCTCCGTCGGCCAAGGAAGCGGGACGACGAGCGGGCAGCAGACTACTCTGGTTTTCACCGACGCACCCCCAGGCGATGGAGACCAGATCCGCGCTTTCGATGTCTTTCCCGAAGGGACCACGCGTGTCATCGCTGTTCTCGTCGATCCTCCCCTCGACCTTCAGGGGAATCTCTGGAGCCGCTGGACGATCGACGGTCAGGTTCTGACCGAAAGAGGTGCAGACGACCTGCGTTCTCCATTCATCCGCACCTTCACACTCGAGCGCGAGGAACCGCTCCCAGCTAGCACTTACACGGTCGAGGTCTTCGCCGAGCAGCAGCTGATCGCCCACGGTACCTTCCGTATCACCGGGGCGACACCTACGCCGACGCCGTCGGCTACCACAGCTCGTATCGTGGATGTTCGGCTGGTACGGGCAGTCCAGTCCGGTACCGGTGTCCCAGTCGGTGCAGCAGTGCAGGAGATCCAATCGCCGGCGCGCATCTACGTCGCTCTTTTCGTCGAGAATCTCCAGGCGAACGACCTTGTCGAAGTAGTCTGGCAGCGTGCTGGTACGGAGATCGATCGTCAGCCACTGAGTGGGCTCACGCTCTCATCCAGCTGGATCGCGCTCCCCGTCGACCTACCAGCCGAGACAGGATCGGCCCCGATACCATACAGCGTGACCGTGTTGCTGAACGGCGAAGTCGTGGCGCAGCGTTCGCTCCTCGTCGTCCCGTGACATCGCTCGCCGCGGTTGCGCCGGGCGCTGCTGGAACAGTCCGATGAGCTGATCGGATCACCGTGGTACCGTCAGCTCCTCGACGACCTGGCGAGCTGCGGCGAGCCAGCGCTCGTCGGTATCGTCAGGAACCGAGCAGCCGTTCGCCAGAATCAATCCCCGCCCGTTCGTTTGCTCGATCGCATCCCGAGCCTCGGCACGGATCGCCTCGAGCGGACCATGCGCGAGTGGTCCGAACTCGTCCCAGCCACCCATCAAGCACTTTTGCGTACGCTGACGAGCCTCGCGCAGGGATGGGCCTGCGCGGCGATCGCTCCAGCTGAACACCTGTACTGGATAGTCCAAGACATCGTCGAAGAAGAGATCCCGATCGCCATGCACATGGAGGACGTTCAGCCAGCCATCGGCAGCGCCACCGAGCGCCAGGAGATCATAGGGGCGTCCGAGTTCACGGTACCGCTCGCGCGACAGAACCGCGGCCGTGCACCCCTGGAGCGCGAAGAAGACACCGTCAGCGCCAGCCTCGATCGTGACCTCGATCTGGCGACGGATGTTTTCGGCAAGCACAGCGAGCGCCCCATGGACCACGGCTGGATGCTCTGCCGCGTGCTGCAGGACGAGTTCGGGCCGCGCTGCAAAGTAGAGCGCCTGCGTCAGTGGGCTGAAGACGGTAACCACGATCGGCACGTCGGGACCAGCGAGTTGCCGCAGACGGCGAACCGCTCGTAGCCATTCACCACCGTAGCGGCTCCGCCTGAAGTCGATGGTATCGACCAGATACCAGTCCTCGAGATCAGCGATACAGCGCCGGGGGAAGGGGTAGCGTAAATCGGGCATCAGCTTCGCAATATCGAGGTCAAAACGGCGGACGAAGAACTCAAAGGTCAACTCGGCGAGACGGTACCCGGAACCATGAGGGCGGAAGTGGTGCCAGAAACAGACCGGCGGCCGATCCACAGCCTGGCCTGCCAGTGCTGCTTGCACGCGCTCGCGCTTCGTGAGCGTAGTCACGAGCAACCGTCCTTTCGTGTCAATCCAAACGCTCACTAACATGCTCAGGTAGCGTCACGAGCAGAGTAGGCTGCTCACTATCCAGCACGATCAACTGATCACCACGTACGCGCTCGGCGATCGCGACGATGGCACCACTCGGCGTGACGACTACCCCGCGCAGGAGCCACCCCGGGAGAAGGTGAGCGATCGGTTCGAGCGTAGCGGTGTCATACACCCACACGCCATCACCGAAGTCGCCGGACACCGGAAACACGATGTAGAGCTGTCTCCCATCCGGAGAGAGGGACATGCGAAGCGCGTTACCGCTGTCCGCCCTGGCTGAAGGTACCAGATGATCCAGCAGCTGCCGCCACCACGCACGATCGGTGACCGAAGCCGGGGACGAGCCACGCTGCTGCGGTAGTCCTGTCACCGCATCGATCGCGGTGATCAGCCGGTTCTGGAGATCGACGAGATAGAGGATATCACCGGTCGCGGAGGGCAGCGCGAGCGTGGTCACAGGATCTGCTCCGAATCTGGCGATCAAGGCACCGGTCATGACATCCCACAGTCCGATCCACGTCCCGTTGCCATCACGGCACCAGGCATACCAACGTGTTTCCTCGATGCCGAGCACTCCACCGTCGCGTTCTGGGTTAGCCAGGCAATCGACTTCGCCTGAAGCGACCGACGCGAACGACCAGCGACGCACCCCTTCCAACCCCAACGCTGGTCCCGTGAACGAGGACAAACGGGCTTCACCAGACCCGTCCAGTGAAAGGGCACGCTCCAGCACGACCACCTGTCCACCCGTCGTAATCGCAAGACGCGGTACGACCTGCGTGCCGCGAATAGCTCCTGGGAGAGGTCGCTCGACCACCGGTGTGCCCGACTGAACATCGACAACCACCAGGTCGGCTCGCCAGCTCTCGCCGAGTCGCGCCGCCCGGTACAGAACGAGATACGGCTGCGAGGAAAATCCGGCGACGGCGAAGACCATGGCGGGGGTTGTCGTCGAGCTGCCCTGTAGCGACGCACGCACCGGACCCACGTCGAACCGTTGCTCGACTCCGGTGAGCACATCGGTCAGCACGAGAGTGGTCTGCCATCGACCACCGTAGAGGCGACTGACTGTCTCGATCGGGACAACCGAGCGGCGCACGAGGTAGGAGCGACCACCCACTCGTACGACAGTCTCACCGAGAAAACGGACGACGCTACCGGTCACAGGATCGAACCGGAGTACCGTAATCCAGGAAGTGCCACGGACGAGCACAGCATCCTCGCTCGCCGGCGGTGCGCTGAGCCGCGGGGTGACGAAGACTTCGGTCTCCGCCTGGGCAGCGCTGACACCATCGGTCGCCTGCACGACAATGCGCCACCACCCGGCTTCGTTGAGGGGAACCACGATCAGGTAGCGACCTGCTTCTTGCTCGGTCGCGGAGCGAACCTCGACGATCGCTTCTGCTTCGCTCTCTAAGAGTGCGTTCCTGCCGGGCCAGACTGTCGCCTGCAGCTGCAGGCCACTCACCGGGGCTCCCGATGGATCGACGACCGTCACCTGGACGGTCGCGCTATCACCGGCAGCGAGCGTCGCCGGCTGCACGACGAGCGAGGCGATGCGCAGCGAGGGCTGTTGGGCCACGAGCGGCAGGGGGAACCCAGTGCTGAGCACCGCAACAACCAGAATGAGCAGTGCGACAGCAGACCGCCGCATCGCCGCTCAACCTACCTCAGAGCGCGAGTTCCCAATGCTCACCAGCTGTACGGCTGATACGTCCGCTCGTGCGCCTCCGCGAGATAGTACCGCAGGAGGTCGACCGCTGCGGCGATATCCTCGACATGCGCCATCTCGTTGACGGTGTGGACGTGCCGGGTCGGGATCGAGAGCGTCACGGCCGGAACACCGGCACGGGCCCGTTGCAGTGCTCCAGCATCGGTTCCGCCACGCGGCAACACTTCCAGCTGATAGCGGATTCCATGCTGGTCGGCGACCGCACGCAGGTGGTCGACGAGGGGTCGGCTCGGGATATGTGAGGAATCGTACACTTTGATCGCGACTCCTCCGGCGAGTCGAGTGACCCGGTCGGCAGCGTCGATCCCCGGTACGTCACCAGCGATGGTGATATCGAGTGCGATCGCCACGTCCGGTTCCAGCCCGAAGCCAGCTGTCTGGGCACCGCGCAATCCGACCTCTTCCTGAACGGTCGCGACGGCCACGATTTCGACCTCGTGTCGATCGAGGTAGCGGAGCGCCTCCAGCATGACGAAGAGACCGACCCGATCGTCGAGCGCTTTGCTGAGCACCGTCGGCCCCAAACGAGCGAACTCTCGGGCGAGGGTGACCATGTCGCCGACCTCGACGCGTGATCGAACTTCTTCCGCTGGCAAGCCGAGGTCGACATAGAGATCCTCCAGAGCAGGCGCCTTGCGTTCCTCGGTGGTCAGCAAGTGGATCGGCTTCGTCGCGAGCTGCAGCGCACCGAGCAGCGGTTCGCCGGAACGGGTCCAGACCTGGACACGCTGCGCCACCAAGACCCGGGCATCGAAGCCACCGACCGGCTGCAGGCGGAGGAAGCCGTTGTCGTCGATGTAGCGAACGAGAAAACCGATTTCGTCCATATGGGCGGCGATGAGGACACGGCGAGCGACGGAGCCACGCCGGATGCCGATCAGGTTTCCCATAGTATCGACACGCAGCTCGTCGACGAGCGGCTCCAGGGCAGTGCGGACGACCGACGCCACGCGGGTCTCGTGACCAGCGATGCCAGGAGTCTCGCACAGGCGCTGCAACAAGCTCCAATCGAGTTCCATCGGCTACCGGCCCTTCCATCGCACCACGAACGCACTGACGCTCACATCCTAACACTCGGCGCGAACACTCCCAAAGCGCGGTTTCGTTCACCCGGGGAAGACTGGCGGGTAGGATGAAACGCAAGCGATGCGCCCATGGGAGGGAGGTCGAGCAGTGGTTCAACAACGGACACGCAACGAGGTACCGGTCGAGGAAACCTGGAACCTGGCTGACCTTTTCGCAACACCGGAGGAGTGGGAACACGAACGCGAAGCCGTCCTGCGTACTCTCGCACGCTTGGAGGAACTACGCGGCACACTCGCTGCCGGGCCGAGCCAGGTTCTGAAGGTGCTGACGCTCGCGGACGAGCTGGACCAACGGGTCAGCAAGCTCTACGCGTATGCCTTGCTGGCACGCGACCAGGACACACGGGACACTGTCGCGGCCGAGCGCTACGAGCGAGCCGTGCACCTGGGCACGCTGGCCGGGCGGGCATCGGCCTGGATCGCACCCGAACTCCTGGCCACGTACGACGACGCCTCGCTGTTGCGCCTACCCGAGGAGGAACCGGGACTCGTGCCATTCCGGCGGCTGTTCGAGCGCCTGGTCCGGGAACGCCCACACATCCGCTCAGCCGAAGTCGAAGAACTCCTCGCCGAGACCACGCCGCTGGCTCAGGCGCCGAGCACAGCGTTCACTTTGCTCGACAATGCCGATATCCGCTACGGAACTGTCATCGACGTCGACGGCAGCACGGTGGAGCTGACGAAAGGACGTTACCTCGTGCTGCTCGAGCGGCGTGACAGGCGCGTACGGCAGCAGGCGTACGAGGTCTTCAACGCGCCCTACCTCGCACACCGGCACACTCTGGCAGCGTTGCTCAGCGCAGCGAATCAGCGTGACGTCTTCTACGCCCGGGCACGCCGCTACGAATCAGCACTCCACGCCGCGCTTCACCCGGACAATATTCCGATCGAGGTCTACACTACCTTGATCCAGCTGGTCCGGCAGCACGCACACCTCCTCCAGCGGTACCTCGCGCTGCGCAAGCGCGTGCTCGGACTGGAACGCCTGCGCACGTTCGATCTGTACGTCCCGCTGGTCGAGCGGCCAGAGCGGTCGTACACGTATCCCGAAGCGCGTGATCTCGTCATCGCTGCACTGGAACCGCTTGGACCGGACTATATCGAACCGCTCCGGCAGGGTCTGGCGAGCCGCTGGGTCGACGTACACGAAACCGTCGGGAAGCGCTCGGGGGGATACAGTCTGGGTGTTTACGGGGTACACCCGTACATTCTGCTCAACTGGAACGGTACGTTGCGCGAGGTCTTCACGCTGGCACACGAAGTCGGCCATGCGATGCACTCGTACTTCAGCTCGCGGGAGCAACCGCACCCGACAGCCGAATACACGATCTTCGTCGCTGAAGTCGCCTCGACGTTCAACGAGCGACTGCTGACCCATTCCCTCCTCGCGCGGGCGACCGACCCCCGAGAACGGGCGGCGTTGGTCAACGACGCACTCGACACGTTCCGTACCGTCCTGTTCCGGCAGACGCTGTTCGCCGAGTTCGAACTGGAAACGCACCGTGCCGTAGAGCGCGGAGCGGGACTGAGTGCCGACGGCCTCTGCGAGCTGTACGGGCGCTTGCTCGCCGAGTATTACGGCCCCGATCTCGAGTTGGACGAGGAAGTGCGCCACGAGTGGAGCCGAGTGCCGCACTTCTATCGGGCCTTCTACGTCTACCAGTACGCGACCGGGCTGGTGGCAGCGACCGCGCTCGCCCGGGCAGTCCTGAGCGGGGACGAGGCAGCACGGCAACGCTACCTCCGGTTCCTGGCAGCTGGCTCGTCGAAGGACTCGCTCGACCTCTTGCGCGATGCTGGCGTCGATCTGACGACGCCGGAACCGTACCTGGCTGCTTTCGCGACGATGGAACAGGATCTGGCCACGCTGGAGGAGGCCCTGACGCAACTGGGAACGCTCGGGCAAAGTTGATCACGGTGGACCGACCTAACGACAGGACGCGTCCAGCCGCCCTGGTGCTCGTGTCCGGGCGGATCGTTCGGAAACACGCGCGCCAGCTCGTTCACGGGCGCATCGGCTCGCGCGGCGCACGCGCAGGCCAGGCTGCGGTATCGGCTCTCACCTCCGCGCCTCCGCACACCGCGACGTGGAGCGCGACGGTACCTGCCATCAGCTTGCGGAAGTGCACGTCCGCGAACCCAGCCGTGCGCAGGAGTTCGGCGAGTTCCGGTGCGCGCGGGAAGGCCGCGGTCGACCGCGGGAGATAACTGTAAGCTGCGCGGTCGCCGCTCACGAGGCCACCGAGCCAGGGAACGACGCGATCGAAATAGAGCCGCAGCAGGGGTGCGAACGGTCCCTCGAACGGTGTCGTCTCCAGGATCACCAGCACCCCGCCGGGACGGAGGACGCGGGCGAACTCGCGGATCGCCGCCTCGTAGTCGGGGAGGTTGCGCAACCCGAAGCCGATCGTACAGGCGTCGACCGACTGGTCCCGAAACGGCAAGCGCATGGCATCGCCACAAACCAGCGTGATACGAGCCACCTGCTTCTCCAGCCGCTTGCGGGCGGCGTGCCGCAGCATCTCTAGACTGAAGTCGAGTGCGACGACGTGGGAAGCCCCCTGTGCGACGAGCTCGAAGGCCAGGTCGCCGGTACCGGTCGCGATATCGAGCACGACGCTGGGACGACGAGCCAGGGCGGCACGTGCGGCAGCGCGACGCCACGAGACGTCGCGGCCGAGCGACATGAGACGGTTCATCACGTCGTACCGGGGAGCGATCCGGTCGAACATACGCCGGACTTCGGCCGGCGGTCGCAACGCGCCACGGCGAGCCATCGCACCTCCCTCTTCGTGGTCAATCCTAGCGCGCCGACTCGCGGCGATAAGTACCGACGAGTTCGCCGGTCGCCAACACGTGGCCTTCGACAGCCCGCAGCACCGCAGCCCGCTGTGCTCCCGGGGGCAGACCGGTCAGGCGATCGAGAGCGTACAGCCGGAAGGCATACCGGTGCGGGGGACCCGGCGGTGGGCACGGCCCACGATAGCCGAGCGTGCCGAAATCGTTCCGACCTTGTCGCCCCCCATTCGCGAGCGATTCCGCAGTGGGTAGGCCCGGCGGGAGCGAGCGCGTGCCGGCAGGCAGATCGTAGAGCAACCAGTGGGTGAAAAGCCCACTCGGGGCATCCGGGTCCTCGACGACGAGGACGAAGGCGACGGTTCCAGCCGGTGGATCGGACCAGCTCAAAGGAGGAGACCGGTCGGCGCCATCGCAGGTGTAGTCGGTCGGGATCGGACCGCCAGGCGCGAACGCCGAACTGGTCAGACGCAGACTGGGTGCTGGCGACAGAGTCGTCGGCCTCAGTTCCGCGCTGGTACAGGTAAGGCCAAGCGTCATGCCAACGAGCGCACCCGTGAGAAGAAGCCGCAACCACACCGAGTACAGGTGGACGCGGATTCTTTCGCGACGACGCTCCATGGTCCATCCCGGTGGGTACCGACAGCGGACTTCCGGTCGTGAGGGTACTGCATGAGCAAGACGATCGAAAGCGGTCACTCCGAGTGAGCGACACGAAGGGGAGGCGAGCAACCTCCGGACCAGGATTGTGCCTGGCAGGTCACCACAGTACACTCTCGGTTGTTGGTTCACCCTGGGGAGGAACGATGGAAGCACAGAAGCAATCACGGAGCGCGATCCGTCGGCATCCCGAGCGTGCCGTGCCGCAGGAAGCAGCTGCGATCCTCGCCGCGGGGATCGTCGCGCACGTGGGCTTTTGCGACGACGGACAACCGTTCGTCATCCCGATGTCGTACCACTATGACCCACAGCGACCGGACCGGTTGTACTTGCATGGGGCGCGGGAGAGCCGACTGTTGCAGGTGCTCGCTGCTGGCGCACCGGTGTGCGTGGCGGTGACGCTGGTCGACGGGCTGGTCTATTCGCGAACTGCCTTCAACCACTCGATGAACTATCGGAGCGTCGTGTGCTTCGGGCGAGCCCGGGTGATCGCGAGCGAAGCCGAACAACGGGCGATCTTCGAGGCGATGACGGAACGCTACTTTCCGGGCCGACGCGTCGGGGTGGACTATCAAGGAGCCACCAGACAGCAGCTAGATGCGACACTGCTCGTCGAGGTCGAGATCGAGGAGTGGAGCGCCAAGGCGCGCCGGGGTGGGCCGAAAGGGCCGTACGACGCCGACCCGACCGCACCAGGCACGGCTGGCGTCATACCGTTGTAGCGAGAGCGCGTGCGCGGGCAGTACGCCGTCACTCTTCGAGGGGTTGGCGGCCCCGAAACCCGGCATCGAGTTCGTGCCAGAAAGCGACTGTCGGCTCGTCGACCTTCCAGCACAGGTAGACTTCACGGCCGTCACGTAGGCTGGGAAAATCGACTAACCCCATGTCGAGATCTTTGACCTCGACACCCAGCTCGTGCACGGCGCGAACCTTTTCACGGATCGCGCGCACCAACGTGGCGATCCGCTCCTCGTGTGCCTGAAGCTTCTGGGCACTGCCATTGAGGAAGGCGAGGGGCGCAATCCGGCGCAGCTCGTTGAGCTCGCGATCGAGCTCGCGCTTCTCCGACTGGAGCGCAAGGAGCATATCCCGCAACCGCGGAACGAGCGCGCGGGCTTCTTCGACCGTGAAGTAGCGACGGCTCCGGCGCTCCATACGAGGACTCCTGGCACTCACGGAGCATGGCGATCGGCCTGTCCGCTCAGACGTGCGGCTCACACCGGGCGGTCGGGGCAGGCCGCATGCCACTCGGCCGGGCAGTGAGTTTATCATCGAGCGGGCGTGGCGGCGGTGGAGGCTTCGATGATGCGACTCACAACGAAACCAGAGGCGAAAGCGCGTAGGGCAGCACTCATTGGCCACTCGCTGCTGGCTACAACTGCTGTGCTGTGGGGTTCCTCGTTCATCAGCACGCGTCTCATCGTCGGCGAGGTGCCGCCGCTCCTCCTGGGCTTCCTGCGGGGGCTCCTGGCGGTTGTCGTTCTCGGTGCGGTGGCGCGCTGGAACCGTGTACCGCTTCGAACAGGCTTCGGCGATTGGCTGCCGCTGGCGCTGCTCGGCGCACTCGGAGTCGGATACTTCTACCTGGGGCTCAACCTGGCTCTCCAGTGGACAACCGCAGTGACGGCATCGCTGTTGAGCCTGCCGTACCCAGCGTTAACGGCTCTCGCTGCCTGGCTCTTCTTGCGCGAGCGCCTCAGCTTGCACCAGGTCGTCGGCATCGCACTCGCTGGTGCCGGCGCAACCTGGTTGACACTCGAGTCGGCACAGGACAGCGTCGGCGGTGCCTGGATCGGCAACCTCCTGGTCCTTTCGATCACAGTCGCCTGGACCGTGTACACCCTGATCGGGCGCCGAATCCTGCCGCGCTGGTCACCACTGGCAGCGACCTTCCACGTGATGCTTTCCGGAACGCTGCTCCTCGCTGTCGGCGCTGGGCTGGAGTACCTGAGCGGCGCGCGGCCGATCTGGACAAGCCAGACGATGCTCCTGACGCTGTACCTGGGTATCGTCTGCACAGGTATCGGGTACACGTTCTGGAACAGCGGGTTACGGCTGGTGCCGGCAGCCGCCGCGAGCGTGTACATGTACCTGCAGCCGCTGACGGTGCTGGTGCTGGCGATACCGGTGCTGGGAGAACGCCCCACACCGGGGACGTTCGCCGCTGGTGGGCTGGTGCTCATCGGTACGGCGCTGGCAGCGCGACGGAGCGGAGGGGACTGACCGATCCGCTACACTGGACCGAAGATGCAGGGTCGCGGCACGGACGCACAGAGCAGTGATGGAGGACGACGCGAACGATGGCGAAGCGAAAGACCGCGCTCATCACGGGGATAACCGGCCAGGACGGTTCGTATCTCGCCGAATTTCTCCTCGAACAGGGCTACCGGGTCGTCGGGATGCAGCGTCGCTCCAGCACGGAGACGCTGTGGCGGATCGCCCACCTTCTGGACAAGATCGAACTCGTGCAAGGAGACCTGCTCGATCAGCTCTCGTTGATCGAGATCATCCGAGAATACCAGCCGGACGAGGTGTACAACCTGGCAGCGCAGTCGTTCGTCCCGACATCCTGGCAACAACCGGTGCTGACCGGTGAATTCACGGCGCTCGGGGTGACGCGCCTGCTGGAGGCCATCCGCCTGGTCAAGCCGGATACGAAGTTCTATCAGGCGAGTTCGTCCGAGATGTTCGGCAAAGCAGTGGAAGTGCCCCAGAACGAGCGCACACCGTTCTACCCCCGCTCTCCTTACGGCGTGAGCAAGGTCTACGGGCATTACATTACGATCAACTACCGGGAAAGCTACGGACTGTTCGCGGTCTCCGGCATCCTGTTCAATCATGAGAGTCCGCGGCGGGGTCTGGAGTTCGTGACGCGCAAGGTGACCCATGGCGTGGCCAAGATCAAGCTCGGTCTGGCGAAGGAATTACGGCTGGGCAACCTGGAGGCGCGCCGCGACTGGGGATACGCGCCGGATTACGTGCGTGCGATGTGGCTGATGTTGCAACAAGACCAGCCGGACGATTTCGTCGTCGGAACCGGGAAGACGTACTCGGTGCGCCAGCTCTGCGAGATCGCGTTCAGTTGCGTGGGGCTGAACTGGGAAGACTACGTCGTCGTCGACCCCTCGCTGTTCCGCCCGGCGGACGTCGATCTGCTGGTGGCCGACGCGACCAAGGCACGCACGGTCCTCGGGTGGCGCCCGACCGTGAGCTTCGAGGAGATGATCGAGCTCATGGTGGACGCTGACCTACGGCTGCTCAAAGGAGAGCGGGTACCGCCAGGCATGGTGGCACCGGTCGTCCGTCCGTGAGCGCCCCTTCTCGAACCGGTGTGCCGTCCACCATGCCCCCGGTGCGCAGCCAGAAGCAGGGGCATGAGGATCGTTCACTCATGCGGTACCGATAGGAGCGGCGGGCGGACGATTTCCCTGCCCCACAGCGTGACAGTGCATGGCGATTCGGCCACAATGGAGCGCAGCAGCATCCCGAGGCGAGCGCGCCACCCTGGACGATCTCGCGGAGTGCCGGTCGGATACGGGAGAGGACTGCAGAATGAGCGGAGGCACCGAACAGCGGCTGCAGAGGGGGCTCGGCATCGCGCGTGTCGTTTCCGCCTATCTGCCGCTGGGACTGGCGAACTGGCTCATTCGCCAGGGTGCCCGGCGGGTCAAACTTCCGCCGGGAGTCGAGCGCGCGGAGGTCGAAGCTGACGGCGTGCGGTGCGTGTGGCTGCTGCCACCCAATGCCCCTGCCGACCGTGTGCTGCTGTACCTGCATGGCGGGGGCTTCGTCTTCGGGCTGAGTGCGCAGCACCTCGCCATGGTTGCCGAATTGACCCTGCAGCTGGGGATCCGAGCACTGCTCCCGGACTACCGGCTCGCTCCGCACCATCCCTGGCCTGCAGCACTCGAGGACTGCCTGACCGTCTACCGGTGGCTGCTACGCCAGGGCTATCCGGCCCAGCGGATCGTGGTCGCCGGTGACTCGGCTGGCGGCAACTTGACCATCACGCTCGCGATGGCGCTGCGCGATGCGGGCGAGCCGCTTCCGGCGGCACTGGCGTGCCTTTCGCCGGTCGGGGATCTTTCCAGTAGCGAAGAGCGGGGGCGCACCTTCGTCGATCCGGTCCTGCACCCACGGGCGATCCGGCGCTTCAATCGCTCGTACATCGACGGGCACGACGCACGGCATCCTTTGATCTCACCGGTTTTCGGCGACTGGCATGGCCTCCCGCCGCTGCTCATCCATGCCGGGGAGAACGAGCTCCTGCGCGAGGATGCCGAGCGGATGGCGCGCGCAGCCCAGCAGGCTGGGGCTGAGGTGGAACTGGCGATCTACCCGCGGATGTGGCACGTCTGGCAACTCAACCTGGAACTCCCGCAGGCACGCGACTCGCTGGAGAAGATCGCAGCGTTCCTGCGGCAGCACCTGGAAACGCACGCCACACCGGTGACCGGACTCGAGAACTAGAACGGGAGTTCCGTCTCCGCACCGTCAGGCTCGCTCTCCCTGAGGCGCTCGACGCAACGGATCTCCCAGGCATCACTATCGAGACCAGCCAGCAGCGCACTCTGCCCGACCGCCGGGCGGAGGACGACGAGGTGGCGCACGGCCCGGCTCATTGCGACGGCGGCGGCACGCCGCCACAGGCGGATGGCTTCCTCGACCTCGTCGATCGGTGGATCGGCGAAGCGAGCCGGCGGTGGTTCCCAATCGGGGAAGAGGGCAAAAACTGCCGGAAATTCGAGGCCTTTGGCGTTGTGCCAAGTGAGCACCTTGACGGTCGGGGCTGGCGACATCCATTGCCCGTGCCCGACACGCTCGGTCGGGATCTGGGCCTGCCGGAGCGCGCTCTCGACCTCATTCGCGTCCTGATTCCGCGGCACCAGCACCGCACAGTGATCCCACGGGAGACGCTGCTTCTGTCGTAGACGGTGGAGCTCCTCCGGGAGGACCATCTTCCAAGCTTCCCAGCGGGCGAGGGCGAGGACGAGAGGCCGCGGTCCGCCACCGCGCTTGCGGTCGACCGGTTGTGCGGCGGGGCCATCGGAATCCGGCAAGGCATCGCGATAGGCACGGACAGCTGCCGCGATCTCCGGCGGACAGCGATGATTGGTGCGCACGGTGAGAGGCACGACCTGGTGAGAAGCGTCGCTGCTGGAACCATCACTCTTTTCGAGTTCCTGCACGATGCGCTGCCAGTTGAAGCAGCGGAGGTAGATCGACTGCTGTTCGTCACCGGTGAGCAGGAAAAGGCGCGGATCGAGACACAAGGACTGCAGCAAACGGATCGCGACGGGGCTCAGATCCTGCACTTCGTCGACGATGACGGCATGGTAGCGCCGGACCTCAGGATCGCTGCGGACACGGTCGAGCGCGAGGTGGCGAAGCTCCTCGGAAAGGTACAGGCCTTCGGCCCGCAGCAGATCGGTGAGCGTCTCGTAGAGCACCCAGATCGCCTCGCGCTGGACGCGTTGCAGTGGCCGCCGCCGACCAGTTCGGTCAGCACTGAGGTACTCTTCCAGGCTGGTCAACCCCCGTCCGATGATGACCTCGGTGATCTCGCTCAAGAGGTAATCGTGGGTGATCCCGCGCAGGCTGGCAGCGAGGCGCCGATCGCGTTGTGGGTCCGGACTGAGCGGGCGATCGAAGGCCCGGCTCCGTGCCGACTGGAGCCACGACCGCGCCTGATCGTCGCGTACGATGCTCTCCGGCGGAACATCGACGCAGAGTTCCCGGACGAGCGCATCCAGCGTCTTGACCTCGGTTCTCACGCGCACCTGCGGCGGAAGACTGGTGCGTATCAACGTGCGGGCGAAGTCGGCGAGCGTGCGCGTGAAGGTGACGAAGAGGAAGCGCGCGTCTGGGTCACTCTCTCCGAGCTTCCGGGCGAACTCCTCGATCGCCCGGATCGCCACCAGCGTTTTGCCGGTACCGGCCGCACCGGTGACGATAAACGGTCCCTCCTGCTCGGCGATGGCGCGCAGTACCGCGCGTTGGGAGGCATCGAGCAGCAGTTCCAGACGCGACCGCCCGGTGAGCACATCCTGAACCGTCGCGGTCTCATCGAAGAGATAGGTCGGCTCATCCAGCAGGTCGTCGAGCCTGACGCCGCATGCCAGGTCGAGCACGCGCTGACTCAGGAGCTCGTCCGGGATGCGCTCGGCGATCTGCAGCAGCTCGTCCTCCGTCGTGCAGGCAATCAGCGCCTCATGGAACGTCGATGGTATCCCCAGTCGCTCGAGCTCCGGTCGGGTGAACGGACGCGGCAAGAGGCGCGACAACGGCTGGGCAGTGACGTCGCTCTCGACCGGCTCGCTTCGCTCCTGTGCCGCCAGGTCCTCGTCGTCCGGCTCGACGAGAACGACGACCGGATCATCGAGGGGTAGCACGTCCTGCCGGTAGGCATCCTTCCGGTGCTCGATGCCGAGGAGCGTGACGATACAATCCGTTCCGATCCGATAGAAGACGCGGTATTTCCCCACGCGCCAGCGGTAGACATCGTCGTACCGTTCGAGTCGACGCTTGTGATCGGAACCATCCGGATGCGGATTCGCCCGAAGTTCGGGCAGACGGCGCCAGATCAGCTCCTGATTCTTGGTCGAGAGGGCAGCGAGCGAGCGACCGAACGTCTCGGTCATCGCCAGCGTATAGCGCTCGCACATCCGGGCTCTCCGCGAACAGGGTGGACAGCTCGGGTCTTACGAAAAGTCTCGCGCTTCGACAAGTGCCTGTCAACTGTACGGACAGGTGTAGCCGCTCGAGGCACCATTCGCATCAGCTATTCGCGGTTCCCTGCAGCGCGCAACCGGCATTCATCGTGGTCGGATGACACTCGGACCGCTATACTGGTCACCATGCCCTCCGACGGACCCTACCAGAAGGAGCGTGGATCATGGATCGCACAGGGGTACCGCTCGCCTTCTCTCCCACCGATTCTGGCGCGGTTTTCGAGCAGGCATCTCGGTCTCGATCGCTCTGCTGCTGCTGATCGTATTGCCGAATCCGACATATGCCTGGCAGAAGGCGAGCGAGCCGGGAGCGGAACCGTTCCGGCTCAGCGATCGCGTCCTTATCCCCTACCTTCCGCACGCTGAACTCATCGCTGGGACCGGACCGTGGTACAGTGCCCTCACCGTAGCGAACGGTGGCGCTTATCCGATCGAAGTCGAGATTCGCGGAGCCGATGGCACGTTCCTCACCAGCGTCGGGCTACCAGCATTCGGCTCGACCGTTCTCGGATCGGGTACGCTCTACGGCAACAGCACTGGGCGCGCACTGCAACTTACCGGGCGCGAAGCAGGAGCCTGCGCACCGACAGCGATCCAACGACTGACCGTCCAACGTGGACCGCAACCGGACAGCGTGGATACGATACCGCTCCCGATCCCCGACGGTGTCGTGGTCACCCACCGTATCGTCAGTCAAGGAACAGTGTATTACCAATCGCCGGTCGACCTGTTTCAGGCTGACTATGTGTCGACGCAGGTCGGGACGACAGGGATGATCGATTGGTCGCCTGCGTTCGACGAACCGATACCGAACAGCACGTACACCGTTCTCGTCGTGTACGATCCGGTATGCCGCCCCGCACGGCTGAGTGCGGCGGTAAAGGCGGTAGCTCCGATCGAGGCAGTTGCTGGGCGGACGACCGCAGCACATCTCATGGTGACCGGATACACGGCGTTGCCAGCCGACCGCGGGGCGGGGGAGACGCTGCATCTCCCGATCGCGCAGGGCGATTACAGCGGCTGGAACACGACAGTGTACGTTACCAACTTCGGTGCACTCCCTTGTGCGGTCACGGCAACTCTTTTCGCCTATCGAAATGGCCAGGTGACTGCGGCACCCGAAACTATCCTGCAAGCAGGGACCACGTGGCAGTTCGATGTGGCCAGTATCGTGCCATCAGGATGGCTCGGTTCGGTTCGACTTTCCGGCGCTGTCTGTGACATCGCAGCGGTCGGCACACGGATCAAGGCGCAACAGCCATGGGGAACCCCTGTCAACATGGCGCTCTCGGATCTCGCATTGCCACCACAGACTCTGAGCACGACAGCGTTCGTCCCACTGGTCTTCCAAGCCTATTTCGACTGAAACAGCGGTATCGCCGTGACCAACACGGGTGCCTCGCCGGCGAGCGTGACCATCGAGTATTTCGCTCTGGACGGTGCACCGATCGCAGTCACGCAGCTCGGGCCAATTCCACCGAACAGCATGGCCTTCGACTATCTCACCGGCACGGGAGGGCAAGTAGCCCAGGCAGTCATCACGAGCAGCGAGCCGATCGTCGTCTCCGTGGCAGCGGTGAAATACGCTGGCGGAGGGGAGGATGTCGGGCAAGCGTTGAGCTACATGGCGGTGAACAGTTCGCTGGGATCGGGGATACTGGTGGCACCGTTCTTCGAAAAGGCCGGTGGAGGAGGCAACGATACAAGTGGCCTCCAGTTGTTCAATCCCACGAATGGCCCGACTGACCTCGAAGTCGCCTTCCGACAGCCGAACGGCGCGACGACGCATCACGTCTTCACTGGGCTGCCAGCACGGGGAGCAGCGACGTTCTATGCACCGTCTATCGATGCCCTTCCTCCCGGCTTTCAAGGAACGGTCCACGTTTTCGCGTTCAACAGCGCGATAACCGGGATCGTCAACGATGTCAATTACGACGTGCAAGCTGATGGCTCGACCTCGTATAACGTTGCGAGCGCTCACCGGACATTCCGAGCCGATTTCGGGCCATCGACCGACCTTCCGAACAACATTCCGGCTGTGTTCGTCGTCCAGTATCTCGACGAGGCAGGCAAGCCACCGCTTCCCAAAGAGCTGCGTTTCGTCCTCGATGCCAGCGCTTTCGGTATGTGGGCAAAACAATCCTTGAATGACGCAACTGGCAAGGCGATATTCGAGCTCCCGCCAGCGAACGGACAATCGGGCACGGTGACAGTCTGCGTCGACAGCAACCTGAACTTCGACTGTGACGCTGACGAACCGAGGATCGTGCAACCCTACAGTTGGTCACCGTGAGCAGCTCGCTCGAGTGCACGGAACGCAGGCACCGGGGCCGATCCAGCTTCAACGTGTCGATGAATCGGGCACTGCCTCCTGGTGAGCGTGAGCGCTCCTCCCGGCCGCACTGACGATCTCCGCTTCGGCTCCCCAGCCGGTGGGGAGACGGCTAACGACAGGGAGGCCGACAGCCGTGGCGAGGCTTGTCGCGACCGGGTCGGGCGTGACGACGGCGACCTCGACATCGTGCTCGAGCGCGTTCCGGCTGATGTCCTGGAACAGTGGGAGGTCGCTCCACTCGACGATACCCGGTGGGACGATCAGCACGACATCGCGCCGTGCCGGCGACGCGAGCCAGGCTGGCAGGTCATACAAGCGGGTTCGGTCGTCCAAGGTGACGATCTGTCGCGGTGGCGGATGGCGAAGCTCCTCCAGCACCGAGAGCACGATGATCTTGAGTGCAGCGAGCGTCGGCACGGCGAGGAGAAGCCCGAGAATGCCGGCGAGGCTCGCACCAGCCAGGACCCCGAAGAGGACAACGACAGGATGCAAACGCACGAAATGGCCGACCAGCTGAGGAATCACGAAGTGATCCTCGAGAACGCGGAGTACGAGATAGACCACCGCGACCACGATCGCGAGCTGGAGCGAGGACCAGCCGAACGGTGCGGTTCCCTGGGTCAGCGCGACACTGACCGCGATCGCACCAGCCGTCCAGGGACCGACGAAGGGGATGAGCTCGAGAAGACCGGTCGCGATCGCGAGGGCGAGCCGGTACTTGACTTCCAGGATCGTCAGCGCGACGTAAGTCGCCGTTGCCATGATCGCGAAGAGGACGAGCTGGGCGCGGACGTAGGCGCGGAACGTCGCATCGACCTGGCCGAGGATCCGACCGACCGTTCGCTGGTGGCGACGCGGCGCGAGCCTACGCAGCCGCGCCACGAGCGTGCGTCCCTGCAGCAGGCCGTAAAAGCTCACAAGAAAGAAGACGAACGACTTGATGAGCGCTTCGACGGTGGCGAGCACGAGCGGAACAGCTTCACGGCTGAAGCGCTCGGCAAGCGCCTGAGCAGCGGCATCGAGACGACCCAACACAGCACTCGTGTCGATGACGATCTCACCGATACGGATCTCGGGAGTGCGCGCCAGCCGCTGCTCGATCGTCTCGACGATGTCCGGGACGAGACGCACGAGAGACTGCACCTGCTGACCGAGCGACGGTGCGATGAGGACACCAGCCAGCACGAGCAGGCCGAAAAGCACGACATAAAGAATCACGATGACGAGCGCACGCGGCAGGTGCGTGCGTCTTTCGGCCCAGTCGACCAGCGGATGGACGAGATAGGCGAACACTGCTGCGACGATAAAAGGAGTCAAGATGTGGGCGAGATGGAGCAGCGCGTAGCCGAGGACAAGCACGAGCAGCGCGGTGACGACGAGCAGCTCGCGAGACTGGCGGATCCGATCGATGAGATGCATTCCGCTCGCCTCGTTCCTACCGATCTCTCAGCCATGAACGCAGCCGGAGAAGTAGCCCGCTGAGCATTCTACACGAGCAGGCACCGCATTTTGCGCTCGTCAGCTTCAAGGACGCGATACCGGGCACTCGAGGCCATTTCAGTCAGCGGGGAACACGACGCGGGCTCGCGAGCAATCCGCTCGTTATCAAGGCGAGCAAAGCCAGAACGATCGCGAGGACGAAGACCGCGTCGAAGCCGAGCCGATCGACGACGAGACCGCCGAGCATCGGCACGAGTGCGACAACACCCAACACCGAGTTGGTCACACCGACCAGCGTCGGCCGCTCGTGTGGATGCGCCAGATCGAGTACTGCAGTCAGATTGGCCAACATCTGCGCGGAGAGCGCAGCACCGTAGGCCAAGAACACAAGCGCGAACGAGACGAAGGCGAAGCGTTCCACGTCATTGACGAGCACGAGGAAACGATCCCAGCGCACGAGGGTGCCGAGCGTGAGTGCCAGGAGCGGCATGAGGAGGCGCAGCACCGTCGTGAGTTGCAGCAACTGACGAGTACCCCAGCGAGAAACGACCCAGCCCCACAGCGGGTTGGTCGCCACCCGTGCAATCGCGGAGAGGGCGAGATACGTGCCAGCCGTTTCCGCCGGCAACCCGAGACGATACTGGGCATAGATGATGAAAAAGGGATCCGCGATCGCCGAAAGGGCGAGGAAAGATCGGAACACGATGAATCGGCGCACCGACCGACGAGCGAGAACGGTCGGTACGTTCTCGAACCAGGCACGGAGCGAGCGCGGTTGCGCAGGAACCGGGCGCTCCGCCATCCACAGCGTGGTATACGCGGCGAGTGCCAGAACAGCGAACGAGGTCGCGAACAACATGGCGAACCCGGCGTCACCGCTGGCAAGCGCCCATTGCACGATCAAACCAGCCAGAAGCGCCAGCAGAGCGCCCCAGAAGTTGCGCTGGCTGAAGAAGAAACCGCGTCGGTCGGCCGGGATGGCACGGGCACTGAGTTCGACGAGCGGCACGAAGGCGAAACCAGCCGCAATATTGTACAGTGCGTAGCACAGGAAGAAAGCCCAAAGCACCTGCCGGTTGGCTTCGAGCCCGCCAGCCAGGACGATAGCTGCAAGCAGCCCGATCGCGGCTGCCCGCACGATGCCACCCCAGGCAGCCCAGGGCAACTGCGAGCGACGCCCTTCGACCAGTGCAGCGGCAACCGCTTGCGGCAAGAACCAGAGGCTCACGCTGAGCGCTGGCACAAGTCCGACGAGGACACGACTCTCGGTGAGTCGGTCGACGAACACTGCGAGTACCAGCACCGGGTGGATGAGGGCGTCCCCGAGCAAGAGGAGCCCGCCGTTGGCGACACCGAAGACGAAACTCCGTCGGACACGTTGCCGATCCTGGTGGCTCGGACTCCGCGCCTCCGGCACCTCCGCTGGTGCGGGCCGGGCAGTCGGCGGCGTCCCGGTCATGCCGTCTCTCGTTCCGTTCCTGTCCTCAACACCGACGCCGGCACCATCCTAGCCCAGAATCGCATACCAGGCGAGTGGAGACCGAGCGAATCATGATCAGGCGTACACGAGAAGCGTCTGCGACTAGCGTAATGGGAACGTACCTGCAAAGCGCCATGGCGCTTGGAATACTCGAGGAGAGCGCGGAGACGCTGGAGGAAGGAACGTCCGTGCTGAAACCGCTGCATCGCTGGGAACACCAGGATCGACCGCTGCGACGCCGAGATCTGGCAGAGGATCCGCTGGAACAGTTCCTCCGATGGTACCGCGAGGCGGAAGAGGCGAATCTCCGCTATCCGAACGCCATGGCAGTCGCGACGGCGACAGCCGACGGGAAACCCTCAGTGCGGATGGTGCTCCTTCGGCAAGTGGACGAGCGTGGTTTCGTCTTCTACACCAACCTGGAGAGTCGGAAGGGGCGCGAGATCGCCGAAAATCCGCGTGCTGCATTGCTGTTCTACTGGGAACCACTGGAACGGCAGGTACGGATCGAGGGACGGGTGGAGCTGGTCTCAGCTGCCGAGGCGGACGAGTACTTCGCGACACGCCCGTACGGCAGCCAGGTCAGTGCCTGGGCCTCGCGGCAGAGTGAACCGATCGCGTCACGGGCAGAGCTGGAGCGACGGCACGAGGAGTTCGCGGCGCGCTACCCGGAAGGCGCTGTCCCGCGACCACCGTACTGGGGTGGATACCGGGTGGTACCGGACGCCTACGAGTTCTGGCAGGGACGCGCGGACCGCCTGCACGACCGGTTCCGCTACGAGCGACGGCCGGACGGCAGCTGGACGATCGTCCGGCTGCAACCGTAGGAGGCACGATGGCAGCCTGCACGTTCTGCCGCATCGTTGGAGGCGAACTTCCCGCAGTGCTGGTGTACCAGGACGATCGCCTGTTCGCTTTTCTCGACCACCGACCACTTTTCCCAGGCCATACTCTGGTGATTCCGCGCACCCATGTGCCGACACTGGCCGAACTCCCGGAGGACCTCCTGTTACCCTTGTTCGGGCTGGTCCAGCGATTGACACGAGCCATTCCCCTCGCGCTCGAGGCACAAGGGACGTTCGTCGGGATCAACAACCGAGTGAGCCAGAGCGTGCCGCACCTGCACGTGCACGTCGTCCCGCGACGACGCGGCGACGGTCTGCGCGGCTTTTTCTGGCCGCGGCAGCGGTATCCCTCCAACGAGGCGATGCAGGAGGTGGCAGCACGAATCCGCCTCGCCCTCGCGCAGGCATGAGGCAGTGACGGCGCGCCACAGGAACCCGCGACGAAGCAGCCCGGCAGCGGTAAACTCGACAGAAAGGAGGATAGTGCCTGCGAGTTCGGTCTCTGACGGAGGTGGGAGCATGAAGCCGGCTGTGCTGGTGATCGATATGCTGAACGACTTCGTGACAGGGAAACTCGGGAACGAGCGGGTCCGCAGCGTCGTCGAGCCGATCCGCAAGCTGCTCGCGCGTGCGCGGGAAGCAGGCATACCGGTGGTGTACGTGGGAGACGCGCATCTCCCGACCGATCCGGAAATCGCGGTGTGGGGTCCGCACGCGATGAAGGGGACGAAGGAGGCCGAGACGATTCCGGAACTCGAACCGCAGCCCGGCGACACCGTGCTGGAGAAGCGCACCTACAGCGCTTTCCACGAGACTGGGCTCGATCTGTTCCTTCGCTCGCTGGGTGTGGATACCGTCGTCATCACGGGCCTGCACACGAATATCTGCTGCCGGCACACGGCAGCCGACGCGTTCGCTCGTGGGTACCGGATCGTCGTTCCCGAGGACTGCGTGAACGCGTTCACTGAAGAAGAGCACCGGGAAGGGCTGGCGTACCTCCGGCGTGTCTACGGTGCGCGCCTGACGACGAGCGACGAGCTCGCGCGGGAGTGGGAGCACCAGCCGACCGTCTCCGCCTGAACCGGCCGACACGCGCACGCCAGCTGACCAGTCGGTCGCTGGTCACGAGCTCAGTCGGCAGCGCTCTCCCGGGCGGGGATGCACGATGGGATCGAGACGAACGATGTACGACCTCGTCGTCATCGGCACGGGGATGGGTGGCGGGACGCTGCTGGCTGGCCTCTGCGACAGCGGGTTGCGGATCCTGGCGATCGAGCGTGGCGACTTTCTCCCCAGCGAAGAACAGAACTGGCAGGTCGATGCGGTCTTCGGCGCTCGCCGGTACCGTACCTGTGAAACGTGGCTCGACGGGCAGGGTCGCTGGTTCGTACCGAACCTCCACCCATGGGTCGGGGGAAACACGAAGGTCTACGGTGCCGCGCTGGTACGCCTGCGGCGCGAGGACTTCGCACCGGTCGAGCACGCCGAAGGGATTTCGCCGGGCTGGCCGATCACCTACGAGGAACTGGAGCCGTATTACTGTCTGGCGGAACAGCTGTACCTCGTGCACGGGAGCAGCGGCGAGGATCCGACCGAGCCACTGCGCTCCTGCCCGTACCCGTATCCACCGGTTCCGCACGAGCCGGTTGTCGCCGAGCTGGCCGCACAGCTGCGGCAGGCTGGCCTGCATCCCTCGGCGCTTCCCCTGGGCATCGACCTGCGCCCGAACGGTCGGTGCCTGCGCTGCAGCACGTGCGACGGCTTCCCCTGCCGGGTGCACGCCAAAGCGGACGCTGATGTGCGGGCCGTGCGACCGGCCCTCCAGTTTCCGACGGTCGAGCTGCGGCCCCGCACCGTCGCGCGGCGGCTCCTGACCGATGCGAACGGGCGACGCATCCGGGCCGTCGAGGTGGAATCGGGCGGGGAGGTCTTCGAGATCCTCGCCGAGCAGTTCGTCGTGGCCGCTGGTGCGGTGCACTCGGCAGCCCTCCTGCTGCGCTCGGCGAACGACACGCACCCGCACGGGCTGGCCAACCGGTCGGGTACCGTCGGGCGCTTCCTCATGGCCCACCACAACACGCTCCTCATGGCGATCGATCGGCGGCTGGAAAACGCGACGACGTTCCAGAAAACGCTGGCGGTGTTCGACTTCTACTGGCGGACGCCCGCGTTTCCGTATCCTGCCGGATCGTTGCAGTTGATCGGGAAGCGGTCGCCCGAGACAGTCGCCCTGTCGTTTCCCGCACTGACCATGGACGAGGCACGGGACATCGCCGCCCACAGCGTGGACTGGTGGTTGCTCTCCGAGGATCTGCCGCATCCGGAGAACCGGGTGACGGTACGGAGCGACGGGCACATCCAGGTCACGTGGCATCCGACGAACGGCGCGGCGCATACCGCGCTCCTCCGCGCCGCCCGCGAGGTGCTGGAGGCGTGCGGATACCGCGAGTACCTGGTGCAGTCGATCGGTCTCGATGGGGTGGCCCACTACTGCGGTACGGTGCGTTTCGGGAAAGACCCAGCGACGTCGGCGCTCGATCCCAGCTGCCGAGCCTGGGAGATCGAAAATCTCTGGGTCGTCGACGCGTCGGTGTTTCCCTCGTCCGGAGCAGTCAATCCAGCCCTGACGATCGCGGCCCTGGCGCTGCGGGCGGCTGACCACCTGCGGCGGCAGTTCGGGATCGCAACGCCAGTCCGCGAGACGGTGCAGCGGCTGACTGGAGCACAGTTGCACCAGTGATCGGGTCTCGTCGGGGCTGATCAGATCGACTCCGCAGCGTCGTTATCGGGTCGTGCGCGGCAGTGCGCCGCGGTCGCCTTGCGCGTCCCTCGCACTTCCGCGATAGTGCGTGGGCGAGGGATGGAGGAAGTCAGAATGACGACACGAGACCGGCTGGAGAACGTCATCGCGGAAGCATGCCAGGCTCGGGGCGTTCCCGGGATGGTCATCGGCTTACTGACGGAGGAAGGGCGTCAGGTAGTGGAGTACGGCGTCGCGAGCGTGGAGACCGGCTGCCCGGTGCGACGCGACACGCTGTTCCAGATCGGCTCCATCACGAAGGTCTATCTGGCGACACTCGCGATGCGGCTCGTCGAGGAGGGGAAGCTCGCGTTGGACACGCCGGTCATCTCGTACCTCCCCGATCTCGAGCTGGCCGACCCGGCGGCACGCGAGGCGATCACGCTGCGTCATCTGCTGACGCACACGAGCGGGCTGGAAGGCGACCGCTTCGACGACTATGGGTACGGCGACGACGCGCTCGCACGCTACGTGGCAGGGTTGCGCCAAGCACGGCAGATTCACCCGCCTGGTCGCTTCTGGAGCTACTGCAACAGTGGGTTTTCGCTGGCTGGACGCGTGATCGAGGTGGTGACCGGACAAGCGTTCGAGGACGCGATGCGCGAGCGTCTCTTCAAGCCGCTCGGTCTCGAGCGGACGTTCTTCTTCGTCCAAGACGTTTTGGGCTATCCGTACGCATCCGGCCACCGGACGAACGAGCAGGGCCACCCTGAGGTGGTGCGTGACTTCGCCCTACCACGCAGCGTGCATCCAGCCGGTGGCATTTGGGCGACCATCGACGACCTCCTGACGTTCGCAGCGTTCCACCTCGGCCTCCACCAGGTGTCGGAGCCGCCGCTTTCGGCCGAGGGCGTGACACGACTTCAGGAGCCGCAGGTGGCCGCTGCCAACTGGGCCGATGCTTACGGGCTCGGCTGGGCGCTCTGGACGGTAGGCGGCACGAGACTGATCGGGCACGGCGGGTCGACGAACGGGTTCCAGGCGCACCTCACGTTGCTGCCGGCACAGCGAGCGGCGGTGGCCAGTCTGACGAACCACGAGCAGGGGAGCGCGGCTGCTATCGAGGTCGAGACGTGGCTACTCGGCGAGTGGTTCGGTATGCGGCCGGAGGCACCGCGACTGGTGACGGTACCAGAAGCAGACCTGGCTCGCCTGGCTGGTACGTACGAGTATCCGCTGGCGCGGATCAGGGTGGAACCAGTGACCGGTGGCTTGTGGCTGCGAGCGGTGCAGACACGCGGGCTCAGCCGGCAGCCGCGCGAACGGGCGCTCCCGCCGCTGTTCCTGCGGCCGATCGGGCCGGTCGTTTTCACGAGCGGGCCAGTGCGGGTCATCCCGAACCGGGTCGACTTCGTGTTCGAGGACGGTGCGACGCGGCCACGCTGGATCCGTGCCTTCGGCCGGCTGGCCGAGCGGGTGAGCGACTGAAGCGGTGCGTCACTCGGGACCGCTTCACCAGGCTGTCCAGCCGCCGTCGACCGGTAGCGTCACACCGGTGATCATGGCAGCGGCGTCGGAGGCGAGGAAGACGACAGCCGCCGCCACCTCCTCCGGAGTGCCGAGGCGACCGAGCGGGATGCGACGCAAGACTTCCTCGCGGAAACCAGGAATCCGCTCGAAGTACGGGCGGGTCAACGGCGTCTCGACGAATGTCGGTGCGACGGCGTTTACGGTGACGTTGTAGGGAGCCCATTCGATCGCCAGCACCTTGGTGAGTTGGGAGACCGCTCCCTTGCTCGCACAGTAGGCAGCACGGTCAGCCATGCCGACGAGTCCCATCGTCGAGCCGATGTTGACGATGCGGCCGGAACGCTGCGCGACCATGTAGCGTCCGGCTGCCTGGCAGCAGAAGAAGAGCCCTTTGGCGTTCGTGTCCATGATCGTATCCCAGGCCTCCTCGGTCACCTCGAGCGCCGGTTGGGGAATGTTGAGTCCAGCGCTGTTGACGAGGATGTCGATGCGTCCGAACCGATCAGAGACCTGGTCGACCATCCGGCGGATCTGCGCGACATCGCGAACGTCAGCCACGACCGGATAGGCCTGTCGACCACGTGCCTCGATCGCCTGGCAGACGACTGCGAGACGGTCGAGCGAGCGGCTGGTAACAGCGACGTCGGCACCCGCCTCGGCGAGTGCGAGCGCACAGGCGTAACCCAGACCCGACGAAGCACCGGTGACGAGCGCGACCTTGCCATCGAGCCGGAAGTCCAGCAGCGCACGATCTCGGCTCATCGCACACCTCCACATCCGCGTTTCCGCGACGGAGTTTCGGAGAGAGGTAGCATCCCGGGCAAGAGGGGAGATGTCACGGGCGGTACCAGCACGGCCAGAAGCGTGGCAACAAACTGTTGCGATTTTGTAACACCAGCAGCGTGGTGATCGTGTAGAGTGAGGATAGGTCCCGACGATTCGAGGCCGGGAACCCGAAACCCGCGAGGGAATCGGGAACCCGAACCGAGGATCGTCGGGGCCGTTTTTCTGTTCGAGTCTGTGGCGCGCTGCATCCGGTCGCGCGCCGGGGGCGACTGCCTGGATCACCCCGGCGATCGGCCCGCTACCGGCTGCCGTACCTGTCCGATGCCCAGTGCAGCGCGGCTGCGGCATCTCACAGCGGCCGGTCGTGCGGCAGAGCAAGCGACCGCGGGCAGGCGACCGGAGCGTGGCCGGTGCGATCTCGGCTCGGCTGGGTACTCAGTCCCTCGCCTCAGTTGCGCTGCATCCCGGCATGCGCTTCGATCACCTCGAGCAGGGCTGCAAAGTCACGGTCGGCTTTACCGGTCGCGACCGCCTCCAGCGCGTGCTGGCGGATGAGATCGGCGATCGGCAGCGGCGTCGCAGTCGCTTCAGCGAGGTCGAGGGCGAGACGAACGTCCTTCAGTCCCAACGCGAGACGGAAGCCGGGCGGATCGAAGCGACGCTCGAGGAGCGTGCGACCATAGCGCTCGACCAGGGACGAGGAAAAGACAGCGGCAGCGACCTCGAAAAAGCGCTCGCGCGGGACACCGGCCTTCTCGACGAGAACGAACGCTTCACCGAGGAGCTCGACCATCGAGAGGATGAGGAAGTTCCCAGCGAGCTTGACGGCATGAGCCTGCTCGGGACGTTCGCCGATGACGAACTGCTGCTGACCGAGTGCGCTGAAGACCGGCTGGAGTCGCTCGATCGCCGCGGGTGCCCCGCCGATCACCAGGCGCAGCGCTCCCTGGGCTGCAGCATCGGGCCGTCCGAAGACAGGTGCTGCCACGTAGTGTTGGTGGCGTGTCCGGTGGCGCTCAGCCAGTTCGGCCGAGTACCGGACGCTGAGAGTACTCGATGCGACATGGATACCGTCGTGCGGCAGTCCGGCGAGAATCCCGTGCGGGCCAGCCATGACAGCCTCCGTCGCGGCATCGTCGGCGAGCATCGTGAACACTACGCCGACTTCGGCCGCCTCGAACGGCGTTGCGGCTCGCACGGCCCCGAGGGCGACGAGCTCGTCGGCGCGCTCCGGTGTCCGGTTCCAGACGACGACGCGGTGGCCAGCACGCAGCAGTGCCTGCACCATTCCGCGTCCCATGTTGCCGATTCCGACGAAACCGATATCCATCGCGACCCCCCCTCACCGGTCACGTTGTGCCCGACGACAGTGCACGTCGGCCGTAGCGTACCGCGTCGCGCCGCAGCCGGCGAGGGGTCCCGTCACGTGGCGGACGTCGGCTCCACCGTGCCGGCGGGAGAGGAGCCGTCGAGTGCGCGGGCGCGTGCAGCCGCGGTGGTCGCTGCATCGAACCACATCGTGCACTCGCTCGCGGGACGGCGGGCCGGTGGCTCGGGCACGCTCGCAGGGAAACCCAGATAGACGAAGCCCAGAAGGACGGCACGATCGGAGAGGCCGAAGAACGCTTTCACGGCCGGGTCTTCGATCGCGCGACCGGTCCGCCAGATCGCGCCGAGACCGAGCGCGTGAGCGGCCAGGAGCATGTTCTGGATCGCAGCGGCGCCAGCGGCGATCTCGTCGAGCAGCGGGCGGCGCGGATCCGGTTCGACGGCGACTGCGATGACGACCGGCGCGCGGAGCGGTTTCTGCCGGATCGCCTCACGCTTGTCGGCGGAGAGCGCGGGGTCGCGCGCCAGCACCTCGCCGAGCGCGCCGCGCGCCGAACCGGTCAGGACGAAGAACCGCCACGGTTGGGTGAGATGATGGTTCGGCGCCCAGACGGCTGCCTCCAGCACCTGCTCGATCAGCTCGCGCGGTACCGGATCTGGTCGCACCTGCTTGACGCTGCGCCGCTCGCGGATCGCGGCGAGGACAGCGTCTGCCTGGCTCGTCATACGTTCGCTCACTTCCCGTGTCCCCTTCCGCCTCGCAAATCCCGAGTAAGCTAGTCGTGTTTAAGGTTACCCCCACAGGGTGTGCCAGTCAAACCGGGCACGGGGCGTCTGCCAACGTACCACGCTGCACCACCGCCAGTGGTTGATCGACTGAACACACGCGCCAGGCTCGCCTGCTGCCGGCAGGCGAGCGGTCGGGGCGAGCGGGTACACGAGCCTCAACCGAGATCCTGCGGTCGATACTGGAGGGCTTCGGCGACATGTACCGCGGCGATACGCTCCGAGCCAGCCAGATCGGCGATGGTGCGTGCGAGCTTGAGCACGCGGTGATAGGCACGAGCCGAAAGGCCGAGCCGCTCGATCGCGGCACGCAGCATCCGCTCGCCAGCTTCGTCGAGCTGGCAATACTGGCGGATCTCGGCCGGGGTCATGTCGCTGTTCAGGCGCCGCGGATCACCGAAACGACGCCGCTGCACCGCGCGTGCCGCCTCGACGCGGGCCCGCACGGCCGCAGACGGCTCACCGGTACGGTGGTCAGCCAGCTTCTCGTACTCGACGCGCGGGACATGCAGATGGATGTCGATCCGGTCGAGCAGTGGCCCGGAAATCCGCTTGCGGTACCGCGCGACCTCGTGCGCGCTGCAGGTACAGGGACGGAGCGGATCGCCGTGATAGCCGCAAGGGCATGGATTCATCGCCGCGACAAGAAGGAACCGCGCTGGGAATGTGACCGCACCGCTGGCACGAGAAATCGTCACCACGCGATCCTCGAGGGGCTGGCGCAACACCTCGAGGACACGTGGGCTGAACTCCGGCAATTCGTCGAGGAAGAGCACGCCACGATGAGCGAGTGTCACCTCACCCGGACGCGGCCAGGCACCGCCACCGATCATCCCGGCATAGCTCACGGTATGGTGCGGTGCTCGGAAGGGACGGTGACGGATCAGCGGTGATCCGCTCGGGAGGAGGCCAGCCACCGAGTAGATCCGCGTGACTTCGAGCGCTTCCTCGCGCGTCAACGGCGGCAGGATGGTCGGTAGTGCCCGGGCCAGCAACGTCTTCCCGGCACCGGGCGGGCCCACGGCGATGACGTTATGCCCACCCGCCGCAGCCAGCTCGAGCCCGCGCTTGACATGTTCCTGCCCCTTGATTTCCGCGAAGTCGATGCCCGCTGGTGGGTCTCCGTCCAGCTCCACGGGCGTCGGCCCGACCGGCGCGATCGGCCGCCTGCCGGCCAAGTGCTCGATCAGCTCGCGGAGATGCCGAACCGGGAGGACCTCGATCCCCTCGACCAGGGCCGCCTCGGCCGCATCCTCGGCAGGAACGATTGCTTGGCGGAGCCCATGCTCGCGGGCGACGCCGACCATCGGCAGAACGCCGTGCGTGTGGCGCACCGTGCCATCGAGCGAGAGTTCGCCGAGCACGACGGTGTCGTCGAGGTCGGCCGTGACGTGCCCGGAAGCTAGCAGGATACCGAGCGCGATCGGCAAATCGTAGGCCGGGCCTTCCTTCCGGATATCGGCCGGGGCGAGATTGACCGTGATGCGACCGTTCAACGGTATCCGTGCTCCGGAGTTCCGGATCGCTGCACGGACACGCTCGCGCGATTCCTGGACGGCGGTATCGGGGAGGCCAACGATCGTCAAGCCGGGATTACCGGGACCGATAAAGACCTCGACCTCGACGAGCACACCATCGAGGCCGACGACCGCACAGCTCCGGACTCGTGCGAGCACGCTTCACCCTTTCTCCCGCTGCGACGACACCCGCGCTTCATTCTACCGGCGAGTCAGCTTGTCCGGTACCCTGCGCGGGAAACAGAACGATCCCGCACTGCGTCATCGCCGCCAGGGTGGGTGCCAGCCGGGCCGCCTCGGAGGCAGCGTACACGTGCGGTTCCGGGCGGGACACACCGGCAGCGACGAGCGTCTGCCAAACGAGGCGGAACGCATCCTCGCGCGGTGGATCCGCATAGACGACGAGCACATCGACGTCGCTCGCGACCGTCGCTCGCCCGCTCGCCCAGGAGCCGAAGAGGACGACACGTTCCAGCGGCAAATGCTCCGCCAGCGCAGCGACCGCCTTCTGGAGACGCGCGAGCAGTTCCTCACGCGTCAGTTCCGGCCACGATACCCGCACAGAATTCGACGATTCGTTGGGCATGGGTGAGAGCCCGCTCCGCTTCGCTCCGCGTATACAGTTCCCGCGGTGCACCGCTCGGATGCACATCCGGATACCGCGCCGCGATGTATCCCTTGTCCAGCTCGAGTGCAGCCTCGATGAGCTCGTCGGGCACTGGAACCTGCGCGGACAGGGCCCGGAGCAACGCCGCGACGGAGTCCCCCCAGGCTTCCGCGCCCTTGCGCTGGAGAGCACCCTTGAACGCCTTTTCGGCAGCTTGCTGGGCGGCGAAGACGGTCCAATCGTAGAAGCCACCGGAACAGGCATGCCGCGCCAGCGCGAGGTCGCCCTCTGCTTGCTCGAGCCAGTCTCGACTGCGTTCCATCCAGCGCCTCCACGAGGCTGAGGATACCAGACCGGGCCCCCAGCGCCGGCGTCGCGCAGTCACTCGCCGCTGGTTCGCCTTGCGATCGCACCTGCTATCCTTAACCTACACGCCGGGATCGCGAGTGCTGCGTGACCATCCAGTACAGGCACGGTGAGCACCGTTCGGGCAACACGGTTGCCGTTACAAATGCGTTACAAATCGTATGCGACACCTTGACACGAACCATGTCAGCGTGTTATACACGGAACCGGAGAGCGGCGAGCGTGGAGAAGGACTCGCCGGGTACAGGAAGGAGGGCAACCATGCTGGAGCGCTGGAATCCGGTCGCGGAAGCGGAACGGATGCTGAGCGAGATGAACCGCTTGATGTCCGAGGTGCTCGAGCGTCCGCTCATCCGAGCGCGCGCACTGGCCTGGAGGCCAGCGACGGACGTGTACGAGACCGCTGACGCATTGGTGATCCGGCTGGCTGTACCGGGTGCCAAGCCCGAGGATCTGGAAGTCACCGTCGAGCAGAACGTCGTAACCGTCCGCGGGAAGTACGGATATCGCCTCAGTGAAGACGAGGCCAAGCAGGCGACCTGGTACCGGCGCGAGATCGCCACTGGCGAGTTCGCTGAGAGCATCACCCTGCCGGTGCCGGTCAATCTGGAAGGGGCCAAAGCAACAGTCGAGAACGGTATCGTCACGCTGACCTTCCCGAAGGCCGAGGAGGCACGCGTCAAGCGGATCCCGGTTCAGATTTCTGGTAGTTGAGGCCCTGGGGAAAGACAGGAAGGGAGGGAGTCGTATGCCGCGCGTGCGAACGGATGAGGAAATCCAGCAGGACGTGCTCGACGAACTCGATTGGGACCCCGAGGTCGAGGTGACGGATGTCGGCGTCACCGTCCATGACGGCGTCGTGACGCTGACCGGAACGGTCGACAGCTTCTTGAAGAAGTGGGCAGCCGAACGCGCTGCGCTCCGCGTCGAGGGTGTCCGGGCGGTCGTCAACCATATCGAAGTGGTACCGCGCGGGCTGGGCGTCAGGACGGACGAGGACATCGCGCGTGCCGTCGCGCTGGCCTTCGAGGAGAACCCGGCGATCCCGCACGACCGGATCAAGATCCGGGTCGAGGAGGGTCGGGTGACGCTCGAGGGCGAAGTCGACTGGCACTACCAGCGACGCGAGGCCGAGGAAACGGCCCGCCGGATCAGTGGTGTCCGCTCGGTGATCAACCTGATCACCGTCCGCCAGCCGACGGTGGCGCCGGACGACATCAAGCGGCAGATCGAGCAGGCGTTCGTCCGGAACGCCGAGATCGACGCGGAGAATATCCAGGTGCGCGTCGAGGAAGGCGGCCACGTGATCCTCTCCGGTACGGTCCGCTCGTGGGCGGAGCGCAAGGAGGCCGAGGAAGCAGCCTGGCGCGCACCGGGTGTGACCAAGGTGACGAACCTCATCCGTGTCCAGGTGCCGTGACGAGCAGGCCGTGGCAAACCGGCCCCCAGGCTCATGAGCCCGGGGGCCGGTCGTTTTCGCGCACCAGAGTGGCATGTTCGGCCTCTTCCATCCCCGCATTCTCCCGGCAGCTGGCCTAACGGTGGGCATGGACCTTCGGTCGATACATGTGCACCAGCGTTCTGCACGAACGCATTGACCGAACCCTGCACATGCTGCACGATTGAAGGCTCTTGACGGCCAGACACATCCCGCGTACTCTAGGGGCGTGGCTCTACTCGGTTGCGACGAGCAACGGAGGCAGGAAGCCGTACAGCCGTTGCGAACAGGGGCGAATCTTCTCGACGCGCGACGCAGGAGGCAGCGTGGCGTTCGGTGTTTTCTTTTTTCCGAGCCCTGGGAGCGGTAGTCGCTGAGTCGACCAGGAGCAGCGGCCAGTCGCTGCTGCACGAGTTCCGGTTGGACCGACCTGCTTCGTCTCCGTGAAAGGAGGTGACTCGAGCGTCAGAACGGGCGTTCGGCTCGGATCCGGAACGGGACAGTGACCCGAGGAGGAGACAACAATGGCGGAGAACTTCGGACTCTTCGACCGGAAATTGTCACGACGAACGATGCTCCGTGGCGCACTGGTCGGTGCAGCTCTGCCGGCCGTGAGTGCGCTCCTCGCGGCATGCGGCGGCAGTGAAGCGACACCGACGACCGCACCGGCTGGGCAGACGCCAGCCAGCGGGCCGACGCCGGCTGCTGGCAAGACTCCGGCGGCCGGTCAGACGCCAGCAGCGGCCCAGTCGCCGACAGGTGAGGAAGTGGTGCTGGCGATCCTGCATTTCAGCGTCATCGAGGGGACGACCTGGTCGGGAGCGCACAACCGGGCCGGCCAGCGGCTAGCGGAGAAATATCCGAACCTCAAGTACATCTACCGTGAACAGGTCAGCCCGGATCAGACGGTGCCGTTCGCCGAGGAGATGATCGCACAGGAAGGCGCCGATATCATCGTCGGCAACGCCGAGTTCATCGGCATGCCGCTCCTCGACATCGTCGACAAGTATCCTGACAAGATCTTCGTCGCCGTCACGACGAGCGATCTCACCACTCGGCCGAACTTCATCCGCATCTTCCCGCGGCAGTACCAGTCGCTCTATCTCGAAGGGCTGATCGCCGGTGCGCTCACCAAGACGGGGAACGTCGGGATTGTCTCGGCCTACCCGAACCTCCAGGTACTGCGGCGTCAAGCGGGATTCATCCTGGGCGTGCAAGAGGCGGCCAGGCAGCTCAACAAAGATGTGCAGATCCATATCAAGTACGTCGGTGACTGGTATCTGCCAGCCGAGGAACGTGCGGTCGCCGAGACGCTGGCGACACAGTACAACTGTGACGTGCTCACGCAGCAGACCGACTCGGGATCGACTCTCGATGTCTGCAAAGCCCGCGGTCTCTGGTTCGTCGGGAAGGATATGGATACCGTCTGCTTCTACCAGTGGGCGACGACCGACACGGTCGCGATCTCGTTCGATACCCGCTGGGAGGTGATCTACGACAAGATCATCCAGGCATACCTGAATGGGCAGAAGCCGCCCGAGATCATCTTCCCCGGTATGGAGTCGAAGATTACGCTCGCTGACGGGACGGAAGTGACGACGACCGATATCATGAACGACTGCAAGGTTGGCGTCGACGCCATCAGTCCGAAAGCGAAAGCCCTGCTCCCGCAGGAGATCGTTGATCTGGTTGCACAGCGTCGCGAGGGGATGCGCAAGGGCGAGTGGGACCCCTTCACTGAGCACGCGCTGGTCAGCAACGGCACCGGGCTCGAGATCGAGGGCCTTCCGATCCCACCGAAGGGGACGGTCGTCAAGGCGGCCGGCGAGAAGCCGACCGACGAATTCCTCCTGCAGAAGATCAACTTCGACCTGGACGGCGTCAACATCTTGCCGTAAGGATGGGAGCGACCGAGGGACAGCACAGGTCACGGGCGGGCAACCCGCATATTCGGCTGAACGACTCAGCGCGTTGCCCGCCCAGTTCGGATAGCGAGGTAGGACGCGGTGACGGCGACAGCACTCGAAACGCGAGCTGGGCGGGTCGTCCTCGAGGCAAAAGGGATCACCAAGCGCTTCGGCTCGGTTCTCGCCAACGACCACATCGACCTCGCGGTGCGTGCCGGAGAACTCCACGCGATCCTCGGCGAGAACGGCGCCGGCAAGACCACCTTGATGCGCATCCTCTTCGGCGAGTTGCAGCCGGACGAGGGAGAAATCTTCCTGAACGGCCAGCGCGTGCGCTTCCGGAGTCCACGCGACGCCCTGCGCCATGGCATCGGTATGGTCCACCAGGAACGGAAACTCATCCCAGCGCACACAGCGCTGGAGAATATCGTCCTCGGCCATCCGAAAACTGGGACGCTCCTCAACCTGCGCCAAGCAGAGCGAGAAGTCAGCGCTCTCTGCGCACGCTACGGCTTTCGCATTCCTCTGCACGCCAAAATCTGGCAACTTTCCGAGGGGGAGAAGCAAATCGTCGAAATCATCAAGGAACTCTATCACGGTGCACGCATCCTGATCCTGGACGAGCCGACATCAGTCCTCTCCCCTCCCGAGATCGTCAAGCTGCTCGAATCGCTTACCCGGATGGCGAAGGAAGACCTGGCTGTCATCCCCTTCATCACGCACAAACTTCCGGTCGTCCTCGAGTACTGCGACCGGGTCACGATCCTCCGGCGCGGCCGTGTGGTCGCCGAGATGGAGACCAGGCAGGCGACCGAGCAGACGCTCGCCGCCGCGATGGTCGGGCGCGACGTGGTACTCCAAGTCGAACGGGTCGAGGTTCCGCCCGGTGAGCCGGTTGTCCAGGTGCGCGACCTCTGGGTACGGGATGACCGCGGGCTCTTCGCCGTGCAGGGACTCTCCTTCGAGGTGCGTGCAGGCGAGATTTTCGGGATCGCTGGCGTCGCTGGAAACGGACAGGAACCATTAGCGGAGGCATTGGCCGGACTGCGCCCGGCCGAGCGCGGGACGATCACGCTCGATGGCACCGATATCACGCAGGCACCGGTGCTAGAACGCTGGAAGCGCGGCCTCGGGTACGTCCCGACGGAACGACGGACGGTCGGATCGATCCCCACCTTCTCGCTGGTCGAGAACGTGCTCCTGAACTATCACTTCGAGAAGGAGTTCTCCCGCTGGGGCGTGCTCGCGATAGGACGTGCCCGCGAGCTGACGGAGCGGATCCTCGACGAATACCGGGTCGTCGCCAGCGGCCCGGATGCACCGGCGCGGTCGCTCTCGGGCGGGAACCTGCAGAAGATCATTCTCGGGCGAGTACTCGCACGCAAACCCCGCTTTCTCATCGCCTGCCACCCGACGCATGGGCTGGATGTCGGCGCGGCCGAGTTCGTGCAGCGCCAAATTCTCCAGGCCAAAATGGCCGGCACGGCGGTCCTGCTGATCTCGGAGGACCTCGACGAGATCCTGGCGCTGAGTGACCGGATCGCAGCGATGTACGAGGGCCAGTTCACGGGAATCGTACCCGCCAGGGAGGCAACGAAGGAGCTGATCGGCGAGCTGATGGCTGGACTACGACGGGAGCGGGTATGAGAGCGGTCATCAGCGGTTACGCGATCCGTATCGAGCGCCGGGCCGACGTGCGCTGGTGGCATACCGCACTGGCATCGGTGCTGGCGATCTTGGTCTCGTTGTTCCTGGTCGGCATCGCCTTCGTTCGCGTGGGTGCCGATCCGCTCGAGGTTTATAGCGAGATCATCAAGTACGCGTTCGTCAGCGAGTTCGGTCTCCCGCAGACGATCAACCGGGCGACATTCGTCCTGCTCGCTGCCTTCGCCTTGATCGTGCCATTGCGGGCCGGCCTCTGGAACATCGGTATGCCAGGGCAGATCTTCGCAGCGACGCTGGCGGCGTTCGGTGTCGCCTACGCCTTCGGAGCCAAGACATCGGTCAACGCGCAGCTTCCCGGAGTCATCGTCATCCCGGCGATGCTGGTCGCCGCCCTCATCGCCAGTGCTGTCTACGGAGGTATCGCCGGCTACCTGCGCGGACGCCTTCAGGTCAACGAGATCGTGACCACGATGATGCAGAACTGGGCGATGCTCTGGATCGTCGCTCACATGATCCGCGAAGGCGGGCCGTTCATGGGGCGAACCGCCGAGGGCGAGGGATTCACGCTCCCAACCTCACTGCGGGTGCCCCAGGTCTTCGATCTTCCGGTAACGGTCTACGCTGCTGTCGTCCTGGCGCTTCTCCTCACCTGGTTCCTCACCAAGACGACCCTCGGCTACCGCATCCGCACGTACGGCGAAAGTCCGCGTGCCGCCGAGTACGCCGGTATCGACGCGACACGCATCAGTACGCTCGTTTTCGCTCTCGGTGGTGCGTTCGCCGGTCTCGCGGGCTTCCACTACTTCCTCGGTGTCCCAGGGGTCTACAAGATCCCGAAGAATTACGCCGACTTCGGCGACTTCAGTTTCTACGGTCTGATCACCGGCCTTATCGCGCGGAACAACCCGATCGCGGCGATACCGGTCGCCATGCTGTTCGGTGGCATTTCCGGTGGAGCGCGCTTCATGCAGGGGAAACTGCGCCTGGCCTTCGGCATCGATTACGCGTTGCTCGGCGTCCTGATGATCATGATGGTCGCCTTCCAGGCGCTAGCGCAGTACGCAGTCCGCATCGAAAGGGCAGTTCCGATCCCAGCGACGCAGCGAGAGAGGGGCGAAAGCCGTGTCGAATCTCCTCATCATTAGTCTGGCTGCGGCAGCTGTCTTCGCCATCGCAGCCTTGGGCGAACTGCTCGAGCAGCGAGCAGGGATCCTCAACGTGGGGCTCGAAGGAGTGATGCTCCTCAGCGGCACGTTCGGGTTCATCGTGGCGAAGACGAGCGGAAGCTACCTCCAGGGGTTCCTGGTCGCCATCCTCACCGGTGCACTGGTCGGCCTGCTCCACGGCTTCTTCTCCATCACGCTGGGAAGCAATCAGGTCGTCAACGGTATGGCGATCTGGATCCTCGGTTTCGGCCTCACGACGTACATCGGTTACCCGTACACCGGGCCGCTCGGTCTCGCACCCTTTCCGACCATCGGCGGGTTACCTGTCTTCTTCTTTGTCGCACTCGCGCTGGCAGTCGGCATCTGGTTCCTGCTGTACAAGACGCATCTCGGCCTCAAGTTGCGCTCCGTGGGCGAGGATCCCTCGGTCGCCGAAGCCTCCGGCATATCGGTGACCGCCATGCGGTACCTCGCTGTCGTGCTCGCCGGGATGCTCGTTGGACTTGGCGGAGCAGTGTACTCACTGGTCTACAACCCGGTGTGGAGTTACAACTATCTGCAAGGTTGGGGCTTCATCGCGCTGGCTCTGGTGTTCTTCTCGCTCTGGAATCCGTTCTTCGTCATCGCTGGAGCGGTCTTCTTCGGCTTCCTCTGGCAGCTCTCGCTCTACCCAGAACTCCTGTTCCCGAACGTCTTCTCGCGCTACATCTGGCGCGCCATGCCATTCCTGATCACGATCATCGTCTTCATCCTCCTCTCGACCCGCTGGTTCCGGCTGCGCTGGGGAGCGACCAAACCGGAAGCGCTCGGTGTTGCCTACGAGCGCGAGAGCTGAGACGGGTGGGCACCGCACGCACCGACCCACCGCAGCGTGCACCACGCAACGCTTGCGCGAGCGAGATGCTGTCGTCCGGACTCTGGGTCTTCACACCGTGTGCTGCTCTCGGGCTGACGGACCTTCAGGAACGTGGCCGAAGCGCTGCGATGGTACTTCAGCTGGCTGCGCCGCGGATGCGGATCCGATCGGCGTTTCGAGCACCCGCCAGGATCGAGGAAGACGGGACTGCAGCACGTGGCGGAACGGCGGCACGATCGCTTGTCCGAGTGAACTCCCTGGTTGTCGTTTCAGGAGTTCGATCTCTTCGGGGCGCAGCTCAGTCAGCAAGGACAGTCCACCGCTACCCGCCCCGACGAGCAGATAGCGTTCGCCGAGACGAACGATGTGCACGACACCGCTCCCAGCGAGCGACAGCGTATCGACCAACTCGAGCAGCTGGGTACGCGAACTGCTGGCTGCCACTCGACGATTGAGCGCTCGCAGTACGCGGATCGTCGCGTAGGCTGCCACAAGCACGATGAGAGTGGGCACCAGCATGGCACCGAGGAGATCCCACACTGACGTCTCGACCGTTGCGCCCGCTGTCCGCTGGGACTCGAGTTCAGCGTAACCCCGGGCGAGAAAGCCTTCCGGCCCGGGCGTCGGCGTGGGTGATACGGCCGCCTGCTGCTGGCTCGCCCAGACGACCCCGACGAGGAGCGCACCGCCGAACACCACGAGCGGCAACACCCAACGGCGTTCCAGCAGCAGCTGCCGACGCATCACGGGTTTCCGCCTCCACCGAGCCGCTTCTCCGGCGAGACGATCTCGGTGATCCGCACGGCGAACTTCTCGTCGACCACCACGACTTCTCCTCGCGCGATGAGCGTCTTATTGATAGTCAGCTCGACCGGCTCGCCGGCGAGGCGATCGAGTTCGACCACCGAACCCGGCCGGAGCCCCAGGATATGCTTGATTCGCATCCTGGCCGAGCCCAATTCGGCCGTCAGCTCGACCTCGACATCGCGCAAGAAATCGATGTTCCGCTGCCCGTCGCCGATCGGCTGATCGCGCAGATCAGCGAAGCGTGCCTCCTGCACCGGCGTGTGGGATGGTCGCACTGACTCGGACTCGCCCTGAGGCGTCAGGCTGTCGTCACGGTCGGCCATACCGCTGTCCCTCCTTCCTGATCGAGCTCATCGGGACGTGGCCACTCCTCCGTTACCGTCCCAGCGATACGGACGGCGAGCGAGCGACCACGCTTGCCGGGGAACGCGTAGAAACACGGCTCGTTTTCGACGCACACGAGCAACGGGAACGAGACGTCCTGGTCGAGCACGAGAACGTCACCAGCTTCGAGTTGCATCAGTTCATCGACCGTCAGCCGAGCCCGACCCAGCTCGACACGAATCTCGAGCGGCACTTCCTCGAGTTGCGCGGTCAGGTCGGCAATCACCTGGGCACTGGCACCGCGGCGCGGGTTGGCGAACAGGACACGAGCATTGAGGCGGGGCAAGATCGGCTCCAGGGTCGACGACGGCAAGACCACGTGGAAAGAGCCTTCGCTGTCGAATAGGCGCAGCTCATGGCGAACGATCAGCACGATCTCGCTCGGCATCAGCCCCTGGATCTGCTGACCGGAGAGGACGACCTCGCAGGGCTGCGGCTGTAGGCGGATGACCTGCTCCCAGGCATTGGCGAGTTCCTGGAAGAGACCGTTACCCAGCTCCCGGAGCAGCAAGAGTTCGATCTCCGTGATCGTCGTCGCGGTGAAAGGCGGTCGTTCCTCGCCGGCACCGCCCAGCAAGCGATCGACCAACCGCGACGCCGTTGCGAAGTCAATTTCTAGGATGATGCGACCAACCAGCGGCTCCATCTCGGCCAAAAAGAGGACAACCTGCGCCGGCAAGTTGTCCACGTAATCCCCGAGCGTCGTCTGCTCGATACGACCAAGCTCGCTATGCACGGCGGAACGCACCTGTGCGGACAGGTAGTTGGACGCGAAGCGATCGAAGGCTTCGTGGATGCTCTGGATCGAACGGATATGGTCTTTGGAGAACTTGTCAGGTCGCCGGAAGTCATACGGAATCGGCTTGCCACGCTCGCGGTGCGCGGCTCGCGGTTTCGCCGTGCGGGGGCGACTGGCCGACATGGGCGCCTCCCTCACTGGATCACGAACTGGGTGAGGTAGACCTCGGTGATGTGGTAGTCACCGAAAGCCGGCTGGAGCTTCTCGGCCAGCTCGGCCTTGAGCTGCTCCTTCCCCTCCGGTGTCGAGAGCTCCTCCGCAGTCTTCGAGGTCAAGACCATCGTCAGCGTGTCCTGGATTTTCGGCCACACATGCTCCAGCTCTGCCCGGAGCGGGTCGGTATTCCCGCTACTCCCGCCATGTCCACCGCCACCGCCGGCAGTCAGCTTCTCGTACGTTTTTTGGTCGACCGCGACCTCGACGACGACTTCAGCCTTGAGATACCGATAGCCACCAGGATCTGCGAGGTTGACCACGCGCTCGCCCAGGGAGACCGTGAGGTGCTGTTCCGGCTGCGCTGCGCTACTGCTCTCGGACGGCTGATTGATCGTGATGTTGAGGACGAACGGCGCCGCACCAGCGCCACCGAGCAGAAAGAAGCCAGCACCAGCCAGAATGAGAATCAGGGGAACGAGCACGAAGAGCAATCGCTTTGATAGCAGTCGCTTGAGCATCCGTGACCTCTCTACCTATGGCGACGTGCTCCACACCGGCTGCAGGATCACGATATCGACACGGCGGTTCTTGCGTCGTCCCTCGATCGTGTCGTTCGGCGCCCGCGGTCGGAACTCACCATAGCCGGCGGCGCTGAGTCGCTCGGGCGGCAAGCCGGCGACATCAGTGAGATACCGCACTGTGTTGACCGCCCGCATAGCCGAAAGCTCCCAATTGTCCGGGTACGCAGCGGAGGGCGGTGGCGTGTTGTCGGTGTGCCCCTCGACCCGGATTGCGTTCGGCAGTGGCTCGACGATCGCAGCGATGCCGTCGAGGATCCGCTGAGCCTCAGGACGCAGCTCCGCCTGGCCAGGCGGGAAGAGCACGGCATCGGAGAGATGGATCACGATCCCTTCCGTCGTCAGCTCGACCTCGGCGTCCTGCCGGTCGAGACCGAGCCGGGTAAAGAGCGAGGCGACCTGCGCACGGACACTCAAGTACGCGTTGAAGCGCGGATCCTGCTCGAGTGGCGTGACGAGCGACTGACTGGGAGGCGGCGCCGTCAGCACATCCAGATTGAAGGCAGCGCGCAACGACGACGCCACTTGCTGGAACTTCTTGAGGTCCGCCTGGGAGATCGAATACATGACCACGAAGAAGATAAGCAAGAGCGTGATCAGGTCGGCGTACGTGATGAGCCAGCGCTCGAGATTCTCGTGCTCACCTTCGTGGTGCTTACCGCGCCGGCGGGCCATCGATCACTCCCCTCCAGGTGCCATGGCCCGGGCGCCGACGGCTGCCGCCTTCTGTTCTGTCGCACGAGCCTGCGGCGGCAGGTGCACCAGCAACTTCTCGCGCAGCATGCGCGGGTTCTCGCCCGCCTGGATACCGAGAACGCCCTCGATGATGAGCTGCTTTTCCGCCACTTCTTCTTTGCTCCGTAACTTCAGTTTGTTGTGCAGCGGGAGCCAGAGGAGGTTGGCTGTCGCCACACCGTACAGCGTTGCCAGGAACGCGACAGCGATCGCTGGGCCCAAAGACTCCGGATCCTTGAGCGAACTCAACACGTGTACTAGACCCATGACCGTCCCGATGATGCCCATGGTCGGAGCGAAACCACCCATGGTTTGAAAGATGCTGTAACCGCGGGCATGACGCTGTTCCATCGCTTCCACGTCGGCATAGAGGATCTGTTCGGTCAGCTCCGCATCGGTGCCATCGACGACGAGCATGATCCCCTTCTTGAGAAAGGGGTCCTCGATCGGGTGGTTCTCGAGCGCGAGCAGGCCGTCTCGACGGGCGATCTCGGCCAACTTGACGATCTCCTCCACCAGGAGCGCCCGGCGATCCGGTGGTGTCTTGACCGCCTTCATGATCAGCTTGGGGAGACCGAGCATGTCCTTGAGGCCGTAGCTGGTCATGGTGGCGCCGAAGGTTCCACCGAAGATGATCATGTAGGCGGTGATCCCGATCAGCGAGGAGAGGTGCCCACCCTCCAGAACGAAGGCAGAAATCAGCGCCCCGAACCCGAGGACGATACCGAGAATCGTGGCCAAGTCCATGGGCTCGCTCCCTCCCGCCTAGTCCTCGCGGTGCACATCCGGCATCGCCGCCCGCACGCTGTCGCTCAGCGTGCCGATGCCTCGTCGATAGGCCAGCACGCGTTCGATGACCTCATCGACCGACTCACGGACCATCAAGCGACGACGGGTCACCAGAACGATGACGGTCTCTGGTACCGACTCGACGGTCTCGATCAGCTCGGCATTCACGACGACGCGCGTTCCGTCGAGACGCGTCACATTGATCATCGGTTGGCTCCGTCCCGCGGCCGACCATTCGACCGCCGCATCGAGGATTTCGGCACGGGACGCCACGCTCCTCACTGGCCAAAAGGTCCTGGGGGAGAAGACCGAACGGACTGTCCGAACGCTCAGGCACGTGCGCTAGCCGCTCGGGACACCTGTCCCGGTGCGAATCCTGACAGGTGATCGATGCGGTCACGCTCGTACCCACGTTAGGCTGCGGCAGCAGACGCTGCTGGAGCAGGTGGGATGGCGCCGAGCGCGATGGACAACAGGCTGGAGCGGGCGAGAGAACAGGTCAGACGACGCGGCCGGCTACTTCTGACTGTAAGCGTCGCCGGGCTCCTCACCAGCGCCTGCGCGATGACCGCCAATATGGGCTCCACGCAGATCCAGGTGCAAAGCCAGGCAGCGAACGGGAGCGACAACCCGGTCGCCGCTGGGCTCGAACTCGTGTTCCTCCTGACGCTGGTGAGCCTGCTTCCGACGATCCTGATCGTCATGACATCCTTCACCCGGATCGTGATCGTCCTCTCCTTTGTCCGTTCAGCGATCGGTGTTCCGCAATTGCCCCCCAACCAAGTGCTGATCGGCCTCTCGCTGTTCCTCACGGTCTTCGTCATGGCACCGACCTGGCAAGCGATCAATCGCGATGCCTTGCAGCCGTATCTGCGCGGCGAGATCGACCAGCGTACGGCGTTCGAGCGAGGTCTCCAGCCGCTCCGCGACTTCATGTTCCGGCAGACGCGCGAGCGCGATATCGCTCTCTTCATGGATCTCGGCAACTTGCCGCGACCGCGCAACCCCGATGAGGTGCCGACCTGGGTACTCGTTCCGGCCTTCATCCTGAGCGAGCTCAAAACCGCGTTCACGATGGGATTCGTGCTCTTCATCCCGTTCCTGGTCATCGACCTCATCGTCTCCAGCACCTTGATGGCCATGGGGATGATCATGGTTCCACCGGTCGTGATCTCCTTGCCGTTCAAGCTCCTGCTCTTCGTCATGGTCGACGGTTGGGACCTGCTCGTCCGCTCGCTGGTCGCCAGCTTCGGAACTGGCTAGAGGGGGAACCGATGAACGAAGCGCTCTTGTTGGAACTGGCTCGTGCTGCGATCACCACAACGCTGCTCGTTTCGGCACCGATCCTGCTCACCATCCTGGTCGTCGGACTCCTGGTGAGCGTGCTCCAGGCAGTGACACAGGTCAACGAGCAGACGCTCGTTTTCATCCCCAAGATCGTCATCACGTTCCTGATCTTGCTGTTCGCTGGTTCCTGGATGGGGCGCCAGCTGGCCAGCCTGGCGACGGAACTCTTCTTGCTGTTACCGGTGTTGCGCCGCTGAAGGATCGGCAATGGAAGTCAGCACGTCACTGATCCCGAGTTCGATCGCTCTGTTCGTCCTCGTCGTGACGAGGGTCGGTCTGGTTCTCACCTTGTTGCCCGGTTTCGGCAGCCAGGCCGTACCCCTGCCGGCACGGGTCGCGCTGGCCGTCGTCGTCGCTCTCGTCCTTACACCGTTCGTTCGCACCGAGGCCACTGCATTGAACCAGCCGACTGTTTTTGCGGTTGCCCTCGCCCGCGAGATCGTAACTGGGCTGGCGCTCGGTCTCGCTGTCGCGGCTGTATTCGCTGCGATCGAGATGGCAGCGTCCTTGATCGGCTACCAGCTCGGATTCGGCCTCGCCGCCACGTTCAATCCCGCCTTCGGCACGCACGGCACCGCGCTGAACACACTCTATCTCGCGCTCGCAGCGCTCGTCCTCTTCGGTACCAACGGCCATCATCTCCTCATCACCGCGCTGGCACGAAGCTTCGCGCTCCTCCCGCCCGGAACCACACTCCCTGATACGGATACGCCGCTCGCATTGATCGGCCTCACCGGAACCATGTTCGCAGATGCCCTTCGGATCGGTCTGCCGGTAGCTGGCTCGCTCCTGGTCGCCGACATCGGGCTGGGACTCCTGAACCGGATGGTGCCCCAGATGAGCGTCTTCTTCGTCGGGCTCCCGGCCAAGATTCTTCTCGGTTTCTTCGTCCTGCTCCTCTCCGTACCCTTCCTGGTCCAGCTCCTGGCCTCCCTGACTACGGACGGGCTGATCGGCGTGATCACCCGCGTCATTGTGGCTGCGAGGTGACGGGATGGCGAGCGAGCGTACCGAGCGCGCGACACCGCGACGACGACAGGAGGCCCGCCGGCGCGGGCAAGTGCCGCGGAGCATCGAACTCACGTCGGCACTGGCGCTCCTCGCCGGAGCCTTCTTCCTGCCCTGGTACGCAGGAGCAGCCGCCGACTCGCTCTGGGCCTACCTGCAACGCAGCTTCGCTGGCCCCCTTCCGACCGACCTCTCCGCTCCAGAACTCCTCGACTACGCCTGGACGAGTGGAACGCTCTTCCTCCGGCTGACGCTCCCGATACTCGGCCTGTTTCTGCTGATCGGCGTCGCGAGTACGCTCCTCCAAACCGGTTTCGTCTTCGCCCCCGCAGTTCTCAAGCCGGATCTCCGGCGCCTCGACCCGATCGCTGGCTTCCAGCGGCTGTTCTCACGCCGCGGCCTCTTCGAGACGGGGAAAGCGCTGGTCAAGATCGCGATCGTCCTGGCTATCACCTACCCGATCGTCCAGCGTGATCTCCCGCGGTATGCCGACCTTACCGGTGCTGAACCCTCGCTCATCGCACGCACGATCGGCATCACCATCCGCGATCTGGCGCTGCGCATCGGTGCAGCGTACCTCGCCCTCGCGATCTTCGACTACGGCTTCCAGCGCTGGGATCTAGAGCAACGTCTCCGCATGACACGGCACGAACTCAAGGAAGAGCTCCGACAGACGGAAGGTGATCCGGAGATCAAAGCCCGCATCAGGCGACTCCAGCGTCAGTACGCCATGCAGCGCATGATGGCCCAGGTACCCAAGGCGACCGTCGTCGTGACCAACCCGACGCACCTCGCCGTCGCGCTCCAGTACGACGCCGCCACGATGCGGGCGCCGGTCGTCGTCGCCAAAGGCGCGGGTGCGGTCGCCGAACGGATCACCGCGATCGCCCGCCAGCACGCCATACCCGTGTTGCGCAACCAGCCCTTGGCCAGAGCACTCTACCGTACGGTCGAGGTGGGACAGGAGATCCCGGTGACGCTCTACGAGGCGGTCGCTGACATCATCGCCTACGTCTACCGCCTGCGCCGCGCACAGATTCCAGTCGCGCCCCCAGGCAGCGCGCCGGAGCCGACCGGCTGAGATGAGAGGGAGCGTGGATGGCTAGCGCACCGGCTTCGAACCACACGCATGCTGAACCGCTGAGCGGACTCCGTCGGCTCGTACGCTACAGCGACGTCGCGCTCGCTGCCGGCGTTGTCGCGATCGTTGCCTTGATGATCTTGCCGATACCAGCCCACATTCTGGATATTCTCATCACGACGAATATCGCGCTCGCACTCACGATCCTTCTGGTCTCGCTCTATATTCAGGAACCCCTTCAGTTCTCAGCCTTCCCGACCGTCTTGCTTTTGGCGACGCTCTTCCGCCTTGCGCTCAACATCACTTCGACACGGCTGATTCTTCTTCAGGGAAACGCCGGTGAAGTGATCAATGCCTTCGGTCACTTCGTCGTCGGTGGGAACTACATCGTCGGGATCGTCGTCTTCGTCATCCTCGTGGTCATCCAGTTCGTCGTGATCACGAACGGCGCTGGGCGCGTCGCCGAAGTCGCCGCACGCTTCACCCTCGATGCCATGCCCGGCAAACAGATGTCGATCGATGCCGACCTCAATGCCGGCTTGATTACCGAGGAAGAAGCACGACGGCGGCGGCAGGAGATCGCGCGCGAGGCCGATTTCTACGGCGCGATGGACGGTGCCAGCAAGTTCGTCAAGGGCGATGCCATCGCCGGCATCGTGATCATCCTGATCAACATCCTGGGGGGTATCGCCATCGGCGCTCTGCAACGCGGCATGCCGCTCGGCGAAGCGCTCCGCACCTACGCGCTGCTCACGGTCGGTGATGGACTCGTCTCGCAGATTCCCGCACTCTTGATCTCGACAGCGACCGGCATCATCGTGACGCGCAGTGCTTCCGATGCGAACCTCGGCCTCGATCTCGCTCGCCAGATCTTCAGCGCACCACGCGCACTGGCGATCGCCGGTGTGCTCCTGGCTGTCCTCGGTCTCGCCCCCGGCTTGCCGGCACCGCCCTTCTTCCTCGGTGCGGTCGGCATGCTCGGGGCTGCTCTCGCCTTGCGCCAGCCGCGCCGGCCAGTCGCGACCGAGTCGCCGCAACCGGCACCTGAGATTGAGGAAGCTCTTCCCGAGGTCACACCGGTTGATCCGCTGGAACTGGAAATCGGCTACGGGTTGATCCCGCTCGTCGACCAAGCCTCCGGGGGGCAGCTCCTGCGCCGGATCACGCTCCTGCGCAAGCAGATCGCCCAAGAGCTCGGCTTCGTGATGCCGACGGTGCGCATCCGCGACAATCTGGCGCTGCGGCCGAACGAGTACCGCATCCTGGTGCGTGGGGTCAAGGCAGGCGACGGCGAGGTTTATCCCGACCGCCTGATGGTCATGACGACGACCGGTGAGGCACCGCAGCTGGACGGTATCGCGGCACGCGAGCCGGCCTTCGGTTTGCCGGCGGTCTGGATTCCGGAAGGACAGCGTGCCGCTGCCGAAGCCCAGGGGTACGCGGTGGTCGATGCAGCCTCAGTCATCACGACACACCTGAGCGAGGTGGTCCGTCGCCACGCCGCCGCACTGCTGCGACGGCAGGACGTCCAGCGCCTGCTGGACACGGTGCGACGCGAGCATCCGGCAGTCGTCGACGAGCTGGTACCGCACCTCCTCTCCTTGAGCGAGGTGCATCAGGTCCTGCAGCTTCTCTTGGAGGAGCAAGTACCGATCCGCGATCTCGTGACCATCCTCGAGGTTCTCGGGAACCATGCCCGCACGGTGCGCAACGTCCACGTGCTCGCTGAGCATGTCCGCCATGCCCTGGCAGCGACGATCACGCAGCAGTACGTCGCCCCGGACGGCACAGTGGGTGCGTTGGTCCTCCACCCGGAGCTGGCGACGCAACTCGGCGAACTCATCCATCACAGCGACGAAGGGCCACAGCTGGCCCTGCCACCGGAACGCTTGCAGGCGCTCCTCACGGCTGTCGCGCAGGAGATGGAGCGCATCGCCGCGCTGGGCTACCAGCCGGTGCTGCTGGTCCCCGCAGCGATCCGGGCCGCAGTGAGCCGGACTCTGCGGCGGTCGCTCCCCAACCTGCCGGTGCTCGCCTATCAGGAAGTCGCGCCGTCCGTTCGGGTGCAGGTGCTGGGGACAGTGAGGGGGTAAACGATGCTGGAAACACGCACGTACCGTGCCGAATCGATCCAGGCGGCGCTGTTACTGGCCAAAGCCGACCTCGGCCCCGATGCAGTGATCGTCGACGTGCGCCACATCGGCCCACGCACGTTGCGTGGTGAGGAAGGCGTGGTCGAGCTGATCGCTGCCCCAGCTCAGACCGTCGTACGGCCTGCCGAAACGCGGCGCCCGGCTGCCATTCCAGGTGCGACCGGCGATCCGCTTCTTCTGAGCTTGACCGCGCTCGGGTTGGGCACACGCTTCGCCGAAGAGCTGGTGCGCACCTATCGCCAGTATCGGGGAACCGGAGAAGCGCTGCGGCGAGCACTCGCTGGGCGGATCGCACACTATATCGCCGTATCGCCGTGGCTTCCGCTCGGTGGGCGCGCGATTCTGGCGTTGGTCGGTCCGACTGGCGTCGGCAAGACGACGACCGCACTCAAGCTGGCCGCAACTGCTCGTGCCGACGGCTTCCCGGCACAGGTGATCAGCCTAGCTGGTGACGACGGTCACGATGCACGTCTCGAAGTACTCGCCCGCGGGCTGGGTGTGCCAGTCGCACGAGCCGCGAACGGGGCGGAACTGCAGCGAGCACTCCGTACCAGCCCGGCACCGTTTGCCGTGATCGACACCGTGGGTACGAACCCATACGACCCTCGCGCGATCGCGGCACTCGAAGCCGCCTTGGCAACCGCACCGCTCATCGTGTGCCTCACCTTGCCGGTCAGCGGTGATCTCGAAGAGACGCTCGAAGCAGCACGACGCTACGCACCACTCCGGCCACGTGCGCTCATCCTGACCAAGCTCGACGAGACTCGCCGTCCAGGGATGGCTCTGGGAATCGCGGAACGGCTCGCGCGCCCGCTGCTCGCCCTCACGACAGGTCCGGTGGTTCCGCACGACTTCGTGAACGCCTCGAGTGCAGCACTGGCTGAACTCGCTGCCTGGACGCTGGAGCGTCTCGATCGGCGGTTGCGCGCCATGAACCGGTCCTAGGACTGGCGACCTGCTCGCCCTAGGAAGGGAGCACTCCGGCTTTTGGGTCGGGCTGCACTGGGAACGATCGCAGCTTCTTCGTTAGGGTAGCAAGTACAGGGTGGGATCGGAAGTTCGTCATCACGATGCAGGACGTGAAGTTCCGACAACGCCTTTCGATGCGACCGTTGTTCGTGCTGGTGAGCCTGGCTGGTTTCCTGCTGGTGTATCTCACCGGCATCCTGCGCGACCAGCCGCTTCTGTGGGTGACGATCAGCAGCACGCTCGCGTTGATCCTCCTGCTGGTGGCTGGACTCGCGATCGAGAGCTTGTTCGATCGCGGTCCCGAAACGAACGACGAGCCTGCTGCAACCTACGAGAACCCATCCACAGCATCCCGAGCCACCGACCAGCAATCGTGACGGAGTGAGAGGTACTGGTCATGGCGATGCCGGCCCGTCAAGATAGTCGACTCCGTCAACGGCTCCGCCGGCTGGACACCCGTCCGGACGAGCGCACGCAACTGGTGGAGCGCTACGCACCGCTGGTGAAGTACGTCGTCGACCGGCTACGCCTCTCGCTTCCCCCGAGCATCGACCGCGACGATCTCATCGGATACGGCACGATCGGGCTGCTGGAAGCGCTCGACCGTTTCGATGATTCGCGCGGCGTCAAGTTCGAGTCGTACGCCGTCATGCGGATTCGCGGCGCGATCCTCGATGCACTGCGCACGCTCGACATCGTGCCACGCAGCGCCCGGAGCCGGGCACGCAAGATCGAGCAAGCAACGCGCGAGCTGTTCGCCGAACATGGGCGGATGCCGACCGAGGACGAGCTGGCCGAGCACCTCGGAATAACGACGGCCGAACTGCAACAGGCAGTGAGCGACGCGGCTTGCAGCTTTCTCCCGCTGCAATTGGCTCACGATCCCGATGACTTGACACTGGAGGAACAACTCGCGGATCCGTCCGCGGTGGAGCCAGCCGAGGTCGCAGCCGATCAGGATATCAAAGCACGCATCGCGGCAGCGCTGGCGACGCTGAACGAGCGCGACCGTCTCATCGTCTCGCTCTACTACTACGAGGAGTTGACGATGCGCGAGATCAGCCAGATCCTGCAGATCTCCGAATCGCGAGTCAGTCAGATTCTGAACCGGGTTCGCCTGCAGTTGCGGGCGTTGTTGCGCGAGCGTGGGGTCGCCGAAACCGACATGTGAGGGGCAGGTGGGTAAAGATGGATTTCGGCCTTCCCGAGATGCAGGTCGTCGCGCTCATCGGCTTGCTCGGTATTGCCTCGCTCGCCGCGTGGAACTCAGCCATCCTCTGGCGTCGCCAACGGGCGTTGGAGGAGGCGCTCGTCGATCTCGTTGAGCGACTGGGACTCCAGGAACCCGTGCAATCACCGGGTCAACTGGAGCACGAGGAGAGCGAACCAACTCCACAGATCGCGCACCTGGTCGAGTTGCTCAAGGCGGCGGATCGATCGGCGCTCGACGAGTTACTCCATCCGCCGTTCGATCTGCCGCGGACACCAGTGATCGATGCGGACGGATCGCCGGCGACGAGGCCGCGTTTCGGCTTCACCGGACACGGGGAACGAGCTGGGTGGGAGGCATGACCGGTGCGCTGGGTGGACGGTGAGCGCCCGCCGCAGAGCAGCCTGGAAACCGTGAGCGAAAGAAAACTGCCACCGGTGATCGAGCCAGTGTTCACGCGGTGGCATGTCCTGGGGATCGCGATCACAGTCGCGATCATCCTCTGGCTGTGGCTGGCTGGCAACTCGCATGCCGAAGCGTTCCCCGTCCGGGTCATCCTCTCGCACGTCCCAACGGTGAGCACTTTCGGCCCACCGCAGGCGACGGGTGTCGCGCTCATCACATTCAGCGAGGGCGACGTCCGTGCCGACTTCGTCGACCTCCCGGTGCTCGACAGTCGCGACCGCTATGCCTTGTGGCTGCGACGATCCGATACGGGCGAGACGCTGCTCCTCGGAAAGTTCGATGCTTCATCGCTTCCGGTCACGCACGTCGACCTCCTGCTGCCGGAACCGATCCCGGAGTCGGGATGGGATACCGTCCTCGTGACCGTCGAACCCGAGCCGGACCCGGATCCTGCGCCGGATGCCCGCATCGTTCTCGTCGGGGCGTTACCGGGAACACCGGTCGAGCTGGACTTGCTGCCGCCGACATTGCCGGAGACCGGCGCTGGGCCAGCCAGCGGTGCATCCTGGGAGCTGATCGCGGTGAACGCGCTCTTGCTGGTAGGCATCGGCTCGCTGCGGTCCTGGCGGAACCGGCAGACGGAAGGGAGGAGAGCGCAATGATCCGGACGATCTATCAGGCTGCTGCCGGCATGATGGCTCAATTCGCCCGCCAGCTCACGCTCAGTACCAATCTCGCCAACATCGACACGCCAGGATACAAGCAGCAGGACAGCACGATCCGCGACTTCCAGCAGCTCTTTCTCCTGCGGCTGGCCGACGGACAGGCAAGCCCGGTGGGATCGCTCTCGGCGACCGTGCGCTGGGATCAGCCTCGGGTGGATACGCGGCAAGGTGCGCTGGTGGAAACTGGTCGCCCGCTGGATCTCGCCATCGCCGGCAACGCCTTCTTCGCGGTGCAGACCGCGGATGGCATCGAGTACACGCGCGACGGTCGGTTCCAGCTCGACGCGCAACGCAGGCTGGTCACAGCTGACGGTTACCCAGTGCTGGGCGAGCAGGGGCCGCTCGTCCTCCCACCAGGTGACGTTTGGGTCGAACCGGACGGAACTGTTTTGGTCGGGAACCAGGTGATCGGCCGGCTTCTTCTCGTCGAGTTTCCGGAAGACACAACCTTCACGCCGGTAGCCGGCAACCGCTACCGGACCGACGCGCAGGGCGTGCCGTCGCAGACGGCCGGTGTGAGTCAGGGGTTCATCGAGGCCTCCAATGTCGATCTCACCCAGACCTTGACGGATATGCTGGCAGCGACACGCAGTTATCAGCTCGCCGCCCGCACCTTACAGCTGGCCGACGAGACGCTCCGGCTGGCGGTGAACTCGGTGGGCCGTGTGAGCCAGGGATGAGGTGAGCAGCGATGGAAGCGTTGTACTTCCCAGCAGTCAGTGGCGCCCGTGCCCAGCAGGTCCGGCTCGATACGATCGCGCACAACCTGGCGAACCTGGAGACCGACGGATTCAAAGCAGTGCGCGCCGAGTTCGCGGCGGTACCGCCGCAACAGTACCTCGTTGCACGGGCAGGCGAGGCCGTCCTCGGCCCGGTGAGCATCGGTTCCGGAGTGGAAGTGATCGGCACGACCCGCCACTACACGCTGGGGCCGATCGAGGTCACCGGTGATCCGTTCGACCTCACCCTGAGCGGGCCCGACACTTTCCTCGCCACGCAGCTTCCCGATGGCACGGTCGCTTACCGCCGGAGCGGACGCCTGAGTCTCGATGCTGCTGGCCGGCTCGTCTTCGAGGACGGAAGCCTCCTCCAACCGCCCATCACTCTTCCGGCTGGGGCACAGCTCGACCGGATCGAGCCGGACGGCACGATCGTCGTGCGCACTGCTGACGGAACGGAAACGCAGGCGATCGGGCGCCTCCAGCTCATACGTTTCCCGAACCCCCAGGGACTTCTCGCAGCTGGGCAGGGTCGCTGGCTGGCGACCGACGCAGCGGGGCCACCGGAAACCGGTGTACCGGGCGAAGCAACCTGGCCGCCGGTCTTGAGCGGTGTCCGCGAGCATTCCAACGTGGACCTCGTCGACCAGATGACCCAGCTCATCATGGCCCAACGTGCCTACACGGCGAACCTGCGCGCCCTGCAGACGATCGACGAACTCGTCGAGATCGCCACGCGCCTGCGGCAGTAGATGCCGTCACGGGTGAACCGGAGACAGCCCTTCAGAGCGATCGGCCTGCTGCCGATAGAGTAGGATGAGCGGCGAGCGGATGCCGCAGCGAGAGCGAACCCGAGGGAAGGGACGATGGTCAACCAGGTCGGGAACGTCTGGCACGATCCCTCGATCCAGCGGGTCGAGACGCCCGAGCAGCAACAGGCGCGCCAGCCGGTCGCTCCGCCGACTCGTCCGGATCGCCCGTCGCAGGCAGCCGAACTGACGCCAGGTCTCCAGGAAGTGCAACGAGCGATCGAAGTCGTGCGGCAGGCGCCAGACGTGCGGGAGGGGCGTGTCGCAGCGATCCGGAAGTTGCTGGAGACGGGCCGCTACCAAGTGCCCCTGGAAGCTGTGGCTGACCGGGTCGCGCGTGAACTTCGGCCGACACTGGATACCGAGTAGGCACCGGAGGACACGATGGGGAAAAGCCCCCGGGGAGGCGGCAGCAGCGACGAGCTGGCCGCCATTGGTGAGCTGTTGGCTGCCCTGACGCAGGCGCTCGTCGCGGGGGATCCGGAGGAGATCACCGCACTCGCACGCCTGCTGGAGCAACGAGCGAGCACGCTCGGGCCGGTGGATGCAGATCCTGCTCGCCTCTCAGCGATCGCCGTGCTCCGCGAGCGGACAGCGTTGCTCGTCCAGACGCTCTTCCACACCACCGACCAGTTCCTCGCCCGCGCGCTGGAGTGGCAAGCACGGAGCCAACGCTACCACCCCGGGCGTGGGACATCAGGGCCGAAGCCATCGATCGGTGACGAGACACTCGCGCGTGTCACGGGTTACCGTAACGGCCTTTCCGACCTGCGAGCCTAGGACTTCAGCGCATGCAGCACGTTGCCGATCCATATCGATAGCGAACCGGAACGGAAGGGCGGCACGGCATGGTCTTTCGAGCACTGGAGACAGCATTCCGTGGGTTGATGGCGCAGCAACGTGCTGTCGATACCACCAACCACAACATCGCCAATGCCAACACGCCGGGATTCGCGCGCCAGCGCGTGACTCTGGTACCGAGCGCGCCCTACACCGTGCCCGCCTTCAACCGTTCCGGCCTCGCCGGGCAAGTCGGAACTGGTGTCTTGGTGGCGACGATCACGCGGGTCCGCGAGTCGGTCTTCGACCTTCAGTATCGTGTGCAGTCGCAGGCTCTCGGCGAAGCATCCACACAGGTCGATGCGTATGCCCAGATCGAAGCGGTGTTCAACGAGCCGACCGGATCGGGCCTCGGTGCTCTGCTCGACCGCTTCTGGCGGGCCTGGCAAGCGGTAGGCAACCAGCCGGAAGACCTGGCGGCGCGAGCCGCCGTCGTCCAGGATGCCACGACGCTCGCGACGAATCTCAACCGGATGCGGACGCAGTTGCAGGAACTCCAAAGCGACACGGTGGCGAAGCTGACGCTCCAGGTGAGCGAGGTGAACAGCATCGCGCAGCGAGTGGCAGCACTCAACCAGCAGATCGTCGCCGCACTGGCGACTGGTCAGACACCGAACGACCTCATGGACCAGCGTGACCTGCTCCTCGACAAGCTGGCGAGCTTTACCGGCGCGACCATCCGCACGCTGCCGAACGGAGCCATCAACATTTATCTCGGCGGTTACCCACTGGTCGATCAAAAGCAGTCGTTCCCGCTCACCGTGCAGGTAGCCGGAGGCAGCGCCAGCATCATCTGGCAGGGAACGAACAGTCCCGTCTCGCTGGAGCGTGGCTCGCTGCAAGCGCTCCTCCACCTGCACAACACGGTCCTGCCGGGCCTGCTGGGGAAGCTGGAGGCGATCCGCGACGCGCTCGCCAACGAAGTCAACGCACTGCACACGACCGGCTACGGGCTCACCGACCCGGCAGGGCCACCACCGGGCCGCACGTTCTTCGTCATCACGCCGGGTGGAGATTTGGAAGTCGACCCGACGATCGTTGCCGATCCACAGCTCATCGCCGCAGCCGATGCGGCTAACGAGCCGGGCAACAACGCGATCGCGCGAGCGATCGCCGAACTCCGCTCCAAGCTCGTGCTTAACGGCAACACCGCAACGATCAACGACTTCTACAACACGCTCGTCGCCGAGGTCGGTGGAGCCTCGCAGACCGCACAGGTGACACGCGACAACCAGCAAGCACTGGTGGACGCAATCGACCGGCAACGCAAGGAGATCATGTCGGTCTCGCTCGATGAAGAGATGGCGAACCTGATCAAGTACCAGCAGGCCTACGGGGCCGCGGCGCGAGCGATTACCGCGGTCGACGAGATGCTCGACCGGATCATCAACGGGATGGGCCTGGTGGGACGCTAGCGACGGCGCAGGAGGGCGAAAGGAGAGCGGGCGATGCGCGTCACCCACGGTATGCTGGTCGACACCTTGCTGAAGAACCTCTCGGGGAACCTGGCCCGGATGGAGCGGGTGTACCAGCAGATCACCTCGGCTCGTCGCATTTCGCGGCCCTCGGACGATCCGGTCGGAACAGCGACGGTGTTGCGCTTGAGTTCGGCGTCACAGGAGATCGAACAATACCTGGCGAACGTGGAACAGGCCCGAACCTGGCTCGACCTCACCGATCAGGCGCTGACGACGATCGGGCAATCGCTGCAGCGCGTCCGGGAGCTGGTCGTGCAGGCTGCCAACGACACGCTTTCTGCCGACGACCGGCAGGCGATCTGGGCCGAGCTGACGGCGCTGCAAGAGCAGATCGCGACGACTGGAAACTACGCCCACGCTGGGCAGTACCTGTTCGCCGGGAGCGCGACGCAGACGGAGCCGTTCGATCTCTCCACCGATCCACCGACCTATCAGGGGAACAACGATCAGCTGCTGCGCCTGATCGATCGCGGCGTCACGGTGGACATCAACGTACCAGGCAGCGTGGCGATCGTACCAGTTCTCCAGGCAGTCAAGCAAGCGCGCGATGCGGTCGCCTCGAACGACCCGAACGCGATCCGAGCGACGCTGGCGACGATCGATGCCGCCCACACGCAGCTCCTGGCAGCGCAGGCCTCGGTCGGTGCACGCGTCAACCGACTGGAGGCGCAGCGTGACCGCCTGCTGGATGCGCACACCAGTACGCTGCGGCTCCTGAGCGAGGCTGGCGATACCGATATGGCCGAGGCAGTTACCCAGTTCTCGAAAGAGGAACTCACCTACCGAGCGGCGCTGCAGGCAGGAGCCCGGGCGATCCAACCGACGCTCCTCGACTTCCTGCGGTGATCGAGAAGGGAGGAGCGATGGTCCAGCCGATCCAGGACGTGACAGTGCACGAAACCGAACGAACGCTCATCTTCCCCAATGGGCTCATCGGTTGCCCCGAATGGCGTCGTTTCGCCGTCGAGGCACCTGAAGAGCTCCCAGGTCTCCTCGTGCTGCGCTCGCTCGACGAGCCGGGGATCGAGTTCGTGCTGGCACCGGTGCTGGAGCTGGTTCCGGACTTTCTCGACCACCTGGCGCCAGTCGACCGGGCGGCGCTCGCCGCGCTCGGCGTGGGGACAGCCGCGGAGGTCGAACTGTGGACGACCTTGAGTGTCCACGACGACGGCACCGTCACCGCGAACCTTCTCGGACCGCTGGTCCTGGACTTCGCCCGCGGCTGCGGAATTCAGGTCGTCCTCGCCGATTCGGGGTGGGGGACGCGCCACCCCATCGTGACTGCGTGAAGAGGAGACGACGATGCTGGTGCTCACCCGGCGACCAGGCGAGGCACTGGTGATCGGCCAGGACATCCGGCTCGTCGTACTCGGTGTCGAAGGCGAGCGCGTCAAGCTCGGGATCGAGGCACCGCGGGAGATCGCGATCGTCCGTTCCGAACTGGTCGAAGCAGTGCGCGAAGCGAACCAGCAAGCAGCACGGACTCCCGAGCGCGTGCTCGAACGCCTGCGACGCACGTTGGCAAGGCCCCGCCCCAGCGCGACTGAGCGCACACGCTGAACTCGTCTTCGTGCACAACCGCTGTCTCTTCCTCCGCACGGCCTCTCGTCAGCACCGAATCAGCGCAGCGTGCGACCGATAGCCGCACCAGCCGATGGCGTGTGGCCAAAATCGGTCGATGGTTGCCAGCATCGTTGCGTTCACGGCACGTTCTTCACTAGGAAAGAGGTTCCGTAACCGACTCGGAGACGCATTCGTTTACGGATAGAGGGCAAGAAGCCCGAGCAGTCGGACCGTCCTGCAACTGGCCGGGGTTACGCCCAGGCCAGACCGCGGAGTGTACCGGAACGCGGAGCGAGCGATGACCGCACGACTGGCATGGCGCGTTCTCGCCGAACACTGGGACACAAATTGGCTCGGTTACGTCGTCGAGCTTCCCGGGTGCCAGTTCAGGGCCGGCACGCTGGATGAGCTCCTGCAACGTGCCCCGCAAGCGATCGCCAGCCATCTGGCGTGGCTACGCGGCCACGGTCTGCAGGGTATCGATCGGCCAGCCGACTTTTTTCTGCTCACCGAGCGCGCCCAAGCGTTGCCCGGCGAACGAGGGCCGCTTTTCGATGCGGACCGGCGAAACCTGTCAGCGAGCGAACTCGACGTCGCGCTCCAGGTCGGGAACGCAGCGATCGAGGATCTGGTCGCACTGGCCGGACGCACCCAGGCATGGGCAGCACGAGCGGAATCGGAACGCCCGTCCGGATGGCCACCTCCAGCGATCCTCCATCATGTCGCTGAAAAAGACGTCTGGTACGCGGCACGCCTCATGCCGGATATCGGTGCGCTCGCGCTCCCCGACGATCCGATCGAAGCGGTGCAACGCGCCCATCAAGCGTTCGTTGCAGGAATTCGTGCGTGGTGGGCGATCTGGCGAAACCGCGTCGTCGAGCGTGACGGTGAACAGTGGACGGTCGCCAAGGTGCTCCGTCGCCGCACCGGACACCTGCGCGAGCACGTCGAGCAGCTGCTCGCCTGGGCCCGAGCAATCGACTCGTGGTGATCACGACCAGCGAACACGGCCTCACCGCACGATCCGTCCAGCGCGAGGAAGCTGTAGTCAACAGAAAAGCCGCCAGGTTGTCGGGTTGCGACCAGCAGCCGCGTAATCGAAGTCGTCGGCGAACGGTTGCAGGCAACAGCGTCCTTCCAGAACACGGAGCGCAACGTAGCGGGAAAGCGCGGTGATCGGCGCCTGCGGATTGCGCAGGTCCTCTCGGGTGAAGAAGCGCGCCTCGTCGATCTCCTGCCCGTCTGGCTGCGGCTCGCCAGCAAGCCAGTCGAGCAGGAACATGACATACGTATCGTTCCGCCGGCCATCGCACCGCGAGCGGAGACCGACGATGCCGCGAACGACAGCGTGAACGCCGGTCTCTTCAGCCACCTCGCGGACGACCGCCTGGTCGAGCGTCTCGCCCGGCTCGACGAGTCCGCCGGGGAAGAGGTACTGCCCCTGTGATGGGCCATACCGCTGGCGCACGAGCAGGATCGAACGGTCGCGACGGACGACACCGCCGACCGCAACGACATGACGCAATTCACTGGCCACACTGCACTCCTTTCCGTTGCCCACAGAGAGTATGGTCGACGCCCAGCGCGATGGGACTGGTCGGTGGCGCTGACTCAGGCACGGGACCCGGGAAACGAGTCGCAACCTCCGGTACCACCGATCGGTCCGGAGGGCATGCAAGGGGAGAGCGTGCGGCTCGGTGGAATCGATGCGTCAAGGTCGGGGGACGAGATCGCGGGGGTTGTGGATTTTCCAGACACCGTCCTCATAGACGAGATGGAACATGTACGTCGAGACACGCGGGCCGAGACGCTGGACGACGATGACGGAGGCCTCGTTGCCGCGGATTTCGGGTTGGTCGATTTCGAGGATCTCGATGCGCGAACCGATCTCGGCCGCCGCCTGGACGACCGACATGAACTCGTCGAACGACTCGCCGTCGTTGGTGGCCCGGGAATGCATCAGCCAGGCCTCGCCAGCGCGGCCGTGATAGATCGCGTCCAGGTAGCGCGTCACGACCGCGCGGATCTCGTCCGCGGGGTCAGCCAGCGGAGTCGGTGTGGGCGTCGGATTCGAGCGGGAACAGGCGAGGAGGAACAGACCGGCCACAACGAGGAGCCATGCGGACGCGATGCGACGCATCGAGCGACCTCCTGCTGCGCTCCAGCACGGCCAACCATACCTGCCTGCGATTGACAAAGTCAACCGATGAGCGTAGAATACCGCCAGGATCGGTCATACCCCGATATTCCGTGATATTCCGAACTTGGTCGTGTCGAACGGAGCGAGGAGGTCGTTCGATGGCCGTGACAGTGTCGCGCCGGAAATTCCTGAAAGTCGGCGGCGCGGCAGCGGGAACCGCAGTCGGTGCCCTGGCTGGCCTGGGGGTCGATCTCCGGCCCAAGCAGGCGCGGGCACAACAGCTGCGGATCGCGAACGCGCAGGTCTTTCCGAGCGTGTGCCCCTACTGCGCAGTGGGCTGCGGAACCCTCGTGCACGTGGTGAATGGACAGATCGTCAATATCGAGGGGAACCCGAAGAGCCCGATCAACAAGGGGAACCTGTGCCCGAAGGGGGCAGCGCAGTTCCAGCTGCACGTGAACCCCAATCGGCTGACCAAGGTACTCTACCGGAAGCCCTACGGCACCCAGTGGGAAGTCGTGGACCTCGACTGGGCGATGGACCGTGTCGCGGAGCTGGTGAAGAAGACACGGGACGAGACGTTCGTCGAGACGCTCCCGAACGGCAAGCGGGTGATGCATACGACGGCGATCTTCTCGCTCGGTGGGGCGACGATCGATAATGAGTGGAACCATATCCACCAGAAGCTGATGCGCGGTTTGGGGATCGTCCGGATCGAGAATCAGGCGCGGATATGACACAGCTCGACCGTCCCCGGTCTGGGGACTCGGCTCGGGCGCGGTGGTTCGACCACTTTCCCCGGTGATCTCGTCAATGCCGACCTGATCATCATCATGGGTTCCAACATGGCCGAGAACCACCCGGTGGCGTTCCGCTGGGTGGCGGAGGCGAAGCGGCGCGGCGCGAAGCTGATCCACGTCGACCCGCGCTTCACGCGGACGTCGGCGATGGCAGACCTCTACGTGCCACTCCGCTCGGGGACAGACATCGCCTTCCTCGGCGGATTGATCCGCTACATGATCGAGAATGAGAAGTATTTCAAAGATTACGTTGTCAACTATACGAACGCGGCGACGATTATCCGCGACGATTTTCAGGACACCGAAGACCTCGAAGGCGTCTTCTCCGGCCTCAAGGAAGCTCCGCAAGGGACGTTCCAGAAGTACGTCTACGACAACACGACCTGGCAGTACAAGCGTACGCAACCGTGGGATCCAGCCAAGGCGCGTGAGGAGGCCAAGAAGGCAGCAACCTTCGCGGAGATGATCCAGAAGATGGTGCCGCCGCCGGCTGAGAAGGATCCCACGCTGCAGCACCCGCGGACGGTGTTCCAGATCGTCCGGCGTCACTTCTCGCGCTACACACCGGAGATGGTGGAACAGATCTGCGGGACACCGAAGGAGCTGTTCCTCAAGGTCGCCGAGATGCTGGCCGAGAATTCCGGCCCGGAGCGCACGACGACCTTCGTCTACGCGATGGGCTGGACGCAGCACACCTACGGGGTGCAGAACATTGGCTGCGCCGCGCTCCTGCAGCTCCTGATGGGCAACATGGGCCGGCCGGGCGGTGGTATCCTGGCCTTGCGCGGGCACGCGACGATCCAGGGATCGACCGATAATCCAACGCTCTACCACTCGATCCACGGCTACATGGCGCATCCGGACGCACGACGCGCGCACGATACGCTGCGCGACTACATCCTCACCGAGACGCGCCCGACCGGCTACTGGGCGAACCTGCCCAAGTTTATGGTGAGTTACCTCAAGTCGATGTACGGCGATGCCGCCACGCCGGAGAACGACTTCGGCTACGACTGGCACCCGAAGATCAACGGCGATTATTCGTTCATGGCCAGCTTCCACGCGATGGCGCGTGGCGAGATCAAGGGGGCCTTCTTCTTCGGGCAGAACCCGGCGACCTCGATCAATGCCAGCCTGATCCGCCGCGCCCTCATGAACCTCGACTGGTTGGTCGTGAAGGACAACTTCGAGATCGAGAGCGCCGCCTTCTGGTACAAGTCGCCCGAAGTCGAACGCGGTGAGATCCGCCCGGAGGACATCAAGACCGAAGTTTTCCTCTTCCCCTCCGCGCAGGTCGCGGAGATCGAGGGTACCTTCACGAATACGCAGCGGCTCATCCAGTTCCACGAGAAGGCTGCCGACCCGCCCGGCGACTGCCGTTCGGATGTTTGGTTTACGCACCAACTCGCACTGCGCTTGAAGAAGCTCTACGCCGACTCGACCCTGCCGCGCGATGAAGGGTTCAAGAACCTAACCTGGGACTACGACTACGAGCCAGGGGAATACCCGACCAACACGCGCATCCAGGGCGAGCCGGACGTGATGAAGATCTGGCGCGAGGTCAATGGGTTCAAGACCGATACTGGCGAACTCCTCAAGGGGTTCGGCGACCTCAAGGACGACGGCTCAACCACCTGCGCGTCCTGGATCTACTGCGGTATCTACCCGGAGGAAGGCAAGCTCCTCGCCCGCAGCCGCGAGCCGGACCCGGACGACAAGCCTGGTACGCACCTCGGCTGGGGCTTCGCGTGGCCAGCCAACCGGCGCATCCTCTACAACCGGGCCTCGGCCGATCCGAACGGCAACCCGTGGTCGGAGCGCAAGAAGCTGATCTGGTGGGACGCTGCCCAGAAGAAGTGGGTCGGCTACGACGTCCCCGACTTCCCGGCAACCAAGGCACCGGATGCACCAGCCAAGCCGGGTGCGACTGGCCTCGACGCCCACGACGGCAAGAGCCCGTTCATCATGATGGCCGACGGTAAGGGCTGGCTCTTCGTGCCATCTGGGCTGGCTGACGGGCCACTACCGACCCATTACGAGCCGATAGAGTCGCCGGTTCCGAACCTGCTGTATCCGAAGCAGCAGAACAACCCGATCGCCAAGTACTACGAGCACGAACGCAACCAGCTGGCAGCGGTCGGCGACCCGCAGTTCCCGATCGTCCTGACGACCTACCGCTTGACGGAACACCACCTCTCCGGCGCGATGAGCCGCTGGCTGCCGTGGCTGGCCGAGCTGCAGCCGGAGCTGTTCGTGGAGATCAGCCCGGAGCTGGCCGAGGAGAAGGGGATCAAGAACCTCGACTGGGTGCGCATCACCTCCAAGCGCGGCACGATCGTGGCCAAGGCTCTGGTGACGCCACGGCTCCGGCCGCTCACGGTGAACGGCAAGACGATCCACCAGATCGGGATGCCGTGGCACTGGGGCTTCATGGGGATCGTGGTCGGCGACGTGGTCAACGACCTGGGTGCCTGGGTCGCCGACCCGAACGTCCAGATCCACGAGATGAAGGCGCTCACGGTCAACGTCGAGAAGGCGCAGTAGGTGGAGAACGGAGGGGGAAGCCGGTGCGGTGGTATCGCGCCGCACCGGCCATGCCCTGGGGGAGATGAGCCATGGCCGAACCGATGGGCTTCTTCACCGACACGTCAGTCTGCATCGGCTGTAAAGCCTGCGAGGTCGCTTGCAAGGAATGGAACCAGCTGCCAGCCCGGAACGGCGGGAAGGTGCAGCTCAGCGGGCAGTCCTACGACAACACGGTCTCGTTGAGCGGCATCCAGTGGCGGCACGTCAAGTTCATCGAGCAGTTCAGCCCGGACCGCTCGACCGGCCGCTGGCTCATGATGAGCGACGTCTGCAAGCACTGCGTACAGGCGGCGTGTCTCGAGGCATGTCCGACCGGTGCGATCATCCGGACCGAGTTCGATACGGTCGTGATCCAGCAGGACGTCTGCAACGGCTGCCGGGCCTGCATCGCGGCCTGTCCGTTCGGCGTCATCGAGATCAATCCCGAGACGAACACCGCGATGAAGTGCACGCTCTGCTATGACCGGCTGCAGGCCGGCATGGTACCGGCCTGTGCCCAGGCGTGCCCGACCCAGTCGATCCAGTTCGGCCCGATCTCCGAGCTCCGGCAGCGGGCACAAGAGCGTCTGCAACAACTGCACGAGCAAGGGGTGACACAAGCACGACTTTACGGGCACGACGACTCCATCTTGGGCGGATTGAACAGCTTCTATCTCCTCCTCGACGAACCGGAGGTCTACGGCTTGCCCTCCAATCCGCAGCTCCCGTCACACCGAGTCCCTGCTGCCGCTGGTGTCTCGACCGCGAGCGCTGTCGTTCTCGGGCTGCTCGGTCTGGTCGGGCTGCGCAAGCGCCGCATGGACGAAATGGCACAGGCAGCCCGCGAGCAGTCGGCCGAATCGGAGCCGTGAGGAGGATCAAGTATGCCGGATACGTTCTACGCCGCTTCGCCGCACTGGTCGTGGTACGCAGTTGTCGAATTTTTCATCGCTGGGCTCGCCGGAACGGCAGCGGGCATCGCCGCATTGCTGTGGCTTTTCGGGCAACGCACCGATCGAGTGATCGCGCGTTGGGGATTCGGGATTGCGACCGTCGGCAGCATGCTGAGTGGACTCATCCTGATCATCGATCTCAAGCGCCCCGACCGGTTCTGGCACATGCTGTTCTTCTCGAAGACCTACTTGCCGACCTTTCTCAAGTGGTGGTCAGTGATGGCACTCGGGGCTTGGGCGCTCCTCATCTTCGGCGGAGTGTCCTTCCTCATCTTCGTTGGATCACTGGCTGAGTCTGGCCGGCTGCCGACCTGGCTCGCCTTCCTCAGCCGACGTCCGCTCGGTGAGATCCTGGCCACGATCGCCGGGCTAGCCGGGACATTCTACGCTGGGTACAAGGGTGTCCTCCTCGATGCGACGAACCAACCACTGTGGGGCGACACCGTCTGGATCGGCGCGCTGTTCTTCGCGTCGGGGATGGCATCGGCAGCTGCTGTGCTGCTCCTCGTCGCCGCACGACGCGCACCCGACACGGCGACCTGGTTGCGGCAGCTGCTGCTCGGTGCACTTGCAGTCGCGACGATCGCGACGGTGCTCATGGTGGTGACCGTCAGTGGCGACGTGTTGCGGCTCGTCCTGGCGAATGTTTACGGCGTGCTCCTCGCTCTGGCCGTCCTGTTTGGAATGGTGGTTCCCTTTGTCCTGGCCTGGCGTCCGAACCTCATCGGTCGTTACGCGCTCCCGAGCGCAGCAGCTCTTGTCCTGGTCGGTGCCTTCGTCCTGCGGATCGCTGTGATCATCGGAGCGGAGGCAGCGTGACCGTGGCGATGTGGGTTCAAGGGAAGAAGCTAGCACGCCTGGTGGCAGCGCTTTGCTTCGTACTACTACTCGTTGCCTGCAGCCCTGAGGCCTCACGGACTCGTGGTGGCGGCCCAGGTGGCGACATCGGCAACCGAGCGGGGGAGGTGGAGTTGCGTCCACTCGGGCCGAAGGTGATCTACTTTAATACGCCGAAAGAAGGGGCAGGGAGCGAGCTCGCCGGGATGCCGGTCGAATGAGTGCGATCGTCGACAAACTGGAGCAGTTGGCGGAGCAGGACGCTGTCCTGGCTCCGCTCGCCCGTCTGTACGCGCTGGTATTACGGTCTGCCACCGCACCAGGTAGCCAGCTCCTGGCGAGCGTCCTCGACCCACAGCCCGTCACGGATGGCGTGACACCGGCCTTGCACGGGCGCACGCTCGTCGTCGACGTCGGTCAGGCGACGCATCTCGTCACCGAGGCGGCCGAACTCCTCGCCCGCAGCGGAATCGCGGCCGGCGAGGGCCTCGCTCCGGCTGTCCGGTCCGGCCGGCTGGCTGTGCTAGACCTGGTTCGAGCCGGGATCGCGGCCACTCCGGAACGGCTCGAGGAACTCGGAGAGCGGGCTGGCGTTTCCCCGGGTGTCGTCGCCACGCTGGCACAGACCGTGGCGATACCGTTTCTGGTCGCGGCCGCTCGTGCGATCGGCGGGCAACCCGCCAGTACGTGGCATACCGGCTACTGCCCCATCTGCGCAGCCTGGCCCGTGCTCGCCGAATTCCGCGGGCTGGAACGCGACCGCTGGCTGCGATGCGCGCGGTGCGGAGCCGGCTGGCGCTTCCCGCACCAGCACTGTCCGTTCTGTGCGAACAGCGACCACCGGACGTTGCGCTATCTTGCCGAGGAGGGCAAGCAGGACGCTCAGCGCGTCGAGGTCTGCGAGATCTGCCGCGGGTACGTGAAGACATTCGCGACGCTGGGCGCCTGGAGCCACGGCGAGGTGCTCTTGCAGGATCTGACGACGATCGAACTCGACCTCGTCGCGGCCGAGCGCGACTACCAGCGGCCAGGGAGCCTCGGTTTCCCTCTGGCTGTCACCGTCGTCGCACGCGAGCTCGTCGCCTGACAGTGGCTCCGAACAGCACGGTGACGCTCCGGCCGCTCGCGCGAGGCGGTTCGAGGCCCGCAAGGTGCAGAAGCCGGAGAGGGAGCACGCCATGGAACGGAAACTCGATCCGACGACACTGGTCCGCCCAGCGATCTTCTGCCAGGCACTGCTGCAGGCAGTCCAGGTGAGCGAGGAACGCCGGAGGCGACGGAAGCGCGACCAGACGCCCGATCAGCTCGGCCAGAAACTGAAGCGCTGGATCCTGGAGCAGACGATCGCTGCCGATCCGGAACCGGAGGAGTTCGAGCGGTGGCTGCTCGAACTGGTTCTCCGCACGCCGGGTAGCGGCGGCCTGCGCGCGATGTGCCAGGAGGTGTATCTGGAATACCAGCTCGCCCAGCACGATCCGGATTTCCGCACCTGGCTCGCGCTCGGCGCACCGAGCGCCGACAAGCCGGCGAAGTTGTGCTGAACGCGGCTGTCCTTCCCCAACCACGCCGCTCTCGGAAGGACTACCGTTCCGTCATGCTGCCTGACAGCTCGCCAGCGCCGCATGGGGTGAGTCAGGCTGCCCTCGCGCCCGGCGAAACGCTGGGACGGTGCGGACTGGCACCGTCCCAGCGTTTCCAGCTTTCGGTCGACGAGTGGAGTGCGATCAGAGAAAGGCGAGCCCTGCCAGGACACTCACAGCAGCGACGACTCCGACCAGCAAGGCTGGTACCCGCCAGTCGCGCAGCGCTGCCCCATAGATCACCAGGCTCGGCAGACTCACCGCGGGCAGGGCGAGGAGCAAGGCCGCTGCTGGGCCGGTGAGCCCTTGCTGGATGAGCGGTGCAGCGATCGCCAGCTCCGTCCAGGTCGGGACCATAAAGAGCACCCCGACGAGTGTCGCAAAGAGGACGGTCGCGACCGTGTTCCCGCCACCGAGCGCCGTCACGATCGGCGCGACCCAGCCGATGACCGTCGCCGCGATAAGCAGCATCGGCACGGCGACCCGAGCGATTCGCCAGGCGGTCGCGAGCCAGGCTGCGACCAGATCGGCGGGAGACTCGATGCGTCGTCCGCGGAGATGCTCCTCGAAGGCGAACGCACGCAGCGACCGCTCCAACCAGCGGAGAGTGCGCCCGCTCGCGACGCTGGCAACGACCGGTGGGCGCCGCCGCACCGCCAGAGCGACTAACCACGTACCGAACACCGCCAGGACGACACCGCCCACGATGCGCAAGAGCGCGAAGTCGGCTGGCAACAGCGCGGTGGCGAGAAAGAGCGTCGTGACGTTGAGCAAAGGTGCCGCCACGACGAACGCGAGCGTCGACTCGAGCGAAGCGCCACCGCGATAGAGGCTGGCACCGACCGGCCCAGCGCAGCAGGAACAGAAGGGATAGGCAACCGCACTGGCACTTCCCAAAACGTGCGCGCGGAGACCACGCAGCTGGTAGACCTGCTTCAACCGCTGGCTCGAGCACAACAGGACGAGGAAGAGCGCACCGATGAGAATACCGAGCAGTGTGGCGTGCCAGACGACGAGGAGGAAGTTGACCGCTTCACCGAGCGGGCGGAGCCAGCTGGGCAGCGCATCGACCGCGAAAGTCTTGGACACACCGGCCTTGCCAGCTGCCGCGACGCGCTCGGCCTGGACGATACGGTAGGTGAAGAGGTCGACGATCAGCAAGACCATCAAGACACCAGCGAGAACGGTGCGGGCACGCCGAAGTTCACCTTGACGAGACACGGACTCGACAGAACGCAAAAGCCGATAGGAAACGACAGCACCGACGAGCGCGAGAGCGAGTACGAGCACATGCCAGGGCGTGTAGGAGAGGAATGCGGAGGGTGAACCGAGTTTGCGATAGCTCGCGGCATCGAGCAAGAAGGCACGACGCATGTCGACGATGGTGGCGAGCGTGACCGCGACACTCACGACGAAGGTCGCCAGTGCGAGCAGCAAGGCTGCACCCGAACGCTCCACCGCCTGCGCCGACCGACTGGACAGCGTTCCGCTCATCCTGATCCTCCTCTCGAGACAAGCGAACGATCCAACGCGCACTCGCGCGCCGGTCACGAGTTCCTGCACGGTTGTCCTGCGTTGAGGGGATCAGCGGCGACCGAACCGGCCGCTCGAGGAGGATCAGGGGCCACGCGGGACACTCGGCCCAGCGTCCTGGCCGAGGAGCCAGGCCCGTGCCGGTGTCCCATCTACTCGCCCACATCCGTCGTCCATCGGCACCGGGTCGACTTTCGCACCGAACCATTATCGGAATCCTAATCGGTACCGAAGACGGTGTCAAGCAGCGAGCAGGGGCCACGACGCAGCGAGGGCGGCTTCCAGGACAACGTACCGTCCTGGCGAACGCTCGAGCATCACCCGCGACCAGGAGAACGCTCGGCAGGTGCGATACCCAGTCGTACGAACTGTCGCCAGTCAGGTGCATCAGTAGCAGCTCTCGCGTGATAACGCTCGGGTCACCCGAGTGTGCCGAAAACACGGGAAAGAGCGTGCTCTCTCCAGCGCTGTCGGGGCAAGCAGTTGCCCACGGGTGATCTCTGCGCGAACGACCGGTCACCGAACAGTCGAGCATAGGTAGCGTCCGATCCACATCGGTCAGATATCACCCATCGTTGTTGTCCGGTCGACGTACGCATCGTCGAGCTGCAGACGCGGAACATGGCCGGTTCACCTGGCCCTCGCAGGCCGAGCTGGGTCAGGCACGCCTGCCCCCTACAGCGACGACGGGAATCGACGGTTGCAGATGGCGGATGTGTCGGGAACTGTCCCTGAGCGGCCACGCCCATTTCCCTCCTCGGGGCGAGGCGTGCCTCGCCCGTCCGCGCCGGAACAGGTGGAGACCTGGTTCGTTTTCCCGGCCCTCTCGGGCCGCGGGTCAGGCGTGCCTGACCCGTCGGGTCACGCACGCGTGACCCCTACGGGGACGGCGGTGGCCGATCGCGGGGCGGTGAGTGGTACACATGCCACCGTCGCAACCCCGTCCCACCCGGTAGGGGCGACGCGCGCAGCGCCCAGTACGACACCCCTCACCCCCGCCGCTGTCGCGGCACGTCTTCTCCCGCGCGGTGCGGGAGAGGGGGCCAGGCGTGCCGCGCCGATCCACGTCATGAGTCGCGGCTATGTGATCGGTGCCCGCTCTACCGGTCCTGTAGGGGCGAGCCGTGCCTGGCCCATCCGCGCCGAACGGCGCGGGAATGACCCACGGTTCGGTTCCCGGCCCGGGCGGGCCGGACGGGTCACGCACGCGTGCCCCCTACAAGGGACGACCGTGGTCGATCGAGTGCCAGTGGGCGATGGACAGGCGACCGTCGGCAACCCACCGCACCCGCGTAGGGGCGACCGGTGCGTCGCCCGTAGATCCCCCTCACACCCGGCTCGCTCGCACTCGCCACCCCTCTCCCACACGGCGCGGGAGAGGGGACCGGTGGTGAGGGGGCCCATCCGGGTCACGCACGCGTGACCCCCTACAGGGGACGGTGGTGATCGGCAGGGTACCGATGGGCGATGGGCAAGCCACTGTCCCACACCCGTCACACCCTGTCGGGGCAATGCGTGCGTCAGCCAGCCACACCGCAGGCTGGGGCGCGTGCCGATTTCGGACCCTGCCGGGTCAGGCACGCATCCCCCGCGAGATACGATGGGTTGCACGCAAGAGGCCCCGTATCGTGTCACACACTGGTGCAGTGCAACCGGGGATCGGGCAAGTGGAGCCAGGCAGGCAACGGAGCGGACCCAGTCGCACCGACCCGCGGCACCAGGAGGCGACCGCGTGCGCCGCGCGTCAGTTCGCCCTGTCGGGCAGTGTCCGCTCGGTGTCCGGCTCTGCCGCTGGGTAGGTCACTTGCCCGTCTCGAACGCGTGCGAAGAGAGGCAACTGATGGGGATGGAGGCGCATCGCCGAGAGGATATGGAAGACCGGAACGCCTCGGGCAGTCAACGCATCGGCGATGAGGCTCCGATGACAGCGCCAGGGTACCGCTTCAGCGCAGAGAAGCGCGAGTGGTCCCTCGCGTTCGGCGCGTGCGATCAGCTGGTCGAGTGCCGCCGCGAACTCGGCCGTCTGCATGTGATCGGCGAAGCCACGGAAACCCGCGTTCTCCCAGGCAGCGTTCACCGAATCGGGTCGCGGCTGCCGGCGACCACCGAGGGCTGGACAGTGCTGATAGGCGATACCGTCACGGGCGAGCGCCTCGGCCAAACGTTCCCGGTCGTACTGGGGATTCCGCCTGGAGTAGGGGAACCGCCGCACATCGACGACCGTCCGTATCCGATGTGCACGGAGCAGCCCGAGGAAGACCTCGAGCGGCCGGTTGGAATGCCCGATGGTCAGAATCGGTGTCCTCGGCGATTCCCGAGTCATCGCGGCTCCTCAGCGACCAGACGCAGGAGAAGACCGAGTCCGCACTCCTCTCCGGAAAGCCGATGCATTGCTGTACGAGACCACGGCAGAAGAAGCTTCCTGCGAATGACGCGATCGACACGGGAGTCTCACGGCGCCCGGCTCGGCTGGCTCGCGGCCGATCGCGTTTCCCAGGGAAACGCACCGGTGGTCTCGGCGCCGGCTAGCGGCCCGGCGTTGGCATCGACCTGGCGATGCCGACGTCCGATCGATCAGCGTGCGCTGCCTGTAACCGCGCCGCTGCGTCCTGGACCGCAGCGAGGATACGGAGATAGGAACCGCAGCGGCAGAGATTCCCAGCGAGATAGCGTGCCACATCCTCCGGCGTTGGTGCAGGGTTCTCCGCTAAGAGCGCCACGACACTCAGGATCATGCCCGGCGTACAGTAGCTGCACTGGAACGCCTGCTGGTCGAGAAACGCCTGTTGCACGGGATGGAGCGCACCGTCCGGCCCACTGAGCCCTTCCAGCGTCGTCACCTCCAAGCCCTCGGCGAGGACAGACAGGAGGAGGCAACTCGAGAGCGGCCGGCCGTTGGCGAGCACGGTGCAGGCACCGCAGATGCCGATCCCGCAGGTCTCACGGACACTCGCAAGTCCGAGCCGCTCGCGCAACGTTTCCAGGAGCGTTTCGTCACAGGGTACGGCGAACTCGTGGTCGTGACCATTGACACGCAGGCGGACCGTCCGTTCCATTACCGCCCCTCCTCCGAGACCTCCCGCAGCGCGCGCAGAACGCGTTCCGGTGTGAGCGGGAGTTCGGTCAAGCGAGCACCGGTGGCGCGGGCGACCGCGTTCCCGATCGCTGCCGGTACGGGTGGTAATGCGGTCTCGCCCACGCCGTGTACCTCCGCGCCGGGGTACTCGAGCAGGTCGTGCGAGAGCTGCGCTGGCAGATCGAGGAACGAGGGGACGAGGTAGTCGGACAGGTTGGTCGTGAGCGGCTGCCCCTGCTCGTAGACGAGTTCCTCGAAGAGGGCGCTGCCCAGTCCCATGATCATGCTTCCTTCGTTCTGCAGCGCTGCCGTGAGCGTGTTGACGACCTCGCCCGCGTAGACAGCGGCATGGAGCCGGACCACGTTGACCTGTCCGGTCTCCAGGTCGACCTCGACTTCCGCCCCAGCGGCCCCCTGGTGCCAGTGGGACGAGGCGATCCCGTGGCCCGTCTCGTCGAGCCCACCCTCGTTGTGAAACTCCGCATGCTCGCGGAGCTCATCCCGGCCGAGTCCAGCCACGAGCTCGCCCCAGCCGATACAACGCTCGGGCGCACCGCGCACGCAGACTGCACCGGGCACCAGCTCGAGATCCTCCGGCGCGGCCTCGAGCCGCTCGGCAGCCAGTGCACGCAAACGATCGGCAAGCCGCCGTGCTGCTCGCCGCACGGCGTTACCCATCATGTAGGTCGAGCGACTGGAGGTGGTGCGGTTGTCGAACGGCGTCCGGTCGGTGTCGGGATCGACCAGCTGAACGGCGGTGTACGGGAGACCGAGCGGCTCTGCGGCGAGCTGCGCGAGGACGGTCCGCGCTCCCTGCCCGAGTTCCACGGTCGAGGAATAGACCGTCACGCGCCCATCCCGATCGACCGCGACAGCTGCTTCCGACCGGCTGGGTGTGGTCATGCCTTTCATCACGACGGCGAGGCCTTTGGCACGCACCCGTCCATCGGGCAATACCGTCGGCTCCGGATGCCACGCGATCGCTCGTGCGGCTGCTTCGAGACATTCGCGGAAGTGGACGTCGTGGAGCGTCTCGCCGGTGGCGAACTCGTCACCGTCGGCGAGGAGATTGCGCAGACGGAACTCCAGCGGGTCGAGCCCGAGCGCATCGGCCGCGATATCCATCATCCGCTCGGAAGCCCAGACGATCTCAGTCACTGCGTAACCACGGAACGCCCCAGCTGGCGGCAGGTTGGTATACACGCAGTACGAGTCGACAGCGACATGGGGGATCCGATAGGGGCCGACGCTGCCGAACCCACCCTTGCGGGCGACATCCGGCCCGCAGTCCGCATAGGCACCGGTACTCCAGTAGGCTTCCACTCGCTTGGCCGTTATGCGCCCGTCGCGAGTCAGCCCGAGCCGGATGGTGACGACCGTCGCGTGCCGCGTGAGGGTGAGGAATTCCTCATAGCGGTCGAGCACGAGCTTGACTGGTCGACCGGTCAAGGAGGAGAGCACGGCGACCTGCGGCTCGATGCGCGGGAAGACCTTGCAGCCGAACGAGCCGCCCATCGGGGGCACGACGATCCGCACGCGCTCCGCTGGTAGACCGAAGATCTGGGCGAGGATCTGCCGGGTGTTGAACGGTGTTTGCGTCCCACTGATCACCACCAAGCGCCCGTCCTCCCAGTACGCGAGCGCGGCATGCGGCTCCATCGCCACATGCTGGGCAGCTGGGACGCGGAACGTCTCCTCGAGGACGAGATCGGCTTCGGCGAAGCCTCGCTCGATATCACCGGTGTAGAGCCGGAAGTGATTGCAGCAGTTGGTACCGAAGAGGGGCCGCAGGCCGAAGTAGACCGCGTGCCCGCGCAGCGGCTCGTCGGGCCGCAGCTCGTGGACGAGCGGCGCACCCGGCTGCATCGCCTCGACCGGATCGAACACAGCCGGTAACGGTTCGTACTCGACGACGATGCGGCCGGCCGCCTCTCGCGCGGCGCGCAACGTTTCGGCAGCGACCAGCGCCACCATGTCACCGACGTAGCGTACCCGGTCGATAGCCAGAATCGGCTGGTCTTCGATCTGCGGCCCATAGACGGGCCGGATCCCGGGAATCCGGGCGAGATCCGCTGCGGTGACGACCGCAACGACGCCAGGGACAGCGACTGCCGCGCTGGTATCGATGCGCCGGATACGGGCATGCGGCTGGGTGCTGCGCACGACGGCAGCATGGAGCATGCCGGGTACCGCAGCGTCCTGGCTGAAACGGATGCGACCGGTCACGCGCTCCAGCGCGTCGACCATCGGGACAGCTCGACCGAGCGTCATGGCGACCCCTCGATGTCGACTCGCTCAGCGAAACGGCGAACGAACTCCCATTGGCGTGGCGTTTCTACCCGCGAACCAGCCGCGGCGACCCGTCGCTCTGCTTCCGCGAGCGACAAGCCGAGCGCGATAAGCACGCCGATCGCCGTCAGGCCAGTGCGGCCGATCCCCGCGCCGCAGTGCAGCACGACATGCTGGCCGGCGCGCAGCCAGCCAGCGATTTCCCGGACGAGCGAGGCGAAGCCAGCTTCGTCCGCTGGTACACCGAAGTCAGGAATCGGGAAGCGGCGGACAGGAACAGGGAACGCTCCGGTTGCCACCGCGTGCGCGTACTCGGGCGACACGGCGAGATCCGCCAAACAGACGACCTGGTGGACACCGGCATGCACCAGTTCCTCCGCGAACCAGGCGAGGGGCTGCGTGCGCCCAGGCATCGCGCTGAGGAAGAGTCGTCCCGGCGCCAGCGATTCCAGGTCCACCGGTCGGAGCAGCGAGACTCGCATAGCCGCTCGCCTCCTCCACGAGCGCGCGTCACGCGGACGAGCTGTTTCGCGGTCGCCTCTAGCCGAGGATCTCGACGACACCGGTCGAGCCGTTCACGCGAATCCGCTGGCCCGTCTTGATGACCTGCGTCGCTACGCCCGTCCCGACGACCGCCGGGATACCGAACTCGCGCGAGACGACCGCCGGGTGCGAGAGCTGCCCACCGGAATCCGTGACCAGCCCAGCGATCTTGGTGAAGGCGATCACCCAGGCTGGGTTCGTCATTCGGCAGACGAGGATCTCGCCGCCTTTCAGCGCATCGACGTCCTCGAGCGTCTTGGCGACGAACGCTGTTCCCTCGATCACGCCCGCCGAAGCGGGAATGCCTTCGATCCGCTGGCTGACTTCACGCGGCTTGAGCGAATCGAAGAAGCGCTGCGGATAGCCCCAGAGGGTTTTGTAGGGCTCCTGGAAGAGCGCCCACTCGCTCGCTGTTCCGACCCAGTCCCGTGGCCGGATCGCGAAGGCACGCTCGCGCGCCTCACGGCGTTGGCGGACGAGTTCCTTGGCGTTGGGCAGGTTGGACGGTTCGGCAGCGAGCACCCGCAGCTCGTGGTAGCGGAGGAAGAGCACATCGTCCGGCTGGTCGAGCAGCCCCGACTCGACCAGGCGCCGGCCGATCGCCAGCAGGACATACCGCATCCGCGCGAACGTTCCCTGGTCGATGTAGAAGTGGTGGTCGGGCGTCAGCGGCATCATCTGGAGCACGCGGTGGAGCGCTGCCTCGACCCGCTCGCGTCCACGCACGTCGCCGGGTGGGATCTTGCTCAAGAGTTCCTGAATCGCCGCGTCCCGGTCCTGTCGTAGCCGCTGGATCGCCTCGGGATAGGAGTAGTCGGTCTGGAGATAGCCCTGGATCGCGGCGATGATCGGCGCGGGGTTCTCGTACCAGGTCGGGTAAATGTATTCGTGACTGTACAGGGCTTTGTGGCCGAACTCGCGCTTGTACTCGTCGAGCCAGCGGAGGAACTCGCGTCCTTCTGCCGTCTTCTCCAGTTCAGCGAGGATTTCGGCTGGCGTCTCCTTGCTGAAGGCCTCCGTCAGGACGGCATTGCGCTTGACGCGTTCCTTGAGTTCCCACAGCCCGTGCACCGCGTCCCAATTGCGGTCGCTATCCGAGACCATGATGCGCTCGAGCAAGGTCGGATCGACCTCACCGATCACCTCGCGCACCGCCGTCTGGAAGTCGAGCGAAGCCTGGAACTGGGAGAGATTGAGGATCCAGTGGATCCGCCAGTGCCGCTCCTGGATATCGATCGCATCCTCCAGGAGCACCATCAGCTCCGGAAGCGTCGCGGTCTCGTAGGGATAGGTGTCCAGATACTCGAAGTTCCGCTCGATCTCGGGGCGCAAGCGCTTCTGCCACCACTCGAGCCCCTTCTCGGCGTAGACCGGCATGACCATGCTGTAGTACGGAGCGAGCTCCTCCGCCTCCTTGGGGTCCCGCGGCACGACCGCGGTGAACAAGTAGCCGTTGATGAGCTTGGCCTTCCAGTCTCGGCCGAAGGGAGCACCGAAGCGACGATAGAGGTAGGCGCACGTCGCCCACCAGCCACCGAGCTCGAAGAACATCGGCGAGAGCGGGTTCGGGCAGTGGAGATCGTCCCACCACCAGAACAGCTGTTTCTCCTCCTCGCTCTCCCACTCGACCGGGAAGGACTCGTCACCGAAGAACGTCACTGGGAGCTGGACATCCGGTCGTTCCTGCGCCATGAGCTGCCCTCCTCTCGACGCACGATCCAGCTTCCGGCTGGGTCACTCGGGTTCGATCAGGTCGTAGAACTCGGGCACACGGCTCTCGAGCATCGGGACGACGGTGTTGAGGATCTTCTCCTGGAAGTACGGCGTCGCCTTGTGCGCCTCGTAATCTTCGCGACTCCGGTACTGCTCGTAGAGCAGGAACTTGCGCGGATCGTCCTGCGAGCGATTGACGTAATACACGAGGCAACCCGGCTCCGATCGGGACAGCGTCACCATCTCCTTGAGAATCGCAGCGATCTCGTCGGCCTTGCCTTCCTTCGCGTAGTAGTGGGCAACCACCACGAACGGCATCGGTCCTTCCTCCCTTCCGTCCCGAACACTCACCCTTCTGCTGCCCGGACGACGCGGTTGCGCAACACGCCGATCCCCTCGACCTCCAGCTCGACCACGTCGCCGGGCTGGAGGTAGCGGCCCAATTCGAGGCCGCAGCCGTTGGTCACGGTTCCCGAGCCCCACAGCTCACCGGGATAGATGGTCTCGCTCTGCGAGACGTGGGCGATGAGCTGCGCGAAGCTGAAATGCATGCCGCTCGACGATCCCTCCGACCAGACCTCGCCGTTGACCCGCGCGACCATCCGCAGGTTGGTCACATCGAGCTCGTCCGGCGTGACCAGATACGGGCCGATCGCGTTACCGGTGTCGAAGTCCTTTCCCTTGCTCGGTCCCATACCGATCGGCGCCTCGCGCATCTGCTGGTCGCGGGCGCTGAAATCGTTGAAGATGGTGAAGCCCGCGATATACCGGTGCGCTTCCTCGACCGGGATGTCCTTCCCGCGGCGACCGATCACCATCCCGAGCTCGAGTTCGAAGTCGAACTGTTGCGTATAGCGTGGCATGACGACGTCGGCATCCGGGCCGACGACCGTGTCCGGGTCACCCTTGTAGTAGGCCGGCACCTCGTACCAGGCCGACGGAATCTCGCCACCGCGACCGAGCGCACGGCTGGCGTTGCGCATATGCCCTTCGAACGTCAGGAAGTCCCGGATCACCCGCGGTCGCGGTACCGGCGCGAGCAGGCGCACCTCCTCTGGGCGGTACCGGGTTCGCCGACCGAACGCCTCCTCGATCCGCAGCCCTTCCTCCACTGCCCGGGCAGCCGACTCCCAGCCGAGCGTCCCGTGGCCGAGGAACGCGACCATGTCGTCCGGGAGAAGCAGCGCGGCGAGACGCTCGGCGTCGCAACCCGGATCGGTTCTGGCGAGATAGCCAGCATAGGCGACCTGGAGGTCGATCAGCCAGCCGTCGGCCAGAGCGCCAATCCGGCGCACCGGGCCAGCTGGCGTCGGTACCGCGAAGGTCGCGAGTTTCATCTGTCTCGTCCTCCTTCTGCAAACCGACTTGCGCGCTCGGCGGCCAGACGCACCGCGCGCGCGACGAAGACGCGCACCATCTCACGCCGGTACCAGGCACTGGCGCGGAGATCCGAGACCGTCTCGACAGCCGCCGCGTAGCTGTCGGCGAGCGTCGTCACCAGCTCCTCGTCGAAGACGGCACCGCGCGCCGTCGCGAGCGCCTCCGGCACGCGCTGCGGGCGGTCACCGGCAGCCCCGACCACGACCTCAAGGTGCGCGATGCGACCACCCGGATCGAGCGCGACGACCGCTGCGACACCGACTGCCGGTCGATCTTCGTGCGAGCGTGTCCGGAACTTGCAATAGGCCGCACCGGAGCCATCCGGAAGCGACGGGATCCGGATCGCCGTGACGAGTTCGTCCGGTTCCCGCACGGTCTGATAGGCACCGAGAATGAACTCGCCGACCGGCACGACACGGCTGCCGCGCTGGCTGGCAAGCTCGACCGTCGCTCCCAGCGCCGCCAGGACAGCGGGCGGATCGGAAGCCGGATCGGCTTCGCAGAGGTTGCCGACGAGCGTCGCTTGCTCGCGCACGCGGACGTTCGCCACATCGGACAGCGTCTCGGCGAGTACCGGCCACCGCTCGCGGACGAGCGGTGAACGCTCGAGGGCACGGTGAGTGACCAGTGCTCCGACACGGAGGCTGCCATCGCGCTCCACGCCGTTCGCGGCGAGTTCGGCGAGACGCCCCAGATCGAGCAGCAACCGCGGTCGGACGAGGCCGCTCCGCAGCGTCAGCGTGACCCAAACCCCGCCCCCGACCGGCATGGCGTCCGCTCCCATCTCGGCCAGGACGGCGAGCGCCTCAGCGAGTGAGGCCGGAGCGACGACGGCACACTCAGCCATCGGCGACCCCCTCCTGGACACACATCGCAGCTGGGTGACCGCTGCGCTCCTCGAGTCGTGCCAGCGCCCTACGGAGGAGCAGGTCGGCGAGGGGCCGTGCCCGCGGTACCCGGATACGCTGGGCCATGTACCGGAAATGCTCGGCCACCCGCTCCGGCGTGTAGCCACGTTCACCGGTGAGCCCGAGCTGGACGAAGCGGTCGACATTGACCTCGAGAAACGAGAGCGAATCGGCCGCCTGGAGGAGATCAGCCTCCGGCCAGCCACCCCATTCGTGCACTGCGACGAGCGCGCGGACAGCCTCGATCAGTTCCGGTGGCGCCCCCTGCTCAGCCAGCCACGTCGCGACGACGCGCGCCGAGCGCTCCTGGTGTCGGCGCTCGTACTCGCGGTTGGGAATACCGAAGCGGGCATCCATCTTCGGCGCATCGGGTGCCGGGAAGTGCCGCTCCATGTCGTGCGTGAGGGCAGCCAGACGGAGCGCGAGACTGGCCTCAGGATCGAGCACGAAGAGCCAGTCGAGCGTGCGGTAGAGATGCCGCGCGTTCCAATAAGGGGCGACCCATTCGCGTGCGCGCTCGAGCAGTTGTCGCTCACCCGGCATCGGCTGCTCCTGTACTCAGGCCAGCGTCGTGATCGGACGACTCTGCAGTAAGAAAAGCTCACCACCCGCGATCGCCCACTCGACGTCCTGTGGCCCACCGAAGAACGCCTCGACCTGCTCGGCCAGCTCGCGCAGTGCGACCAGCTCGCGGTCGTCGAGCACACGAGCCCGCTGGAGATGTTCCGGCACTGCCCGTTCGACCAGACCGCCGTGCTCGCCGCGCGCCGTCATCGTCCGCTTCACCGGGACGATCGCCCGCAGCACGCGGCCGCTCGTCCGCTCGATCTCGTAGTGGTCGGGGATCGCTTCACCGGAGACGAGCGACTCACCGAACCCCCAGACGGCTTCGACGACGAGCACGTCACGCCGCCGCTGCACCGGGTCGGCGGTGAAGAGCACACCGGCCTTTTCCGGCACCACCAGTTCCTGGACGACGACCGCGAACGCGAGGTCGTCGAGCGACCCCTTCCGGGCACGGTAGAAGAGCGCCCGTGGGCTGAAGAAAGACGCCCAGCAGGCACGGATCCGTTCGAGCACGGCATCGACGCCGCGCACGTCGAGAAACGTCTCCTGCTGACCAGCGAAAGAGGCCTGCTGGGAATCCTCGGCGACCGCACTCGAACGGACAGCGACCGCGATCGGCTCGCCGTGACCTAGTTCTGCATAGGCACCAGCGACAGCCGCGTCGAGTTCGAGCGGCATCGGTGCCGTCAGGATGGCCCGGCGGAGTTCCTCCGCAGCGGCTTCCAGCGCTCGCCGCTGGTCGGGATCGACCTCCCGGAGAAGCGAGCGGATCGTCGCCGCGAGACCCGTCTCGGCGAGAAACGTCGCGAAGGCGGCGCTGGTCACGACGAAGCCTGGTGGCACCGGTAGGCCGGCTGTGGCGAGCCGGGCGAGACTCGCTCCTTTCCCGCCCGCCTGTGCGACATCCGTACAGGCCGGATCGTGAAACCAGCGGACCAGCGCAACGGTCGCAGCGCGGCTCATGGCGTCACTCCTCGACGATCGCCACGGCCCGCACCGGTGCCGCAGTCGTCCCCACCCACTTGATCGGGAAAGCGGCGACCTTGAAGCCGAAGGGACGCGGGATCTGGTCGAAATTCGTCATGTTCTCGATGTGGTAGTACTCGCGCTCCCGCATGACGAGATGCGCTTCCCAGAACTGCTTCCGTTCGAACATCGCCCAGACGGGTGGATCGAAGGTGATGGCATCGATCCCCATGACCTTGATCCCCTGGTCGATGAGCCAGAGCGTCGCCTCGCGCGTCATGCCGCAGTGGTCGGTGAGGTACCGCTGCTCGTTCTGGTAGGCGCCAGCACCGGTCCAGATGAGAACGATATCGAGCGGCTTGAGGCGGTACCCGATCTTGTCGAGCGCTTCCTGGATCTCCGCGGCAGTGATCCCGGAACCCTTTTCCTTATGGCGGAAATCGAGGAGCACACCGTCGGAGTAACAGTATTCAAGCGGGATCCCTTCCGGGCCGGGCGCCTCGGCGACGAGGTGCTTGCGGGCATCGATATGCGTTCCGACGTGGTCGTTGAGCTCGAGACGATAGCTGGCCGTGAGCCAGGTCGCGCCGTACTGCGCAGCACCGATCCGTTCGGCGAACTCCTCCCAGGACTCGTGCATTTCGATCTTCGGGGGCGGAACGCGGGGGAAGGTGATCATGTCGTTGTGCACGGGCATGGAAAGGTCGATCAAGCGAACACCCACTGCCGTACTCCCTTCATCCTTCCGGCGCACCCTCGGTTGGTTCGCCCGGTGCGAAACCGCGCTCCTGCGCCAGAGCCTCGTACACCCATCGCCCGGGCTCCTCGATATGGCGTCGCATCACCGCCTCGGCCAGGTCGGGATCGCGGGCTTGGAGCGCCTCCAGGATCGGCTCGTGCCGGGCAGCCAGGCCTTCGATCGCCCGGCGATGGACGGAGAACGTCAGAAACGTCGTCGTCGCGAGACTCAAGCTCGTCCAGAACTGCTGGAGCAGGCGATTGCCGGATGCCTCGACGATGATGCGGTGGAAGGCGATATCGGCCTCGATCGCCGTCGCCTCGTCACCGAGCTCGCTCGCCTCGCGCATGCGATCGATCTGCTCTTCCAGCGCGAGGAGCTGTTCGGTCGTGATGCGCGTCGCGGCCGCGCGGGCAGCGACACCCTCGATCGCCGCGCGGATCGGATAGATCTGGACGAGCTCCTCGTGCGTGAAGGCGCGTACCCGGGTACCGCGGAACGGCTCGCTGGTGACGAAGCCGAGAAGTTCCAGATCGCGGAGCGCCTCGCGGACTGGCGTCTGGCTGACGCCGAGTTCGTGCGCGATCCGGGTCTCGACGATACGGTCGCCCGGCTTGAGCGTGCCGCGTAGGATGGCATCGATCAGGTATTCCTTGATCTCCTCGCGGAGGACCCGCCGCGCGATCGGGCGGGGCAGTACACGATCGGTCGACGTCGTACTCGGCTTCGCCATCGGTCGCCTCGCTCTTTGCGGATGACTCGATAATCGATTCTCCATGATCATCCTAGTGCTTCGGCCCGCTCCTGTCAAGCGGTGCGCGGCTGCAAGGACTTGAAGCGTTGCATGGTCTCGACCATGGCCCGCTCGGTCGGCAGCCGCTCGACGCTGGAGGCACCGAAAAAGCCGACGACCCCGCGTGTCCGCTCCAGGACGTAGGCGACATCCTCCGGCTCAGCGATCGGCCCGCCGTGGCAGAGCACGATGACGTCTGGATTGACCGCCTTGGCGGCATCGCACATCACCTGCACGCGTGCCACCGCTTCGTCCAGGGTGAGCGCGGTCTTCGCGCCGATCATCCCCTTGGTCGTCAAACCGACGTGCGGCACGATAATGTCGGCTCCGACCTCAGCCATGGCGCGTGCCTGATCGGGGTCGAAGACATAGGGAGCGGTCAGCATATCCAATTCGTGCGCGATCCGGATCATTTCGATCTCGAGATCGAAACCCATTCCTGTTTCTTCGAGGTTCTGACGGAAAACACCATCGATAAGCCCGACGGTGGGGAAGTTCTGGACACCGACGAACCCCATCTCCTTGAGCTGACGCAGGAACACGGGCATGAGACGGAACGGGTCGGTACCGCAGACACCGGCGAGTACCGGGGTATGCCGGACAACGGGCAAGACCTCTGCAGCCATCTCGACGACGATGGCATTGGCATCCCCGTACGGCATCAGGCCAGCGAGGGAACCTCTCCCTGCCATGCGATAGCGGCCGGAGTTGTAGATGATGATGAGGTCAGCACCACCTGCTTCGGCACACTTCGCCGAGAGGCCGGTACCAGCACCGGCTCCGATGATCGGCTTACCCTCGGCCAGTGTCGCCCGCAACTTGGCGAGCGCTTCGGCACGCGTCATCGGTCGCCAGCTCATCGTGCACCCTCCTGACTGGTCGATCCCGTCTCGTCTTTCTGCTGGCTGCGGATCAGCTCGTCGAGTCGTGCCGCCATCGCCCGCGCGAAAGCCGGGTCGTTGATATCGGTACCCCACTCGTGCACCTCGATGTGCGGAGCGAGATTCGCCTTCAGCGCCTCGATCAGCGCGCGATCGGCCTCGGGATCGTAGAAGGGCTTCCCTTCGACATCGATCGCTGAAAAGCCGCGCAGTGGGATGAATACCGCAACTGGCCCGCGGGCCGCATTCAGTTTGCGAGCGATGATCCGACCGAGTTCGGCACACTCCTCCTTCGTCGTCCGCATCAGCGTCACCGTCGGATTGTGCTGGTAGAGGCGACGATGCCGGAACCGCTCCGGCACGGTGTCCAGCGGGCCGAAGTTGACCATGTCGAGTGCACCGAGCGAGACGACTTGCGGGATCCCCACGGCACCAGCAGCCTCTAGACGCTCCGGGCCAGCCGAGAGAATCCCTCCGACGAGCTCATCGGCCAGTTCCGTCGTGGTGATATCGAGCACTCCGGCCAGGAAGCCACCTTTGATCAGGCCTTCCATCGCTTGGCCACCCGTCCCCGTCGCGTGGAAGACGAGGACCTCATAGCCGCGCCGCTCCAGTTCCTCGCGAGCCGCGGTGACGCACGGGGTCGTCACGCCGAACATCGTCGCACCGATCAGCGGCTTGCTTGGAGCGCTCGGTCGGAACGTCTCGTAGGCCAGCGCCATACCGGCGATGGCAGCCGCGGCATTGGTCAGGATCCGCTCGCTGATCCGGTTGATCCCAGCGATATCGACGACAGGATAGAGCATGGCGATATCGCACGCGCCGACGTAGGGCCGCGTATCACCGGATGCTAGGGTCGAGACCATGAGCTTCGGCACGCCGATCGGCAATGCCCGCATCGCGGTGGTGGCGAGCGACGAGCCACCCGAGCCACCGAGGGCGAGGATCCCGTGCAGGCGACCTTGGCGGAACAACTCGAGCACGATCGCGGTCGCACCGCGCGCCATGGTGGCGATCGCCGCACCGCGGTCGCCCTGGGCTGCCAGCGTCGCCACGTCGGCCCCTGCCGCGCGGGCGACCTCCTCCCGGGTGATGTCCGGTGTCGCCTGGGGCTCGCCCAGCACACCGGCATCGATGAGCAGCACCTCGCAACCACGCTCGCGCAGGCGCTGGCGCAAGTACTCGTACTCCACCCCTTTGGTGTCGAGCGTCCCGACCAGTACGACTGTCGGCATGATACCCCCTTCCCCTCAAGCCGCCCGCCGCGCGCTCACCCCGAGGTACCGCTGCTGGAGTGCGGGATCAGCCAGCAGTTCCTCAGCGCTCGTCTCCAGCACGATCCGGCCGGACAGCATGATGGCGATCCGGCTGGCGACCGCGGTGGCGACTGCCAGGCGTTGCTCGACGAGCAAGATCGCCAGGCCACTCGCCGCGAGCTGCCGCAGCGTCGCGACGAGTTGTTCGACGTTGAGCGGTGCGAGTCCCTCTGACGGCTCATCCATGACGAGCAGCCGCGGATTCGTGAGGAGGGCTCGCGCGATCGCCAGCATCTGCTGCTCGCCGCCCGAAAGCGTTCCGGCTACCTGCCGACGTCGCTCGGCCAGCCGGGGGAAGAGGTCGTACACCCGCTCGATGGTCCAGCTATCCTCGCCGAACTGCCCCTTGCGACGAGGAAGGAGCCGGAGATGTTCCTCGACCGTGAGGGACGGGAAAATGCGCCGTCCTTGCGGCACGTAGCCGATACCGAGTGCAGCGATGCGATGTGGTGGCTTCCCGACCAGCTCCTGGCCAGCGAAACGGATCGAACCGCGGACACTCGGCAGAAGTCCAGTCAGCGCCAGGCAGAGCGTTGTCTTTCCCATCCCGTTGCGACCGAGGAGCGCGAGCGACCCACTCCGGAGTGTGAGGTCGACGCCCTGAAGGATGTGACTCTGCCCGTAGTACGCGTGGAGGTCGCGGATCTCGAGGAGCGGCGCGTCAGCCATAACCGCCTCCGAGGTACACGGATTGGACGACCGGGTTCGCGGCGATCTCTTCCGGTGCCCCTTCGGCGATGACGCTTCCTTCATGCAGCACGGTGACCCGTTGCACTACCTGGAAGGCGACATCCATGTCGTGCTCGATGAGGAGAACCGTCATCCGGGGGTCGAGCCCTTGGAGCAGGAGAGCGAGCTGCTCGCGTTCTCCTGGGGAGAGACCAGCCGCGGGCTCGTCGAGGAGCAGGAGCTTGGGACGACTGGCGAGCGCCATACCGATCTCGAGCTGGCGCTGCTCCCCGTGCGAGAGCGCGCCGGCCAGTGCCCGCAGCGCATGGCCGAGCCCGACTCGTTCCGCGAGTTCTTCGACTTCGCGAAATTCCGGATCGCTGCGCCGCGGGAGCCGGAGGCTGAGTCGCCAGGGGCGAACGCCGCGCACCGCGAGATACAGGTTGTCAGCGACACTGAGCCGCGGAAACACGAGTGGCGTTTGATAGGTGCGCGCCAGCCCCAACCGGATCCGCTGGTACGGCGGAAGATGGGTCACATCGCGGCCGAAGAAACGGATCGTCCCGGCAGTCGGGCGGAGTTCGCCGGTAATGACGTTGAACAGCGTCGTCTTGCCCGCTCCGTTCGGCCCGATGATCGCCCGGCGCTCGCCCGGCTGGAGCGCGAGCGAGACCTCGCGGACGGCAACGAGGCCGCCGAAGCGGCGGCTCACACCCTGGAGCTCCAGGGCGTGAGCCGCTGTCTGCAAGCGAGGAGATTCCACCGCGGTCATGGTCAGGACCCGAACGTCTGCTTGATCTTCTCACAGGTCGGATTGTCACGCGTGAACGAGCCGAGCGAGAGGTACTTGTCCTCGGGAAGTCCGAGCGTTTGGTTCACTCCCTCGACGACTTTGACGAGCTTATTGTACAGATTGCCGTCCGGTCCCTCGGCGACCTCCGTCACGAAGTTGTTGGCGATCGCTTGGCGGTTCTTGTCCAGCTTGATGTGGCCAGTCGGCCCGTCGAACTCGACCTTCGCGAGTGCCGCCTGGAGCTTCTTCTGGCCGTCGCTGAGATCACCATTCACGGCTTGGAGACCAAGGAGCAAGCCCTTGGCATTGACGTAATACCCCCAGCAGAACAGGGAGGGTGTGCTCAGTCCCTGAGGGAACTGCTTGCGATATTGCTCGACCCAGGCCTGCCAAGCAGGATCGGGATTGTCGGCTGCTACGGGCCCTGCGCCGGGGATACCGATGACGCGGGAACGCAAGGCCCCCTTCGTCTCCAGCACATTCTGGTCGATCGTCGAACTCCCGCCGATGAGGGCTGCCTTGCCGCCGAAGTCCGCATAGGCCTTGAGGAAATTCACAGCGTCGGAACCGCCCAGAATGACATAGATCGCATCGATATCCGTCGGCATCGAGCTGATGACCGAGCTGTAGTCTTTGGTCCCGATCGGCACCCAGAACTGCGCCACGCAATCACCACCGAGACGGCAAAACTCGAGCAAGAAACCAGCCACCTGACTGTAGGGATATGAGTAATCCTCTCCCAGCGTCGCAACCCGGCGATACCCCTTCACTTCGTAGCAGTAGCTGCCGAGCCCGGCCATCCATTGGACACCATCGGTCGAAAAGCGGAAGAAGTTCAGCGCCGGGTCACGCAACGTCGTGTCCTGTGCTGCAGAGGTCCCGTTGACGAATGTCTTGTCTGGCACTGTCTTGGCATAGTCGCGCAGAGCGAGTCCTTCGTCACCGGAGAGCGGTCCGACGATGCAGTCCACCTTGTCTTGCTCGATCAATTTGCGCGCTTTCTCACGGGCGACTTGCGGGGTCGCATCCGTGCTCTCTTTCACCAGCCGGATCTTCTTGCCAGCGATAGCGCCGCCGAATTCGGCGACAGCCAGTTCGACACCGCGCACCGCCTCCTCGCCGTAGAGCGCGAAGGCACCCTCGAGCGTCGCCAGGATGCCGATCACGATCTCGCCGGCAGCTTCTCCCACGGTGATCGTCGGAGAGGCAGCCGGTGCTGGCGTGGTCGCGGCTGCAGTGGTCGGAGACGGAGCGGGCGTGCTCGCTGCTGCCGGTGCCGAGGTCGGAGTCGCTTCTTGCCCACCGCAGGCAGCCAGCAGCGCCGATGCCGTCGCCGCGAGCCCGACGAAACCCACCCGGTGGAGGAACGTCCGCCGACTGTAGCGGAGGTCTTCTCTCGTCATCGCTTCCCCTCCTCATCGTTTCACCAGTACGACGAGTACTGACTGGAGCGAAGTCACCGACATCCCCCTTTCACTCCATCCCAGTGCCCTCGGCCGAGGCGAACCGAACTCGCAGCAGACGCCGGAGCGCGTGCAGGATCCGCAGTCCGATGCCACTCAACCCCTCGGGAGAAAAGAGCACGATCAGCAGAAAGACGAGGCCGATGACCGTATTGAAGCGTTCCGTGAAAGAACTAGCGAAATTGGTGACGAGAATGAAGACGAGCGCCCCCAAGAAGGCACCCTCGGCGTAGGCGAGCCCACCGATCACCGCGATCACCATGATGTTGATCAGACGGGTCAGATCGATCGTCGTGGGAGAGATCGCACCGTTGTACCAGACGAGGAGCAACCCACCGAGACCAGCCAGCAAACCGGCGACGGTGAACGTGGCGACCCGATGGAGCGCGACATGGAACCCGAGCGCTGCGAGCCGACGCGGGTCATCACGCAGCGCCTGCAACGAGAGCCCGAAAGGCGTTCGCGACAGGTAGCGGACGAAGGCGTATGCCAGGAGGCCAACGAGGAGTGAGACATAGTAAAAGGGGACACGCTCCGTCAGTGCCTGACCGAACAACTCGGGAGGTCGGATCCCGAGAATACCGGTATGACCACCAAAGAGGGAGCGATTCTGGTTGGCGAGCGCGTACACGACCATGCCCAGCGCGAGCGTGATCATCAGGAAGTAGATGCCGGTCGATCGAACCGCGATCATGCCGAAGAGGAAGGCGACGAGCGTGGCGACGAGGAGGCCGCCGAGGATACCGATCCACCAGGGCTGCCCCTAGGTGACCGTCAAGTAGCCGTAGCCATAACCGGCCAGCCCGGCCAGCGTCATCTGCGCGAGCGAGACCATCCCGCCGTAGCCTGCGAGCAGGCAGAGACTGAGCGCGATCACGCCGAAGATGAAGGCCGGCGTGAAAACACGACCGACGAAATAGGGGCTGCCCCACGCGGGAAAGCTGAAGAGCGCGAGCAGGATAGCCCCAGCACCGAGCACACGTGGACTCATGCTGCCCTCCCGAAGAGGCCCTGCGGGCGCACCGCCAGCACGATGACCATGAGGAGAAAGCTGACGATCGCGGCATAGGTCGGGAACAGTGCCAGGCTGTACTGCTCGACGAGTGCGACGAGGAGCGCTGCGACCGCTGTCCCCGGGAGGCTCCCCATCCCCCCGACGATCACTACGATGAGCGAAGCGAGGAGATAGCGGGCGTCTTCGCCCGACGAGATAGACAGCACCGATCCACCGACGACACCAGCGAGGCCGGCCAGGCCAGCACCGAGTGCGAACATCAACGCGAAGAGGCGCTGGACGTCGATCCCCACCGCAGCGACCATGTCCCGGTCATCGATCGCCGCACGCACCGTCATTCCGAGCCGTGTCCGGGTGAGCAGGAACCAGAGCAGGAGGCCGAGCACGATAGCGAAAGCGAGGACGAAGAGACGGTACTTCGGATAGCCGATATCGAGCAGAGGAATCCGGATGCCACCGGTGATCGCTTCGGGTGGGGAAAAGTCGTAGGTGAAGCCGCCCCACCGCGCGAGCATAAGATCAGCCGCGATGATCGAGACCCCGATCGTCACCAGCGCCTCACGCAAGTCCTGCCCGTGGATGGGGCGGAGCAGGCCGACCTCGAGGACGAGCCCAGCCAACGCAGCTGCCAGCAGAGCAGCCAGCGCCCCGAGGAGCCAGCTCCCGGTCCGGTCGGCCACGCTCCAGCCGATGTACCCACCGAAAAGGTAGAGCGAGCCATGGGCGAGGTTGACGACCCGGAGCACACCGAAGATCAGGGTGAACCCGATCGCGACGATGAAGTAGAGGGCCGCCAGCGTCAGGCCGTTCAAGGTGACGGTGACGAATTGCGGCCAGCTCATCCGGGCTCCCTTCCTGCATGCCCCACCGTCGGATCGCATTGTGTGGCGATCATAGATCTGCGATTATCGATTATCGTAGGAGCCGGAGGGGAGGCTGTCAAGAGTACGGACACAGGCGGTATCGGCAGAGACGAGTCAGCGAGAAGAAATCGGAACGAGCGCCAGCGTCGGCGTGCATCCCCGCAGCGGAGACGCGCCCGAGCGGACAGGGTGGGAGAGACGGCAACTCACCAGCGAGTGGTCGCTGAGGCAGACCTGTCACGGAATCGCGCGTCGCGGCGGCCCGATTGGCGCCAGGCCGGAGGCCGAACGGGAGCGAAGGGAGGGTGATGATGGTCGCAGTCAAGCGGATCCAGCACGTCTCGATCACGGCACCGCTCGACGGGGTAGAGCGAGCACGCGCCTTCTACGGCGGTGTGCTCGGCCTGCGCGAGAAGCCGGTGCCGGAATCGCTCGCTGGGCTCAACATCTTGCTCTGGTTCGACGTCGGGCCGACTGAGCTCCACATCGTCGCCGAAGACGACGACACGCGCGGGCGCTCGCGCCGGCACGTCTGCTTCGAGGTCGAGGACCTGGCAGCCATTCGCGCCCGGTTGACCGAGGCTGGCTACCAGCCGTACGACGCTGCACCGATCCCGGGTCGTCCGCGCTTCTTCTGCCGTGATCCGTTCGGCAATCTGCTCGAGTTCATGGTGTTCGCAGCGGAGTGAAGGGCTCCATTCGTCGACTCGTGCGCGTGGACGGAGTGGCCGAGACCAGCCGCTGGCTGATCAGGTCTCCCCACCCGTGGCAATAACCCTCTGCCTTGTCAGAGCCGACCGCTCGGCCCATACTCCTCTGAAGCGGTGCGGAGTGGCGCCGGCCACGGCCGTCCGGCGCCGTGCGTTCGTCGAGGAGGTGGAACCATGGATCTCGGTCTCCGGGGAAAGGTCGCGATGGTCGCGGCCGCCAGCCAGGGACTCGGCAAGGCGGTCGCGCTCGGTTTCGCCCGCGAAGGGGCGAACCTGGCCATCTGCAGCCGCAATCAGGCCGCGCTGGAGGCAGTCGCAGCGGAAGCACGCACCAGCGGCGTCGACGTCCTGGCGGTTCCTGCCGACCTGACCCGGGCCGAGGATATCGCGAAATTCGTCGAGAAATCGATCGCGCACTTCGGCGGCGTCGACATCCTGGTGACGAATGCCGGTGGCCCACCAGCCGGAACGTTCCAGGACTTCGCTGACGACGCGCCGTGGCAGGCAGCGTTCGAGCTCACCTTGCTGAGCGCCGTACGCTTGATCCGCGGCGTCCTCCCCTCGATGCGGGCTCGCGGTGGGGGCGCGATCATCGTGATGACGTCGTCGTCGATCAAGGTACCGATCCCGAACCTGATCCTGTCCAACGTCTTCCGAGCCGGCGTGGCTGCCCTGGCCAAGACGCTCGCTGAGGAGCTGGCGCCCTACAACATCCGGGTCAACAACGTGTTGCCGGGTCGGATCGCGACGGAACGACTCCTGTACCTCGACCAGGTGAACGCCGAGCGGGCAGGTGTGAGTGTCGAGGAGATCCGGCAGCGGACGATCGCCCAGATTCCGATGGGACGCTACGGCGATCCCGAGGAATTCGCCAATGCTGTCGTCTTCCTGGCCTCCGAGCGAGCCAGCTACATCACCGGTGCATCCCTCCAGGTCGACGGCGGCTACATCAAGTGCATCTACTGACGTGCCCGTCGGCTAACGCATTCCGGGAGAGGCGACCGGCCTCTCCCGCTTCTTTTTGCGCCCGCCGCACGGTGCAGCCGTCCAGCCTCAGCCGACCGGCCAGAGTGGAGAACGACCCAGACCGAGCAGCGTGAGCACGAGCAGCCACAGCTCGAGCACGAGCCCGCCGACCAGTATCGCCCAGTCGAGCCGGCGGAGCTGAAGATCACCGAAGCGCAGCCGCGTGCCGCGCGCACCGACACCCCGCACGGCCAGGGCCCAGGCGAGTTGCTGGGCCTGGCGAAAAGTCGCCGCGAGCGCGACCGAAAGGACGGGGAGCAACGCCCGCAGCCGCGCCATCCCGCGTTCCGGGATGACCCAGCCGCGCGTCTGCAGCGCCTCGGCCGCCGTCGCGAAGGTCTGGGCGAACACCGGAACGAAGCGGAGGCCGATCGCGAGCGCTAACCCGATACTGGCCGGGAGACCGAGCCGCACCAGACTCTGGACGAGTGCTCGTTCGCTCGTCGTGGCGTACCAGACGAGCGCCAGCATGGCGAGCACCACCAGCCGGAGCGCCGCGGCGAGCGCAGCCAGCACCGCCGGGAGCGTGACAATGAGCGGGCCGAAGACGACGAGCAACGGTTCGCCCGTACGGTCGAAGAGCGGTCGCAGAAGGAGCACGAGCAGGAGCAGCGGCGCGAGCGCCCGCCAGAGGTCGCCGAGGCGACGCCACCCGAACCCACCCCCGTAGCGGAGCAGCAGATGCAGCAGGGCGGTACAGGCGAGCAAAACGAGTGCACTGTCCCAGAGCAGCACGGGAACAGCAGCCCCGATCGCGAGCGCGAGCTTGACGCGCGGGTCGAGCCGCACGAGCACCGGCGGAGTTCCGGCGTTGGCCGCCGCACCGCCAGCCGGAGCGGTCGGTGCAGGCTTAGGGTCAGGATGCGGATGCCGTCCGGCCCGACGCTGCCCCACCGCCGCTCCAGCTGGTGCACCCAACGCTGCGACGAGCTCGGCCGGCTCGAGCGCCGGCGGGAGCGCGAGCACGTGGGCAACCACCGTGACCGGAAGCGGCTCGAGCGCACAGGATCGCAAGAGTCCAGCATCGCCGAGCACCGCCGCGGGTGAACCATCGGCACGAACCACGCCGTCATGCAGCAGGACGACTCGCTGGGCACAGCGCGCCACGAACCGGAGGTCGTGACTGACGAGGAGCACGCTGCCTCCAGTCGCCGCGTGCTCGACGAGGAGATCGGCGAGGAGCGCTCGCCCGCTCTCGTCCAGCGCGCTCGTCGGTTCGTCGAGGACGAGGAGGGCCGGCTGGCGGGCGGCCGCGGCCGCGATCGCGACGAGCTGCCGTCGGCCGCGACCGAGCACGGCCAGTGGCAGGTCGGCACAGTCAGCCAAGCCGAAACGCCGGAGCATCTCCTCCGTCCGCTGTGCGACAGTACGTGCATCCCACCCCGCCTGCTGGAGGACGAAAGCGATCTCGGCGCGCGCAGTCGCCCGGACGAGCTGGTGATCGGGGTTCTGCGCGACATACCCGACGGTGCGGGCCAGATCCGCGATCGTCCGGCTGCGGGTGTCCTCTCCGGCCACGAGCACGCGACCGGCGCTCGGCCGTAACGCACCGATGACATGCCGGGCCAGGGTCGTCTTGCCCGACCCGTTCGGTCCGACGAGTGCGACCACCTCGCCACGGTGGAGGACGAGGTCGATGCCGCGGAGGACATGCGGGCCATCGCCATAGCGGAACGTGACGTGCTCCACGCGGAGCAGCGGCGTTTCTCCTGCACGCTCTGCCCCAGCGGCCACGATCGGCTGGTCAAGCTGTGCGGCGTCCTCTCCGGCACGGTCAATGCCGCACGATCGCAACGCCGCCACCGCCTCCTCGACACGCCGAAAGAGTGGGAGAGTCGGACAGTCCGGGACTGCCCGTAACGCCTGAGTCAGCTCGGCCAGCTGGGGCAGTGCCACGCCGAGCCGCGCGAGCGGCGTGCGGTCGGCGAAGGCGACTTCGGCCGGTGCGTCGAGCACGAGCCGACCCTCCGCCAGCCCGAGGACTCGTTCCACCAGCGGCAGGAGGAAATCGGTGTCACGCTCCGCCAGGACGACCGTCAACGGACGCCCCTCGGAGGAGCAGAGGGCGGCGAGTGCCTGCTGCAGCTCCACTTTCCCGCGCGGATCGAGCTGGGCAGTGGGTTGGTCGAGCACGAGGACTTCCGGTTCACGGGCGAGCGCGATAGCCAGAGCGAGTCGCTGCTTCTGGCCACCCGAGAGCTGTCCAGCCGGACGGTCGGCCAGCCTTGCCAGCCCGACCAGTGCGAGCGCGCGCTGCACCCGCTGGTCGATCTCTGCTGGCGGGAGGCCAGCCAGCTCGAGCGCGAAGGCGACCTCGTCAGCCACGCTCAGGCCGATGAGATTCGCTTCCGGATCCTCGAAGACGATACCGACCCGGCGAGCGAGTTCGGAGGGGGTTACGCTCGTGGTCTCGCAGCCCGCGACCTCGAGCCAGCCACGAACCGTACCTCCGGTCTCGTGCGGTACGATCCCGGCGAGTGCGAGGCAGAATGTGGTCAGGCCGCTGCCGCTCGCACCGACGAGACCGACGACCTGGCCTTCGGGGACGACGACGTCCAGGTCCTCAAGCACCGTGCGCGCTTCGCCGGACGGGTGGAACGGCGGATAGCGGTAGGTGAACCGCTCAGCACGGATGGCGTACGGGGCGACCGTTCCCGATCGGCTGGTCGCCCCAGAGCGAGGCAGCTCTCGGTCAGTCATCGGCTGTCGATCCTGGTTGGACTGGTCGGACACCAGCGAAGGCGTCACGCCTCACGGCGGAAGCGGGACGGTGCCAGACGAGCGAGGGCGACGCCGAACGTCTCGCGGAGCAAGACGGTAAGGGCGATGCCGCCGACAGCACCCGACACGACCTGCCACACGTTGAAGGGCACATTGGCCATCGCTGTCGCGAGACCGATCCGGAGCACGGCGATCTCCCAGAGGAAGTAGCCAGCAACGATGATGACGCCGCCGATGACCGTCGCCAGGATCATCCGCCAGACGCCAGCTCGCCAGCCGATCCAACCGGCCAGGAACCCCTGCAGACCGTGCAGGATGAATGTGGCCGGTGCGTACTGGCCGTAGCCGCTCGTCAGATCGGCCAGCATCGGCCCGAGCGCACCACTGACGCCACCGACGACCGGGCCGAAGAGGAACGCACCGGCGTAGATGGCGATATCGCCGAGGTGGATGTAACCACTCGGAATCGGCACCTGGATAAAGCGCGTGGCGACGAACACGACAGCGATCATCACGCCGCTCAGTGCGATCGCCAGCGGCGTCAGGGCCAGACGCTCTCGTTCCGGCTGCGGGGCAGACATGACCCACCTCCTCTCCATGAAAAGTCAGCCTAGCTGGCAGGACAACGCTTCGCAACAGCCAATTGGCCCCGTCCAATCGCGCCGTGCGGCCGGTTGCGGAGATGCCTGCGACAGGCGACTGGCGCGAAACAGCCGGGCGAACTATGGTTGTGCATGGACGGCACCCTCGCCGGCGAGGCCGGCAGCGCGTCGTCCACGGTGAGACCGCTCGCCGGGTCCGGTGTCCTGGCGAGCGCGCCGACCGATTTTACAGTTACAGAAGGACAACGCCGATGCCAGAGGCAATCGTGCAGGTCTCCGGCCTCGAACGGCGGTTCGGGGAGACCGTCGCGCTGGGCGGCATCAGCTTCGCGGTGACAGCCGGCGAGGTGGTCGGGCTCCTCGGTCACAACGGGGCAGGGAAGACGACGACCATCCGGCTGCTCTTGGGGCTCCTCACCCCGCATGGCGGGACGGTACGTGTCTTCGGAATGGAGCCGGTGGTGGATGGTGAGCGGGTCCGGGCTCGCACCGGCGTGGTCGGCGAAGCACCCGGGCTCGACGAGCGGCTGACCGCCCGCGAGTTGCTCCAGGTCTTCGCCGATCTCTACGATGTTCCACCCGCGCTCCAGCGGGCACGTATCCCGGAATTGCTCGAGCAGTTCGGGCTGGCCGAGGCCGCCGACCGCCGGGTGGGAACCTTCAGCGCCGGGATGCGCCAGCGGCTGGCGTTGGCCCGCTGTCTGCTGCACGATCCGGAGCTCCTGCTGCTCGACGAGCCGACCACCGCGCTCGATCCAGTGGCTGCGCACCAGGTGCGCGAGCTGATCGCCGAGCGACGACGCGAGGGGCGGACGATCCTCCTGGCGACGCACAACCTGGACGAGGCAGAGCGACTGTGCGACCGGGTGATCATTCTCGAGCGAGGCCGTGTCCTGGTGGAGGGTCACCCGCGAGAGCTCGCTGCGGCGCTGGGAGTCCCCGCCCGACTGACACTGGAGATCGAGCCGCTCTCGCTCGAACCGGCACTCGAGGCGCTCCGACGTCGCGGCGTGGTCGCCCAGGCCAAACCGGAGCCGGGGCATCTGACGGTCGAGCGGGTGACACGGAGCCAGGTTCCGCAACTCGTCGCGGCGCTGGTCGAGACGGGGGTTCCGGTGTACGGTGTGGTACTGCAGGCGCCCTCGCTGGAGGACGTCTATCTTGCGCTCCACCAGCGAGCCGCGCGGAGGTGAGCGATGCAGTGGTCACGGATCCGCGCGATCGTGCGGAAGGATCTCACGGCGATCCGGCGCAGCCGGGTCGTGCTGGTTCCCCTCGTCCTCGTACCGCTTATCTTTTTCGTCGCGATGCCGGTCGCGATCGGCCTCGTCGCACGCCTGGTGCCGGTCGATCGAGGGGACGCCCAGGATCTCGAGCGCCTGCTCCGGGCATTGCCAGGGACCGAGCGTGAGCGCTTCCAGGCACTCGAGCCCAGCCAGCAGCTTGCGGTCCTCCTCTTCGGTTACCAGTTCGCACCGCTGCTCCTGATCGTTCCGCTCGCGACGACGATGGTCATCGCGGCTGATGGGATCGCTGGCGAGCGGGAGCGGCGGACGCTCGAGGCACTGCTCGTGACACCGATACGTGACGACGAGCTGTTCGTCGGCAAGCTGCTCGCGGCAGCCCTACCGGCGATCTTCATCAGCTGGGGTGGAGCGCTCGTCTCGGCGCTCCTGGCTTCGATCCTCACTGGTGTCGGGCCACCGCTCTTACCCAGCCTGTCCTGGCTCATCTTCGCTGTCCTCGGCGGGCCGGCTGTCACGCTTCTCGGCCTCGGGGTGATCACGCTCGTTTCCTCACGCGTGCGGGGAATGCAGGAAGTCTCACAAGTCAGCGGGCTGGTCGTCATCCCGATCATCGGGCTCCTGGTCGCGCAATCGACCGGCCTCGTCCTGCTCGACTGGCCGCTGGCGCTGCTCGCCTGCGCAGTCGTCTGGGTACTGGCGTTCGTCCTCCTGTCGGCCGGACGCCGGTTGTTCCGCCGTGAAGCACTGCTACGGCTCGGGTGAGTGGGCGAGCGCGAGAGAGTGCCGCGCCTTCATCTCCGCGATGGCCGCAGCTACCGCGGAGAGCGCGCCGAGGACGACGAGTCCCCACCAGACCGGCTCGTAGCGCCCGAGGAGCGTGTAGAGTGCGCCGGCACCGAGCGGCGCAGCAGCCCGGGCGAGGGTGACCAGGAGGGTCATCGTGCCAGCGATTGCCCCGTAGGCAGCGCTGCCGAAGAGCTCGGCTGGTCGTGCGGCGCGGACGATGGTGATCATGCCGTTGGCCATGCCGAAGAGCGTTACGAAGGCGAGTGCGCCGACCTGCTGCTGCCCGGCGAAGAGTAGTACGAGCAACGCACTACCCTGCGCGAGGAAAACGGCAGTCGTCAGGATCGGATCGGGTATCCAGCGACCGAGCGGTGCGACGAGCACGCGCCCTGGAATCTGCATCAGCCCGACCAGTCCGGTGATGGTCGCAGCGAACGCCGGACTGTAACCATGCCCGAGAAGGTAGGGGAGGAGGTGGACATTGACCGTGACGGTCACGAGCGCTGCCATCGTGAGCGCGGCAGTGAGTGACCAGAATGTGAGCGTGCGGAGCACAGCCCGCGCTTCCCCAGCAGCCGTAGATGCTCGCTGGGCCGGTTCGACGGGTGGCGCGCGCAGCAGCAGGGCATGAGGGAGGACAGTGGTGACCGCAAGTGCTCCGGCGAGGACGAGCAAGGTCGAGCGCCAGCCGAGCCGCTCGATGAGCCAGCTGTTGAGCGGTGTGAAGATCACGCTGGCTAGCCCGCCGACGAGGGTGAGCACCGTGATCGCCTGGCGGCGACGCCGCTCGAACCACTTGGCCAGGGTCGCGAACGCCGGTTCGTAGAGGACGAGCGCCATCACGAGGCCGAGTCCAGCCCAGACGGCGTAGAAGGCTGTCAGGTGCGTGACTCGTGACCAGGCCAGGAGCAGCAGCGTCGCAGCGAGCGAACCGACGGTCATCGGCAGCCTCGGGCCGATCCGATCGAGCAGCCGGCCGACGAAGGGGGCGGCCAGTCCGGAGACGAGCAGCGCCAGCGAGAAGGCACCAGTGAGGCTGGCCCGCGACCAGCCGAACTCCCGCTCCATCGGAACGAGAAAGACAGCGAAACCGTAGTAGAGAATGCCCCAGGAGACCGTTTCGGTCAGCGCGAGCGTCGCGACGATCACCCAGGCATAGCCGCGATCACGCTCGAAGCGAGTCACCGCACCCCTCCGCGTGCGGATGATCGCACAGGAGCGCGAGACTGGCGACCCGATACGGTGCGGCCAGTAGGCGCGTGATCGCAGCGGCGCTGCAGGCCCGTTGAGGCCCTGTCCACGTCGCCAGCAGACGAATTGTTCACCGGTACAGGACTACATGCCGGGTACGCGAGCGACGCCAGCGTCCGTCGTCCGAAAACGGTGCATCCTCCGCACCTTTCGTTCACGTCGCAGAATACGGACAACCAGCAGGAGGACGCTTCACCGTACCGCGCGCCGCACGAGTTCGACGATCCGTTCCTCTTCGGCCGGCGTGAGATCGACGATGGCGAAGGCGATCGGCCACATGTTGCCCTCGTCGAGGTGCGCCACGTCGTTGAAGCCGAATGTGAGATATCGCTCGTCGAAGCGATCCGGCGTGCGGAAAAAGCAGACGACCTTCCCGTCCTTGGCGTAGGCCGGCATCCCGTACCACAAGCGCGGCACCAGTTCCGACGCTGCCGATCGGATCAGCGCATCGAGTCGTTCGGCGATCGTTCGCCACGGTTCGGGTGCCTCGGCGATCTTGTCACGGACGAGCGCTGCCCCATTGACCTTCGAAGCGGATGACGTGGCTCGCCGCGGCGGCCTGCGATTACCCTCGCTCTGCTGCGTCGCATCTCCTGACATGGCACCCATTTCCTTCGTCGAGCTCCGACCTTCGGTACCCTACCACGAGCATACGGTCCCGGCGAACCGGTGGCGAGCGAAAGAACCTGCGCAGTCGCTGTCGATTCACCACCAGGCTGTCAACGGTCGAGCTGGCTGCGGACCGCATCCAGGATGGCATGCGCCTCGGCAAGTGCTCGTTCGGCCTCCGGACGCGTGTACGCCTCGGCAGGAGTCAGCTCACCGAGCGCATCCGGGTAGCGGGTCGGTACGTACAGTTTGTCGAGCGCCAGAGCTGCCTGCTGGAGGGGCTCGAGTTCGTGGCGGAGTGGTTGCGGAAGCTCGACGATCAGCCGGTAGACCGAATGTCCCCAGGGGTCGAGATCAGCGGCGAACCAGAGCGCCTTCAGCGCCTTCTCGGCAGCTTGTTGGGCGAAGAAGCAGGCCTGAGCATACTTGCCGGCCACGAAGAGCGCGTGCGCTGCCTCCAGATCGTCCTCAGCCTGGCGGAGCCAGCGTTTGGCCTCGCGCCGGCGCTTCTCCACGCTCATACAGCACACGAGCCTCCCGCAGGACGCCTCGCAGGAAGGGGAGGTCCGCCCGCTCGGCGAACTCGGCTGGAGTATAGACCAGGACATCGACCGACCGCGGCGCGTCAGCGAGGAGCGCGAGGACGCGTCCGATACGCTCGAGCGGCTCGAGCTGAGTGTCCCAGACGACGATGAGGTCGAGATCGGAACGTCGGCCGGCAGTGCCCCGGGCATGAGAACCGAAGAGCAGGATGCGCTCCGGATCGAGCTCACGCACGAGACGCTCGACCGCAGTCGCCAGCCACGCTTGGACCGTTTCGCCGGCTGTCCGAGCATCCCGCGACATCGCCGCACGTCTCCTCTCCCGGTCCGAGGATACCCGATCTCCCGGGAACGATCGTTCATCGTTCCGCAACGACTCGAGCAGCGGCACATGTTACGCTACCGAGCAGGGGCTCGACTGACGCGAGGTGGAACGATGAGCGCGCGAACGCGACCGGTCCGGGTCCTGATCGTCTGCACGCACAACGCTGCCCGATCGCAGATGGCCGAGGCGCTGCTCCGCTGGATGGCCGGCGATGGCGTGGAAGTCCATTCGGCGGGTACAGAACCCACGCAGGTGCACCCGCTGACCGTGCGGGTTCTCGAAGAGATGGGCATCGAGGCGAGCGGCTTACGGGCCAAATCGGTCGAGGAGTTCCGCGGGCAGGTGTTCGATTACGTCATCACCGTGTGCGATCAGGCCCGCGAGCGCTGTCCGTACTTTCCGGGCGGGGAGCACATTCACTGGTCGTTTCCCGATCCGAGTGCGGTCGAGGGGAGCGAGGAAGAGCGTCTGGAAGCATTCCGGCAGGTCCGGGACGCCATCGCCCAGCGCCTGCGGCTTTGGCTGAGCGTCACCCTGCGCGATCCGGAGCGCGCTTCGCGACTCCTGCGGTGACCGTCGCCAGCAAGCCAGCAGTCGAGACTTGAAGCAAGTCGTAGAGATCGGTCCGGCGCATCCGCAGGAGATCCTTGGCCCGTACCGGATTCGTCGGAGAGCGCGTAGCCAGATTCGTCGTATCGACCACCCCCCAGGCGAACCCCTCGGATCCTTGTTCGACCAGCTGCTCGCTGGCCCGCGTCTCCGGCACCGGGCCGAACACGCCGCTCCAACCGGTTCCACCAGGTTCCGGCAACGCCGCATAGGCGACGTACGTCATATTTTCGAAAGCGCGGACGCGGGCGAGGTGAAAGTGCGTCGGATCGTCGCTGGTGACCGCTGGGGACGGCAGCGGTACAGCCGTGGGGCCGAGCCCACGCACCGGTGGCAGGAGCGGGCCAGCTGGCGCGAGGATGAGATCGCAGCCCGCGAGGGCGAGTACGCGCACGATCTCTGGGAAGAGGAGGTCGGTGCCAGCGAGGACGCCCACCCGGCCGAGCGGGAGATCGATGACCGGCGGGCCAGCATCGCCAGGGAGCAGAAACTGTCGCTCGTGGCCGATGACGTGCAGCTTGCGATAGTGCGCGCGGAGACCGTCCGGCGCAACGAGCAGCACACTCGAGGCACACCCAGCTGGCAGTCGCTCGAGCAACCCGACCGCGAGTAGCGTCCGGTGCCGTCGCGCCAGACGACGGAGCGTCGTGACCAGGTCATCAGTGAGCGAGACAGCCAGTCGCTCGGCCTCGGACGCATCGTGCGGCACACCGGTGAGCACGTACTCTGGAAAGGTAACGAGTCGCACACCGCGCGGCAGCGTCGCGAGCACCTCGTCGATCCGCTCGACCTTGTCCGCGAGTCGGCCAGGCACTGGTTGCAGTTGCACGACGGCCACCCGGCTCCGTCGTCCCGGTGGGAGCGGCCGGTGTCCATAGAGACCGTGGAAGTCGAGCGGGTTCCAGAGATAGGCGTTGAGCGTCAGGGTATCGTAGAACGCAGGACGGCGCGCTCCGAGCAGGCAGGAACGGTCAGCGCGGGCCAGCTCGAGATCGACCTCCCCGAACACGACCCCGTCGCCAGCATCGAGTCGGGCCTGGATCGTCCCGTCCGGCGCGACGATCGCCGACCCGCCGGAAAACTGGACACCGCGCTCGCAACCGTAGCGGTCAGCGGCGACGAGGTAGCAGCTGTTCTCGAGCGCTCGCGCCATCCAGCTCGCACCGGGGCCCTTCTCGAGCAGCCAGTTGGTCGGAAAACAGAGCACGTCGGCACCTTGCAGGGCGAGGAGACGAGCCGGCTCGAAGTAATCGGCGTCCATGCAGATGAGGATGCCGAGCCGCCCGAGTTCGGTTTCCCAGACCGGAAGACCGCGGTCACCGTCCTTCGCCCACTTCGGTTCGCTGATGAAGCTGTGCGTCTTGCGATAGACGCCGAGGACACCACTGGGCCCGACCAGCACCGCGCTGTTGTAGAAGATACCGGTGCGCGGATCGACTTCAGGCAGGCCAACGACGAGGTAGCACGCGTGCTCGCGTGCCAGCGCCGCGAAGCGCTCGGTCGTCGGCCCGGGAACCGGCTCGACGAAGGGAGCGATTTCCGCACGATCGTGCCAGCAGTAGCCGGTCGTCGCCATCTCGGGCGTCACGATGAGGCGCGCACCGGCACGGGTGGCCTCCCGGCAGAGGGAGAGGAGTCGCTCGATGTTCCGCTCCTTGGCACCGAACTCGGGCTCGAACTGGATCGCCGCGACACGATAGCGCGCTCGCATCGTTCACACTTCCGGGATCCGCTCGCGACCCTCACCAGTCTTGCACGCTGCAGCCGTTCGTTCCAGCGAACTCAACGGACGACGCCGAGCCAGCAAATCGTGGCAGAAAAGAAAAAGCGACGGCGGGTCTCCACGACCCGCCGCCTCACTGCCTCGAGTCGGCGCGCGATCACATGAACGTCATATCGTCGACGTTAGAGATCGTCTGGAGGATCTCGTTGTAGTAGCTCCCGTCGGAGGCCTTGGCGACACGGCAGATGTAGACCGTGTGCACCGGTCCCTGCGACTCCGGATAGAAGGTGAACAACCCCGCCGGCGCCTCGACACGCACCGACTTGATCGCCTGCACGAAGGCTTGCTTGTCCTCGATGTTCCCGCTGACCGCCTCGATCGCCGCACGTGCAACCAGACCACCGAGATAGCCGAGGTAGTCCACCTGACCAGGCCGCCGGTCGTACTTGTCCTGGAACTTCTGCACGAACTCCTTGTTCTCCGGCGTATCGATCGAGGCCGTGTACACTGTCCCGCTGACCAGGCCGACCGCCGCATCCCCCATCTCGGCCAGAATCGAGTCGTCGGTCGTGGCACCAGAAGCGATCAGCGGGATCTGATCCTTCAGCCCGAACTCCTCGTACTGGACGACGAGCCGGATAGCATCGCTCGAGAGCCCATGGAACTGGAACACGGCATCGACGTTGCCGGCCTGCTGCTGGATGCGCTGGAGATACGGCCCGAAGTCTTGCGTCCCCATCGGAGAGTAGAATTCGTCGACCCAGGTACCACCGGCCTTCTCGAACCGTGCCTTGAAGGCGGCCAGTTCCTCCTTACCAGCCGCGTAGTCGGCGGCGAAGCCCATCATCCGCCGGTAACCGAGCGTGTTATAGGCATAGTCGGCGACCGGTGCATCGTACTGGCCGTTGGCATAGGAAACGCGGAAGATGTACGGGCTGCGCATGTTGGGATCGCGCGTCAGCGCCTGCAAAGCAGCATTGGTGACGATCGTCGGCACCTCGTTCTGGTGGATGTAGTCGCGCAGGGCTGCCGCCTCGTTACTGAGCGTGATGCCGAGCAGGAGATGGATACCCTGCTGCTCGACCAGCTGGCGGATCTTGGTCAGCGCCTGCTCCGGATTGCCGCCCGAGTCCTCGACGATCAGCTCGAACGGTCGGCCGCCGATCGCGTTGCCCGCCACCTCGAAGGCGAGCTGGATACCACGCAGGTTCGCCTCGCCGTTCGGACTCGCCGGCCCGGAAAGCGTGAGCAGCACACCGATCCGCATCGGCTCGCCACTGACCGTGGCAGCCGCCGTCGGCGACGCCGCTGCTGCAGCCGTCGGCGTCGCTGCACCAGCAGCGGGCGTTTCCGCAGCAGTGGTCGGCGACGCGGCAGGCGCCTGGGTCGGGGTCGGCGTTGCCTCCTGGCCACGGCAGGCAGCCATCAGGGCCGAGACGCCGAGCAATCCGAGCGTTCGCCGCAAGAACGCACGTCGCTGCATCCGTTCCATCGCTCCCTCCTCACGTGACTCGAACGTTCGACTCCCCAACACCGAACACCGTCAGTGTCCGCGAGTCGCCAGCAGATACTGGCGAGCATGGTCGGCGAACGGGACCGGCGCCACCGTCGCCCGAATCGGCACCTGGACGTGCCGCTCGACGAGTGGTTTCCGCGAGCCGCCGTTCGGCTCGCCCCACAGGACCGTGACACGCGTCCCCGGTTGGCTGTAGGCAGGATCGACGACAGCGAGCGAAAGGATGGCCCCGAAGTTGGCCGAGTAGCCGCACGTGGTCGACACTCCGATCTGCTCGCCCCGCTCGTTCAGGACGGCATCGTATTGCCAGAGCGCATAGCGCGGCAGCGGCCAGTCGATGAATTTCGCCCGGCGCCCCGGCGGCTCGGTGAACATCGTCCGAATCGCCTGCGTCACGTCCTCGCCGTCCCACACCAGCGTCACCTTGACACGATGCCGCTCGTTCGCCATACGCTCCAACGCGGCACGCCCGATGAAGTCATGGTCGAACTTCACCAGATGCCCGTACCCGAGATCCCACGGCGTGAAGTAGTAATCCTCGATGTTCGGCGAGTAGAAGCTCCCGCCGATCGAGCCGATCGCCTCCTCGCTCGTCGCGGGCAGCCACTCGCGATAGGCTCGGAGCTCCGGGCTGGTGTAGATCGCCGGCACCGGCGACGGGATCCAGCCCACCCCTTCGATCCCGCTGGTGATGTAGGCCTTGGAGCCGACCCGCCGCAGGCCGTACTTCTGCCCAGCCTCGATGATCGCCTGCCGCACCACCTCCCGGTCTTCCCACGGCCCGAAGAGCTCGGCACCCGGCACCCCGGCCATCCCATGGCGCAGGAAGAAGACCCGCCGTCCAGCAATGGTCATCTCGCCGATGCGGAAGTACTTCACCTCGGGCAGCGGCCCACCGTTGAGCTCCTCCAGGAGCGGCATCGCCTGCGGCCCCTGCACCTCGAACCGGTACACCGTCCGTGGCCGGTTCGGATCGACGACCGACCAGGCATCCTTTTCGACCGTCACGTCGTAGCCGCCGGTCTCGGCATGGAACTGAACCCAGTTGTTGATGCCAGGCCGGGAGACGAGCTTGAGCCGACCGTCCGGCAGATAGAACAAGATGCCGTCCCCGATGACGTACCCTTCAGGGCTGACCGCCACCAGCTGCTTGGCGTGCCCAGGCCGGAAGGTCTTGAACGAGTTGACGCCGACCCGCTCGAGCAACGCGATCGCATCCGGCCCACTCAGGTAGAGATTGGTCATGTGGTAGGACTGGTCGAAGAGCGCAACCGTCTCCCGCCAGGCATGCTGCTCGTCCCGCCAGTTGGTGAATTCCGGCGGCAGATCGGGAAATGTCCCCAGCAGCGTCAGCGGCTGGTTGTAGAGATGATCGACGATGTTCGGGACACGCTCCAGAAGCGCCTGAAGACTCGAGGCCGCCTGCTGTGCCATGGCTTCTCCTCTCACACGCGGCTCGGCATTGTGGGTGACCTCGCGACCCACGCCGAACCACACCCCCGCAGGGTTCTTCAGTCTTCAAGCTACCGGCCAGCTGGCGACCGGTCAAGGCAGGAGTTCCGATATCCCGAACACCGCACGTGCCCGGTGTGGGGCGCGCTAGGCACAGCACAGTCCCTGTTCGCCGCACACCGTGGCCAGGTTCCGGCAGAGGATGACCACCGATCGGGACGGCGATCGTCAGCGTTCGCAGATGAAACTCAGCGCCGGTCGGCAGGCGTAGCTTCCAGCGTCGTTGGGATCGCCGTCCTGGTAGACCGGCCAGTTCGGGTACCGGCAGGCCGGGAGGGTGCGGGCGACCGGTTCCGTTTGGTGCAGGATGAGATCCTCACTCGGTGGAACGCCCCGTTCGGCCCACTGCTCGAGCACGGTCAGCCAGTCAGCCCGGCTGGGCGCATTGCCGCCACCGTGATTCGCTCCGGGCACCACGTAGAGCCGTGCGAACGCATCCACCGTCGCGGCGCCGAGCGTTTCGGTCATGTGTCGGAAGTACTCGATGCCGGCGTACGGACTCTGGGCATAGTCGGCCATGTACTCGACCAGGATCAGCTTGCCGCCCCGCTGAGCGAAGCGACTCAGGTCAGGATCGGTCGAGTCGACGATATGGGAGACCGCCACGATCCGCTCGCGCCAGCGCGGATCGTTGGGGTCGAAATCGTACGTCTGGAACGCCGGATCGCGGACGATGGCGTAGCGCACGAACTGCGCCCCGAAGTTGACGATGACCGAACCGCCGGGATTGACTCCTTCGGGCTGCACCGCCGGCGGTGGCGCCGGCCCCATCACCCAGATATCCCATCCACCCGGCAAGTCCTCGTTGCCTGCCGGCCACCCAGGATAGGAGCGAACACCGTTCGCGAGCGGATACTCGAGCTCCAGCCGCGCGCGGAAGAGCCGCACTGCTGCGACCTGGGCATCGGCAAGACACGGTTCCGCCCGACCGGAACCACAGCGGAGCTGCGCGGGATCGAACGCGCAGGCTGCGTAGTCGACGAGGAGACCGTCGAGCACCGCATCCGGCCCGCCGCACGCCTCGCGTTGCGCCTGGGCGAGGAGATGGATCCGCTCGGCATCCATCCAGCCGCCGTCGCGCAACACGCGGCCCATGCGGTTGCCAGCCAGCTGCAACAGCGTGAAGTTGACGACCGGCACGATGCTCAGTACACCGTCGTAGTCGTCAGGAAAGCGCTGGGCGACGGTGAGCGCCTCGCGCCCGCCTTGCGAGAGTCCGGTGAAATACACCCGCTCGGGGGGTGCACCGTAGAACGTGCGCATGAGCGCGACCGCGACGTCGTGCGTCTTCTTGAGCGCGGCGTAGCCGAAATTCTCCAGCGCCTCGTCGTTGAGCGCGAAGGCGGCGTTCATGCCCTCATGACCGGAGTCGCTCCCGAAGGTGGCATAGCCGCGTGCGAGCGGCACCGGCGTATCCGGCAACGAGCCGGGCACCGGATCGGTTCCGCTCGGGACGAAACCGTTATATCCGCCACCACCGTAGTGCACGGCTTTCCCGTTCCACTCCGCCGGAAGGTTGACGCGGAAGCGGATGGGCGGCGCGGTCGGATCGACCGGCTCGATGACACCTTCGACACGACAGTAGGCCGGTAACCGGCCGTTAGCAGGCACGAACTCGCTCGCTTCGACCCGCGCACCGCGCGTCGGTAACGCGATCACCGGCGCTGGGATCGAGAGGCCAGCCAGTGCTGCGCACCGCCGTTCCAGTCCTGCTTCGCCCACCTCACCCCCCTCTCGGCGACCGCTCCGAGCCGCTGATCCCTACGCCGAGACGACTGAACGACGACCGGTCAGCCCCATCGTGCGCAGCACGAGCTGCTGACGCAAGACAATCGTTCAGGACTGAAGAACACGACCGAACGGTGCCCCGAGCGGCGTCGCAGCCGCTCCTCAAGGCGTCGAGATCGCCAGTTCTTTTCCAGTAATGAACTCGAGCAGCGCTGGCGTCCCGTCCTCGACAGCACGCAGAGCGCGCTGGATCGCCGGCACGATCTGGCCCGGCTCGGTGATCCGCTCGCCGTAGCCGCCCATCGCCCGGGCGAAGGCCGCGTAGTCGCCGCTGATGTCGGTCGCGCGGTACTTCTCGGTCGCGACAGGCATGACGGGAATTTCGATCGCCATCGAGAAGTTGTTGAAGAGGATCGAGAGAATCGGGATACGCTCGCGCACCGCTGTCTCGAAGTCCATCCCGGTCATGCCGATCGCGGCATCGCCCCAGACGTTCACGCAGAGCATGTCGGGACGCGCCAGCTTGGCACCCATGGCCAGCCCCAGCCCGTACCCGAGCTGCGTCGACTTCCCCCAGCCCAGGTAGGTGAGCGGCCGCTTGGTGATCCAGAACGGCGAGAGTTGGTCACGCGGGCTCCCAGCATCGTGCGTGATGATGGTGCGTTCCACGTCGAGCGTGTGCATGAGTTCCCAGATCACGCGATAGGGGGTGAGCGGTACTTCGTCCGAGGTGAGCTTGGGCATCCACTGCGCCAGCCAGGCATCGCGCACCCGCCGGATTTCGGCGGCAACCTCCGGCAAGCGACCGCGCGGCTTGCCGCCCAGCCGCTCGCTCACCGCTTCGTAGAGCGCTGCCAGCGTGAGCTTGGCGTCCCCGAGCAGGGCATGCGTCACCGGCACGTCCTTGTTGAGGTCAGCCGGGTCGAGCGTGGCATGGATGATCGCCTTCCCCTCGTACGGGATCCGCACGCCGTAATTCGTCTTGGTGAAACTGCAGCCGATCCCGAAGATGACGTCGGCCTCGCGCAGGAAATGCGAGACCGTCGCTGGGTAGGCTCGACCACCAGAACCGAGCGCGAGCGGGTGATCCTCCGGGAACGCGCTCTTCCCCTGCAAACTCGTGCAGACCGGTGCTTCGAGGAGTTCCGCCAGCGCGCGGAGTTCTTCCCAGGCCTGCGCGTAGTGCACCCCTTGCCCGGCATAGATGACCGGGCGCTGAGCTGCGACGAGCACAGCCGCAACCTCGTCGACCGCCACCGGGTCGGGTGCGACGCGCACGCGCGGCGCCGGCCGGTACTCGAGCGTACCCGTGAACTCCTCCAACACCAGGTCACGCGGCAGCTCGATCACGACCGGGCGCGGCCGGCCGTTCTTGAGCTGCGTCCAGGCCCGCCGTAAGGCGTTCGGTACCTCGCTGGGCAAGACGACTTGCTCGACCCATTTGGCGATCTCGCGGAAGTTGAGGAGCGCGCTGAAATTCGGCGGCAGGTTCATGATAGGGCGAGGATAGCCTTCCGGCAACAGGAGCACCGGCACGCTGTCGGCGTAGGCCTGCGCGACGGCACCGAAGGCATTTTCCGTCCCTGGGCCATGCTGCATGGCGAAGACACCGATCCGCTGTCCCGACGTGACCCGGCTCATCGCATCGGCCATGTGGATCCCGACGCGCTCCTGCCGGACGATCACCGTCCGGATGTCGGCCCGCGCTGCCGCTTCCAGGACATCGTTGACCGGGTACCCGATGATGAGGTCGACCCCCTCGCGCTTCAAGATTTCGGCAACGACATCAGCGACACGCACGCTGTACCTCCTCGTTGTCTCAAGCTGGCCGGGTGACGAGACCGGTCACCTGGCGCACAGCGACGATGAGCAGTCCCTAGAGCAACTCGGCCGCACACTCGGTGACACGCTCGGTCACTCCTCCGGCGTCCGTCGAGCAGTCTAACACGGTGTCGCCCGGTGGGAGGCACACGCTGTCACGCCCCGTGCGAGCGCGCTGAGTCGTGTGGGAATTCAGTTCGCTTCCCCGCGCGTCGGATAGCGGATCCGGCCAGCTCATCGCGCCGTAGGCGCCTTCCCGGTACGGTCGCAAGCTCGGTTGCCGCCCCGCTGGTCTGGGGACGCGCGGCCACGGCACAGCAGCGGTTACGCGCACCATGACACGGCACTGCAGGCGACACCGCGCACTGGAAGCCAACCCTCGCACCGTGGCGCGACGCCGCGCGTAGTGATCCGCTATAGTATCGGACAATCGATCCGCCCGAAGGAGCGAGCTGCTCGCCGGACACGCTGGTCCCGAGACGAGACGAGGGGAGCTGACGAGTGGGTGCGACGAGCCAGCTGCCGCAGTCGTTGCCAGTGACTCCCGAGGCCCGCCCGTGGCTGCGCCATTACGAGCCCGGCGTGCCCTGGCAGGTCGAGATTCCCGAGACGACGATGCCGGAATACCTGGCCCTCAATGCCGGGCGCTACCCGCGGCGGGAAGCGATCCGCTTCTTCGGCAAGGCGATCACGTACCGTGAGCTCGACGAGGCCGTCAACCGCTTCGCCAACGCACTCGTCCGGCTCGGTGTCCAGCCGGGCGACCGTGTCGCCCTCGTGCTGCCCAACTGCCCCCAAATCGTCATCGGCTACTACGGTACGCTGCGCGCCGGCGCGGTCGTCGTGCCGTGCAACCCCCTCTACGCTGAACCGGAACTCGCCCACCAGCTCGCCGATGCCGAGGTCAAGATCGTCCTGTGCTTGTCGCTCATGTTCCCCAAGGTGCAGGCGATCCGCGACCAGGTGCCGACGCTCGAGCATGTCATCGTGACGAACATCAAGGAGTACCTGCCTCCGCTCGCTCGCGTCGGGTTCACGCTCTTCCGCGAGCGGAAGGAAGGCCACGAGGTCACCTTGCCGGACGACGGGCGTACCCACTGGCTGCAGCCGCTCCTCCAGCAGGCTCCGTCGACACCCCCAGGTATCGGGCGCGACCCGGACGATCTCGCTGTCCTGCAGTACACCGCTGGGACGACCGGTGTGCCGAAGGGTGCCATGCTGACCCACCGCAACCTGGTCGCGGTCGCGCTCCAGACACACGCCTGGGCCCGCAACATCGAGGAGCCGGACGGTTCCGATGTCGTCCTCGGTGTCATCCCGATCTTCCACATCTACGGTCAGACAGTCGTGATGAACTTTCCGATCGTCACCGGTGGCTGCATGGTGCTCATCCCGCGGTTCAACCTCAAGGAGATCCTGGAAGCGATCGACCACGAGCACCCCACCTTCTTCCCCGGTGTACCGACGATGTACGCAGTCCTGGCCAACGCACCGAAGGTCGAGAAGTACAACCTGCGCTCGCTCAAGGCCTGCATCTCCGGCGCCGCCCCACTTCCGGTCGCCGTCCAGGAGCAGTTCGAGAAGTTGACCGGTGCGCGGTTGGTCGAGGGCTATGGGCTCTCCGAAGCACCAGTGACGCACTGCAACCCGATCCTCGGCGAGCGTCGCGCAGGGACGATCGGTTTGCCCATTCCGAGCACCGAAGCCATCATCGTCGACCTCGAGACCGGCACGCGGATGCTCCCGCCGGGCGAGGTTGGCGAGCTGGCTGTACGCGGCCCGCAAGTGATGCAGGGGTACTGGAAGCGGCCGGACGAGACCGAGCGCGTCTTCCACGGGAACTGGTTCTTGACCGGGGATATCGCCCGCATGACCGAAGACGGCTACTTCCAGATCGTCGACCGCCGCAAGGACATGATCATCGTCGGCGGGCTCAAGGTCTTCCCGAGCGAGGTGGAGTCGGTGCTTCTGCAACATCCGGCCGTCAAGGAAGCGGTCGTCGTCGGGATCCCCGACACCTACCGCGGCGAGATGGTCAAGGCGTACGTCGTCCTGCGTGAGGGGGCGAGCGTGGATGCCCGCGAGCTGCTCGCCTTCTGCCGCGAGCGACTGGCGCCCCACCGCGTGCCGCGCGAGATCGAGTTCCGCGAGGAACTGCCGAAGAACCTGATCGGCAAGGTGCTCCGGCGCAAGCTGGTGGAGGAAGAGCTCGCTAAGCGGCAGGGCGACGCACCCAGCCCGACCGACCGGTGACTGCAGTCAGGAACGCGCTACGGCAGCAGCCGGTGTCCGGCGGCGCAGCAGCCAGACGAGCGCGAGCCCACCGGCGAGCGCGGTCACCAGCGCGATGACCTGCGCTTGCTGGAGCCCCCAGAACCAGACGGCTTCCTGGCGAACGAAGCTGATCCAGAAGCGACCGACACCGTAGAGCACCCAGTAGAGCGCGAAGAGCGAGCCGTCCGGAAGCCCACGGCGGCGCAAGCGCCAGAGCACCGCCAGGACGACGACATTGACGACCATGTCGTAGATTGGGTACGGGTGCGTCGGCACACCGAGGAGGTCAGCGGGCAGGAGCGCCTTCGGATTGGTGTAGCGGAGCGCAAAGGGACAGTAGCCGAGCCCGTCGGCTGGCGTTCCGGCGGTAACACCAGCGCAGGCCAGGCAGGTGCACGGACCACCCCAGGCATCGCCGTTGATGAGACAACCCAACCGCCCGATCCCCTGGGCGAGGAGCAGGCTCGGTGCGACGGCATCCGCCACCGGGCCGATCGGCACGCGGTACCGCCAGAGGAGCACGATAGCAGTCACGGTACCACCGATGATCGCCCCGTAGACGGCCAGCCCGCCCTCGGTGATCGCCAGGATCCGCCAGGGTTGGCGGAGATACTCGCCGAGATGGTCGAAGACGAAGAAGAGCCGGGCACCGACGATGCCACCGAGAATCGTCACGATCGCGACAAGATCGAAGTTGGGGATCGTGATTCCCTTGCGAGCGATCTCCCGGCCAGCCAGCCAGACGGCCGCGAGAATCGCCAGCGCCGTGAAGAGCCCGTGCCACGTGAGCAGGACAGGGCCAATCCGGACGATGTCCGGGTCCATTCCGATGGTGACGGTGAACATTGGCGACTCCTCTCCGCTACTCCACCCGGCTCGAGTCTACCACCGATACCCCGGGCGGGTATCGGGATCACCGCGCGACACGGACGCGCACCGCACGAATCGCGACCCAGGGCTCGTCACCACGGTCGCTCGGCTCACCGAGATTCGACAGTGTCAGCGTGACCGGCACGTCCTCCGGCAGGCGATCGAACCGGACGATGACCGATCGGCGTGCCCACTCCGGGCCGGGGAAAGGCTCTTTCCCCTGCCACAGAATCCGGTCACCGAGCGCGAGCGCGAGAACCGCTGCCGGGTTGCCCCGGCTCTGCCGCCCCTCGATTTCGATGAGCAGTCGCTCGCTCCCTGCTGGGACGACGAAGCGCACCGTTCCGCTCTGCTGGCCGAAAAGCAGGGCTGCGTTCGCCAGGTCGCGGGTGAAGCCCGGCAGCGCACCGTCCCGATAGGGGAGGTAGGCCCCATCGACTTCCTCCGGTGCGAACTCGAGCGCCGGCGCCTCAGCGAAGCGGCGCAACTCTGGTGGGGTTGGCTGCACGATCTCGAGCGAGCCGAACAGCACCGCGACGGGCGGAGGCGTCGGTTGCGGTGTCGGCGTCGGTTCGGGGGTCACCGTCGGCACACGCGTTGCCGTCGCAGGCGGCGTCGGCGGCACCGTCGCGGTCCCGGTCGGCTGCGTCGGCTGGGCAACCGGCGATGGAACCCGCGTGGGTCCTGGCTCGCCTCCGCCCAGCTGCGCCCAGGCCAGGACAGCGAGCACCGCCGCGACCGCCAGCGAGAGGGCTGTCGCACCACCAGCGAGCGCGAGCAGGCGAGGACGTCCCAGCTCCGCACCGCTCTTTGTCGGCACCGCGGCCGAGCGCCGGAGCACCGGTGTGCGCCTCGGATACTGGCCGGCAGTCTGTAGCGCGGCGAGCATCGCCTCGGCCGAACGGTAACGAGCCCCTGGATCTTTCGCCAGCGCCCGAAGTACGACCTGCTCGAGCGCCGGTGGAATATCGCGACGCCAGCGCCGGGGAGGAACCGGCGCGGCGTGCAGATGCTGGGCGAGGAGTTCCTCCGGGGTTTGGCCGGGGAACGGTACATGACCGGTCAAGAGCTCGTAGAGGATGACACCGACCGCATAGAGGTCACTTGCTGGCGTGGCTGGCTCGCCCCGCACACGCTCCGGAGCGACATAGGCCGCAGTCCCGAGGAGTTCGACCGGGCCAGTCAGCGTCGGATCGTCGCTGCGCCGAGCGATACCGAAATCGGTCAGCTTGGCCCGTCCTTGACGGTCGATGAGCACGTTGGCTGGTTTGACGTCACGGTGGACGATCCCGGCCTGATGGATCGCCGCCAATCCACGGAGGATATCGGCCGTGATCCGCACCGCCTCCTCGAGCGGGAGCGGCGCGCGTTCGCGGATGAGGTGCGCCAAGTCACCGCCATCGACCCGCTCCATCACGATGTAGCGCAGGTCGCCGTCCTGCCCTGCATCGAACACCTGGACGACGTTCGGATGCGAGACGGCTGCGGCTGCACGCGCCTCCCGTTCGAAGCGTGCGAGATCGGTCGCCTGGGAGTCGGTGAGCCGCAGGACCTTGACCGCGACCGGACGGTCGAGCACGAGATCCCGCGCGAGATAGGTCATCGCCATCCCACCGCTGCCGAGCGGTGTTTCGATCCGGTAGCGACCGGCGATGACGGTCGGTGGCGCCTCGAACACGACAGAACTCCCAGGCCACGCTCATCGCGGCCGATTGTACGTGGGAACAGCACAGCGCGGCGACCTCACGATGCCTCCGGATCGAGCAGGACGTTATCGATGAGACGCGTCGTACCCACCCAGGCGGCGACCAGCAGGAGCGCCGGTCGTTCGACCCGCTCGACCTCCTCAAATGACTCCCGGTCGCTCACGCTGACGTATTCGAGGCGCACTGGGGTGCCAGCGAGCGCGTCGCGCACGGTTCGCCGGAGCACCTCGGCAGCACGCTCACCGGTGCGGAACCGCTCGAGCGCGGCAAAGAGCGCTTGGGGCAAGGCTGCCGCTACTCGCCGTTCCTCCGGAGTGAGGTAGACGTTACGGCTGCTCATCGCCAGCCCGTCCGGCTCGCGCACGGTCGGCACCGGGACGATCTCGACCGGCAGCGCGAGATCGCTGACCAGACGCCGGACCACCAGCACCTGCTGGGCATCTTTCCAGCCGAAGTAGGCGCGGTGCGGTTGGACGAGATTGAGGAGCCGGGTCACCACGGTCGCGACACCGTGGAAGTGCCCCGGACGTGCTTCCCCCTCGAGCCGCTCGGCGACCGGCCCGCTCACGACGACAGTGGTGGCGAAACCCGGCGGGTACATTTCCTCGACGGATGGGGCGAAGACGAGGTCGACTCGTTCCGCTCGCAGCAGGGCGAGGTCACGCTCGAGATCGCGCGGATAGCGTTCGTAGTCTTCCTGGGGGCCGAACTGGAGGGGATTGACGAAGATGCTCACGACCACGCGCTCGTTCTCGGCGTGTGCGCGACGGACGAGCGCGAGATGGCCCTCGTGCAGGTACCCCATGGTCGGGACGAAGCCGACCGAGCGTCCCGTCTGCTCGGCTCGCCAGCGACGGAGCTCAGCCACCGTCCGCACCACGTCCATCGCCACCTCCCTCGCGTCGAGCGCGGTATTCCTGCGCGATCGCCTCGACGGTCTCGGTATCGAGATCGCGCGGCAACCCGAAACTCTCTGCCTCGCCAGGAAAGACACCGTTTCGCACGTCTTCGGCAAAGCGCCGGAGCGCCTCGCGCACGACGCCGGCTAGATCAGCATAGGCACGCGCATGACGCGGCAGGGGGCCAGGCGTGAGCCCGAGGAGATCGGTCAGTACCTGCACCTGACCGTCGCAACCAGGGCCGGCGCCGATGCCGATCGTCGGGATCTGCAGGATCGCGCTGACCGCCTGCGCGACCGGTGCCGGGACGAGCTCGAGCACGATCGCGAACGCACCAGCGTCCTCCAGTGCCAGTGCGTCGGCGAAGAGCTGGCATACGGCGGCAGCGCTACGCGCTTGCAGCCGGTAGCCCCCCAGCGCATGGACCGACTGCGGCGTGAGCCCGAGGTGCCCCATGACCGGGATGCCAGCCCGAACCAGCCGGGCGACCGTCTCGACGATCGGTCCACCGCCCTCGACCTTGACCGCCTGTGCGCCGCCCTGCTGGACGAGACGACCAGCATTGCGCAACGCCTCCTCCGGCGTCACCTGGAAGGTCAGGAACGGCATGTCGGCCACGACGAGCGCCCGGCGAACAGCCCGGGTGACGGCCCGGGTGTGGTGGAGCATATCGGCGAGCGTGACCGGGATCGTCGTCTCGTAACCCAGCACGGTGTTGCCGAGCGAGTCGCCGACCAAGATGACCGGGATACCGGCCTCGTCAGCGAGCCGCGCAGTCGGATAGTCGTAGGCCGTCACCATGACGATCCGCTCGCCGCGTCGCTTCATCGCGACCAGATCGGCAACGGTGACCCGCTGCGTCATCGTGGCACCTCCTCGCCATGTGACTCGTCAGCGAACCACTGCGCGAGCGCTTCGAGTGCCGCCAGGCGCTCGGAGTCCCCAGCTGCGCGCTCGCGCGCGAGCGGGAGCATCGCCCGGCAGAGCTCCCGGTAGAGGGTCTGCCACTCCGGAGCAGCCTGGGCCAGCGCGGCGACATGTCGTTCGAGCGTGGCGCGATCGGCCCGCGCCACCGGCCCAGTGAGCGCCTGTGGCAAGCCGAGTTGTTCGAGATTGTGTAAGACACCGCGCAAGAGCGGCAGGAGATGGCGCACCGCTCGCGCCCGCTCGAGACCGGCTGCCCGGCCGAGGAGCTCAGTCGCCGTCCCCACCAACGCGACGAACCCGTTGGCAGCGATCGCCGCCGCGGCATGGTAGAGCGGACGCTGGGCAGGATCGAGCGGGAACGGCTCGGCACCGAGCTGCCGGGCCAGCCAGACGAGTTCGTCGGCGAGCGGTGGATCCGCGTCGATCGCGATCCCCACGCCCTGCCAGGCTGCTGGATCGGCTGCACCAGCGAAGGTCTGGAGCGGGTGGAACGCTCCCGTTTCGGCGCCGGCGCGGGCAGCTGGTGCAAGAAGCTCCCGTCCGTAGGCGCCAGCGAGATGGATGACTGCTTGACCGGGGCGCCAGCGGAGCTGCGCACAGAGCGGGGCGATCGCGCTGTCCGGCACTGCCAGGACGACGAGTGCACCGCGCTCGGCCGCAGCCTGCGGGTCAGCGAGCGCCTCGGCACCCGGCAGCTGGGCAGCCAGCTGTTGCGCCCGCTCGAAGCGCCGGCTCCAGACAGCCGTCACCGCGATGCCAGCAGCAGCGAGTCCGACGCCGAGGGCGCTACCGGCACCACCGGCCCCGAGTAGCGCCACCGGCTGCCTAATCGACCGGCTTGGCGACGACGATGATGCGGTGGTCATCGATCCCGTACGGCCAGCAGGTCACCAGCGTCACGCGTTCCTCCGGCATCGGATCGAGGAAGCGGCCGGTCGCGAGCCGTTCTTCGAGCGGCACACCGACCTCCTTGCGATAATGGATCTCCACGACCCGGTACCGGAAGACGCCCGCATCGCTGGTCAGGAGGACCTCGTCGCCGATTTTCACGTACTCGAGCGTCCGGAAGACCTCGCCCTTCCAATCGTTGTGACCGGAAATGACGATGTTCCCGCCCTCACCTGGATTGGCTGAGGTGTTGTGGTGGCCGGCCGCGTACTCGGCTACCTCCCACTCGATTGCCTGCACACCTTCGATGTCGACGATCTTGTAGCCGACCTCGACGACCGGCGCATCGATGCCGACCGATGGAATCTGGATCCGCGTCGGCGGCGGCATCTTCGGCTTCGGGGTGGGGGTGGGCACGGCGGTCGGCTCGACCGTCGGCGTTGCCGACACCGGCACGCTCCTCACCGGTGTGGGTGCCGGTGCCTCCTCGGCGATCGAGGTCGGCGTGGATTCACGCGTGGGCGTTGGGCCCGGGAGTGCCTGCAACGGCGGTGGTGGCGTAGCGAGGACGGCGACCTGGCTCGGGGGCGGCTCCGCCGGTGGCCGGATCGCCGCTGTCCCCATCGTCGCCACGGCGAGCAGGAACAGCCCGATCAGAATGAGCAGAGTACCGAGCAAGGGTGGTCGGGTGCGTGCCGCACGTTCGTCGGTCGCACGTCCCAGCCGCTGGAGGGCGCGCCCGAAACGGAGGAGACGACCAGGACGCGACACGACAGCACCCTGTCCGGGTACCGAGAGGACACGGAGTGGCGACCGATCCTGCACGGAGACGTCCTTCACACGAACGGGAAAACACCGTTCCCGTCTCGACTCCTGCCAAGTATACCCACCTCGCCCCCCTGACCGACGAGGAATGCGACAGACGGCGTCCGAGCCGGAGCGAGCACTGACGGCAGCACTTGCACCCTGCGACGCTCTCGTGCACACTGGCTCGCAGCACCCTCTGGTTCACGGCGCAAGGAGCAGGGATATGGCAGCCCGTGCGTACGTCCTGGTCCACTGCGACGTTGGCAAGGCGCGAGCAGTCAAGGAGGCACTCGCGCAGGTTCCCGGCATCCTCCATGCCGACATCGTCACCGGCGATTACGACCTGATCGTCGTCGCCGAGCAGCCGACGGTCGAAGAACTCGGCCGGCTCGTCCTCGAGCGGATCCACGGGACACCCGGCGTGACGGCAACCAGCACCCACGTCGTCGTCGGCTGACCGGGTCCGCTCGCGCACCGGTCGCGACCGGCGCCCTCGGCATCCCGACCGTTCAGGAATGCCGAACAGGCACCTTGCGTTTCGCACCAATCCCGTCATGATTAGAAATGAAGTCAGTGGAGTCAGACGAAGATCGGGGGAGCGGATGAGCGGCGCATTGCGGTTTCCGAGCCCGTTCGAGGTCGGCACACCACCTGGCGCGGAAGGGTGGGAGCAGCTCTATCCGTACTATCTCCTCTTCAGCGAAGATCGGCGAGAGGAAGAAGAACGCCGCCTCTGGTTCTTCAATGGGATGCACTTTCCCGAGGCGATGACGCCGTTCGACATCATCACCGCCGAGGCCGGGTACCTGGCGATCGGCGAGATGAGCAGCCGCATGTTCTGTATCCCGCCAGCGATGGGGATCGACTTCCGTGTGCTCAACGGCTACGTCTACATCAGTCCCACACCCGTGACCGACCCAGCGCAGATCGAGCAGCGGGCAGCCTGGTTCCAGGAACGCGCCGGCTACTACTACGCCAACTGGCGCACGCTCTACGACGAGTGGAAGCAGAAACTCAGCGCCGAGGTCGAGCGCCTGGTCGCGATCCGCTTCCCGGACCTTCCCGAGGTCGAACCGGCTGAATATGTGTTCCAGCGGCGCGGCTACGGTGCCTCGATGGACAACCTCGCCGCCTACCACGACCTCATCGACAGCATCTTCCGCGTCTGGCAAATCCATATGGAAATCGTGATGATCGGGTTCGCCGCCTACTTTACGTTCTACGATTTCTGCAAGAAGGCGTTCCCGGAGATTTCCGACCAACAGGTGACGCGGATGGTCGGCGCGATCGACGTCAGCATGTTCCGCCCGAACGACGAGCTCAAGCGCCTGGCCAAGGTGGCGCTCGAACTGGGCGTCCACGATGTCTTCCTCGCCAATGGCTCGGGCGAACAGGTCTTCGCCAAACTGCAGGCGAGCGAGGCCGGGCGACGGTGGCTGGCCGAGTGGGAGAAGAGCGCCGACCCGTGGTTCTACATGAATACCGGCGATGGTTTCCAGCACCACCACCGGGCCTGGATCGACGATCCGACACCGGTGGTCAGCGTGCTGGCCGATTACATCCAGCGGCTGCAGCGCGGCGAGAACCTCGACCGCGATACCGCCTCGCTGCGTGAGGAACGCGATCGGATCACCCAGGGCTACCGTGAGCTCCTGGCGACGGACGAGGAAAAGCAGGCGTTCGATCAGATCCTGGCACTCACGCGCGACGTCTACTACTCGATCGAGGACCACAAGTTCTACGTCGAGCACTGGTACCAGAGCCGCTTCTGGAACAAGGTGCGCGAGCTCGGTTGCCTCTTCGTCGCCGGTGGCTTCTTCCAGGACGTCGAAGATATCTTCCTCCTGCACTACACCGAACTCGAACGCGCGCTCATGGACCTCTTGCTCGGCTGGAGCATCGGGACTGTCCCGCGCGGGCCCAAGTACTGGCCGGGCGAGATCGCGCGGCGCAAGCGGATCATGGAACACCTGCGCGCCTGGGCGCCGCCGCCCGCTCTCGGCGTCGTGCCGGAAGTTATCGGTGACCCGGCGATCATCATGCTGTGGGGGATCACGCCGGAGCGCCTGCGCGCCTGGCTCTCGCCTGAGGAAGGGAACGTCCTGCACGGCTTCGCTGCCGCGCCTGGTGTCGTCGAGGGGCCAGCGCGCGTCGTCCTCAGCATCGAGGAGCTGCAAGAGGTCAAGGACGGCGAAATCTTGGTCTGCTCGGTGACCGAACCCAGCTGGGCACCCGTCCTCGCCCGGGTCCGTGGTATGGTTTCCGACATCGGCGGCGTCATGTCGCACGCAGCGATCGTCGCCCGCGAATACCGGATTCCGGCCGTCCTCGGCACTGGTGTTGCCACCAAGCGGATCCGCACTGGGCAGTTGCTGCGCGTCGACGGTGACAACGGCGTGGTCACGATTCTCGACTGACGACCTCGCCCTGGAGAGGAGTACGGGGAACGATGCGCGACGCACCATTCGTCCTCGATTTCGCTGCGCTCAGCGACCGCGATCGCCCGCTCGTCGGCGGGAAAGCCGCGAGTCTCGGCGCACTCCTCGCTGCCGGGTGCCCGGTCCCGCCGGGCTTCGCCCTCACCACGGCAGCGTACCGATATTTTCTCGAGGCGAACGGCCTGACCGGCCTCTTCCGTCTCGACCACTCCGACGGAGCGAATCTCGACGAGGCCGCCGCCGCGCTGTCGCGGCGCGTCGAGGAGGCGTTCCTGGCTGCCGCCCTACCGGATGACCTCGCGCGCGAGCTCGCTGCGTCCTACGCCCGGCTCGGGCAGCTCGTCGGCAGCGAGGCACCGGTCGTCGCCGTCCGTTCCAGTGCTGCCGACGAGGACAGCCAGACTGCCAGCTTTGCCGGCCAGCACGAGACCTATCTCGGCATTCAGGGCTTCGAGCAACTCGCCCGTGCCGTGCGTCGCTGCTGGGCGAGCGCCTACACCCCGCGCGCGATCGCGTACCGGATCCACCGTGGGCTCCCCCTCGAGGACGCCGCTGTCGGCGTCGCCGTACAGGTTCTCGTCGAACCGCGAGCGGCCGGTGTGCTCTTCACGCTGAGCCCACGTACCGGTGACCGCTCGCTGGTCGTCATCGAAGGCAGCTGGGGGCTTGGACAAGCGGTCGTCGCCGGCGAGGTGACACCGGACGAATACGTCGTCAGCAAAGTCACGCTCGAAGTCCTGCGCAAGCACGTCAACCCGAAGCCGTTCCGCTATCGCCGTGGTGGGCCAGACGGCTCGCTCGTTCGCGAAGAACTCTCGCCGGAACAGGCCAGCGCACCGTGTCTCGACGATGCGGAAGTCGTCGAGCTGGCCCAGCGGGCCCGCGCGCTGGAGAAGCATTTCGGTTACCCGATCGATGTCGAGTGGGCGATCACCGACGAGCCAGCGAAAGGGACGATCTACTTCCTCCAGTGCCGGCCCGAGACCGTGTGGAGCCAGAAGGAACGTCCCGCTGTCACGCTGACCGCCAACAACCCGATCATGGCGATCGCCCAGACACTGGTGCGTCCAGCCGGGAACACGCGGAGCTGAGCGGACAACCGGAGCGGGATCGCTCGTCTCGCAGTGCGAACAGGCGCGGCGCTCGCCGCTCGGCGAGCGCCGCAGGTTGCTTCGGGCGTGCAGTCATTGTGGCAATGCCAGCCGCTCGTCCAGGAACTGGACGTGGTAGGCAGCCGCGACGACCGCGGGATCGTCGGCGAGCTGGCGGTGGAAGGGTACGGTCGTGGCGATTCCCTCGACGACGAGTTCGTCGAGCGCACGGCGGCCGCGAGCGAGCGCTTCGGCACGATCTCGTCCCCAGACGATGAGCTTCCCGATCAGCGAGTCATAGAACGGCGGGACTTCGTCGCCCGGGCCGAAGCCGAAGTCACAGCGGACACCCGGTCCGGCCGGTAGCTCCATCCGCTCGATGACGCCGGGCGAGGGGAAGAAGTTCAGCGCTGGATCCTCCGCGTTGATGCGGAATTCGATCGCGTGGCCGTGGAGCGCGATCTCTTCTTGTCGCCACGGGAGCCGCTCACCAGCCGCGATCCGGATCTGTTCTTTGACGATGTCGATACCGGTCACCAGTTCGGTGACGGGGTGCTCGACCTGAATACGCGTGTTCATCTCGAGGAAATAGAACGAGCCGCCGCTATCGACGAGGAACTCGATCGTGCCGGCATTGGTGTAACCAGCGGCACGGGCGAGGCGCACCGCCGCCTCGCAGATCTGGGCACGCAGGCCAGGCGAAAGGGCCGGCGAGGGTGCTTCCTCCCACAGCTTCTGGCGTCGCCGCTGGATCGAGCACTCGCGCTCGTAGAGGTGCAAGACGTTCCCGTGGTGATCGGCGAGAATCTGCACCTCGACATGGCGCGGGCGATCGAGGAATTTCTCCAGGTACAGGGAGCCATCGCCGAAAGCGGCGTGCGCCTCCTGCGCAGCGATCTGGAGCGCCTGCTCGAGTTCCGCGCGGTCGCGGACGACGCGGATCCCGCGACCGCCACCGCCGGCTGCCGCTTTGACCATGATCGGGAAACCGATGCGGTCGACGAAGGCGAGGGCTTCTTCCGGTGTTACCTTGTCGGGCGTACCGGGGACAATCGGTACGCCGGCGGCATCGGCCAGCTTGCGCGCTTCGGCTTTGTCCCCCATGAGCTGGATCGCTTCCGGGCGCGGACCGATGAAGACGATGCCGGCATCCTGGCAGGCGCGGGCGAAGTCGGCGTTCTCGGCGAGGAAGCCGTAGCCAGGATGGATCGCCTCGGCACCCGTCTCGCGAGCGGCAGCGAGAATCGCTTCGATATTCAGGTAGCTACGTGACGCCGCTGCTGGGCCGATACAACGGGCCTCGTCGGCGTAGCGGACGTGCCGCGCCTGGGCATCCGCCTCGGAATAGACAGCGACGGTACGAATTCCGAGTTCGCGGCACGCCCGCATCACGCGGATCGCGATCTCGCCGCGATTGGCCACCAGCACTTTCCGGAACATCGACCCGTCCCTTCGTCTTTGTGCCGCTCGACAATCGGATTTGTACTCGAATACAAAGGTTCACCTCTTGACAGGCGAACCTTCTGGGTCTTAGCATACCCTTGTCGCTCGTCGTTGTCATCGTGCCGAATCCAAAACAGATGAGAGAGCAAAAGGCGAAAGAGAAGTCCGGTTCGGCGACTGGGTTTCCGTTTCCGGTGAGCGAGCGAGGAGAGCCGCGATGAAACCGGCAGCCTTCGCATACGAACGCCCGTCGGGCCTCGAAGAAGCACTCGCGGTCCTCGGTGCACATGGCGCCGATGCACGCCCCCTTGCCGGAGGGCAGAGCCTGATCCCGATGCTGAGCTTGCGGATCGCGCGACCGGGTGTCCTCGTCGACCTCGGGCGGCTGAGCGAACTCGACACGCTGCGTCTGCACGATGGCACCCTCGAAATCGGTGCGATGGTACGGCAACGGCGAGTGGAGCGAGAGTCGCTCGTCATCGAGCATCTCCCACTCCTCGCCGAAGCCCTACGCTTCGTCGGTCACCCCTCGATCCGAAACCGCGGCACCATCGGTGGGAGCCTGGCGCACGCCGACCCTTCCGCTGAACTCCCGGCGGTCACTTTGGCACTGGACGCGGAGATCGTGGTGCGGAGTTCTCAGGGAACACGCACGATCCCAGCGCGCGACTTCTTCCTCGGCCCCTTCACGACTGCGCTCCAGGACGGCGAACTGGTCGTCGCGGTACGCTTCCCCGTCCTCAGGGCCGGCACCGGCTGGGGTATCGACGAGATCGCCCGCCGGCATGGCGACTTCGCCCTCGCTGGCGCGGTCGCTGTGCTCGAGCGTGGTCACGACGGCAGCTGCACACGGGCAGCCGTTGCGCTCTTCGGTGTCGGCACCCGGCCATTGCGTGCGACAGCAAGTGAGCAGGCGCTCGTTGGTCGCCCGCTGAGCACCGACGTGCTGCGTGAAGCAGCCGCCTTGGCTGTCGATGCGATCGACGAGCCGCTCTCCGATGTGCACGGTTCAGCGAGCTACCGGCGGCAGGTCACTCCGGTCGTTGTCCGACGAGCGCTCGAGGCGGCAGCACAACGCGTTTCGGCCTGAGCGAGCGGGAAGGTGAGATCAGCGATGCAGCGGGTAGCGATCACCTTGACCGTGAACGGGCAACCAGTCACCGCCGAAGTCGAGCCCCGCATGACACTGGCCGACTTCCTGCGCGAGCAGTTGGGGCTGACTGGAACGAAACTCGGCTGCGAGCACGGTATCTGCGGAAGCTGCACAGTGCTGTGGGACGGTGTCGCGGTACGCTCGTGCCTCGCGCTGGCTGTCCAAGCCGATGGAGCGACCATTACGACAATCGAAGGACTGGCTGCCGACTCAGCGATGCACCCGGTCCAGCAGGCGTTCTGGGACGAGCATGCGCTCCAATGCGGCTTCTGCACACCCGGCATGGTGCTCACGGTGGTAGCTCTGTTGCAGGAGAACCCAAATCCCAGCGAAGCGGAAATCCGTGAGACCCTGAGCGGCAATCTCTGCCGGTGCACCGGCTATCAGAACATCGTTCGAGCCGTTCGCGTCGCTGCCGAACAGATACAGAGTGGCCGGGGATCCTGAAGAGGGGGGAACGACCATGACACTCCAGCTGTTACCACGCGGCAAATGGGTCGGCGCGCGCGTCAAGCGCGTAGAAGATCCGCGCTTTTTGACCGGAGAAGCACGGTATCTGGCTGACATTCAGATCCCAGGAACCGTGCATGCTGCCTTCGTTCGCTCGCCCTACGGGCATGCGCGGATCCGGAGCATCGATACGAGCGCCGCTAAGGCGCACCCCGGTGTCATCGCCGTGTTCACTGCTGAGGATGTCGCCGCGCTCCCGCCACTGGCGAGCAGCCTGCCGATCGAGGGATTGGTGCCGACGCCCCAGCCCGTCCTCGCAAAAGACAAAGTGCGTTTCGTCGGCGAGGCAGTTGCGGTCGTTGTCGCGGAAAATCGCTATGTGGCCGAGGACGCTGCCGAACTCGTGCAGGTCGACTACGAGCCGCTACCGGCTGTGACACACGCCGAGCGCGCGATGGCGCCCGATGCGCCGATCCTGCACGAGGATCTCGGCACGAACATCGTGTACCAGAAAGTCACCACGCTCGGTGATGTCGAGGGGGCATTCGCGCAGGCCGATCGCATCTTCCGGCGTCGCTTCCATACGAATCGCTTCGTCGCCTCGCCGATGGAAACGCGGGGATGTCTCTCCGTCTACGAGCGGGCCAGCGGCCAGCTCACGTTCTACTCGTCCACGCAGATGCCCCACATGCTGCGACTCTTTCTCTCGCTCTTCCTCGGAATCCCCGAGCACAAAGTGCGCGTGATCTCGCCAGAGGTGGGTGGCGGTTTCGGGCAGAAGATGACGATTTACCCCGAGGAAGTCGTCATCGCGTATCTCGGCAAGGTTCTCGGGAGACCGGTCAAGTGGGTGGAGGACCGGCGCGAGAATCTCTCCGCTGCAACGCATGCCAAGGAACAAATCGTCGAACTCGAAGCGGCCGTCCGCGCTGACGGCAAGGTTCTGGGGATCAAGGCTCGGCTGATCGGTGACGGCGGCGCGTACTCCTTCAATACCGCGAGCGCCCTGATCGAGCCGCTCGCTGCCGCAGGTATCGTGCCGGGCGTTTACGATATTCCGGCTTACCAGCATGAGGTGATCGCCGTCTGCACGAACAAGGCACCGGTCGGGGCCTTCCGGGCTGTCGGCTGGACGGCGGCACAAACAGCCCGCGAGCTGTTCTTCGACGAGATCGCGCGCGAACTCGGGCTCGATCCCGCTGAGTTCCGGCGCCGCAACCTGATCACGTCGTTCCCGCATACGACGGTGACGGGAATGGTCTACGACAGCGGCAGCTACCGCGAATCGCTCGAGCGAGCGCTGGAACTGGTCGGCTACGAGGAACTCCGGAAGCGGCAGAAGGAGCTCCGCCAGCAAGGACGGTACCTCGGCATCGGTATCAGCCTCTACGTTGAACCGACCGCCTGGGGCTCGGAAATCGCACTCCAAGCGGGTTTCCCGTTCCCTTCGCACGACAATGCGACGGTGACGATCGATCCCACCGGCAAGGTTCGCGTGGCGGTGAGCGTGCACAGCCACGGGCAAGGGCACGAGACGACGCTCGCTCAAGTCGCTGCCGAAATTCTCGGTGTCTCCATCGACGATGTGATCGTCGAGCATGGTGATACCGACCGGGTACCCTGGGGAATGGGCACCTATGCCAGCCGCAGCGCCGTGATCGGTGGCGGGATGGTGGCACTGGCGGCGCAGGAAGTCCGGGAGAAGGTCCTGCGCGTCGCCAGCCGCTTGCTCGAGGTTGCACCAGAAGATCTCGAGATCCAGGACGGGACGATCTTCGTCCGCGGCGCACCCGATCGCTCGCTGAGCATGTTCCAGGTCGCTTTCGCAGCCTACCTGGACGGTCGTGTTCGGGCCGAAGGCGAAGAGCCGCTGCTTTCGGCAACCAAGTTCTACGATCCGCGAGCGACCTACTCGAACGGCTGCATCGTCACCGTCTGCGAAGTCGACGGCGAAACAGGACTCGTCCGGCTCGACAAGATCGTCGCGGTCGAGGACTGCGGCACGATGTTGAACCCGATGATCGTCGAAGGGCAAGTGATGGGCGCGATCGCCCAGGGGATCGGCGGTGCGCTGTACGAAGCGATGGTCTATGACGAGAACGGGCAACTCTTGACGGACACGTTCGCCACCTATGCCCTGCCGACCGCGACGGAGATACCCGAGCTGGTCATCGACCATCTGGAGACCCCCTCACCGGTGACGATCGGCGGGATCAAGGGGATCGGCGAGGGAGGTCTCTTGGCGACGCCAGCGTCGGTTGCCGGGGCAGTGCTCGATGCGATCTGGCCAGCTGGTCGCAGTCTCGAGGAGTTGCCGCTCACTCCCGAGCGGGTGTTGCGAGCGCTGCAGGCTGAGCACGTTGGATAACGAGGAGGTTCAACGATTCGCAGAGCCCTGAGACAGTCGGCATGGGATGGATGGGACGGTTCCGTTCCCCGGCGGGGAGCCGGGGAACGACATGCTCGCGATCGGAGGTACCGGTGATGCAGCGAGGAGGGGATGCGATGAACCGATCGACACGCCTGACACGACGGACAATCCTGCGTGGGCTCGTACTCGGTGGTGCAGCCACAGCGGCCGGCAGTCTCCTCGCCGCCTGCGGTGGCGGTGGTGCAACCCCGACTCCGGCAGCCAGCGGCGCGCAGCCGACGACGGCGCCAGCAGCCTCACCGACGAGCGCTCCGGCAGCTGCGACACCGACGGCAGCGGCCGCGGCCTCGCCCACAGCTGCGGAAGAACTCTGGGAGGTCGTCGCGTACTACGGGACGTACGATGTCTCGACCAAGCAGCCTGGCCGGCCGGCGACGAGCCTCGAAGGGCCGAAATACGAGAAGTGGACCCGACCCACACCGAAAAAGCCGTACATGATCGGCGTATCGTTCCCGCACCTCAAGGATCCGTACTGGCTCGCTGTCGACTACGGCATCGTCGACGAGGCACAGATTTTGGGTGTCGGAATCGAGCTGGTAGCCGCACAGGGCTACAACGACCTCACAGGACAGATCAACCAGGTCGAGAATTTGGCCAATCGGGCCGATATCGAAGGGATCATCCTGGCAGCAATCAGCTATGCCTCGCAAGATCAGTTGGTTACCGATATCGTCAAAAACAAGAAGAAGCCAGTCATCGAGGTGATCAACGATATTCAGGCGCCGGACATCATGGCCAAGGCGCTGGTGTCCTTCTTCGACATGGGCTACGCAGCAGGCCAATTCGTCGCCGAGGATTCGGGCGGACAAGACGTCACCGTCGTCTTCTTGCCGGGTCCGGCAGGTTCCGGCTGGGCACCGGATACCGTCGACGGCTTCAAGGCAGCCGTCGAGGAGAAGGTACCCGGCAAAGTGCAGATTCTCGATGTCAAGTGGGGCGACACCGGCAAGGACGTCCAGGTCTCGCTCATCGAAGATGCGCTCAACGCATATCCTGACGTCACCTATCTGGTCGGGAACGCCGTGGCAGCGGACGCAGCACCGGATATCCTCGCCAATCGGTCGAAGAAGCCGAAGGTCGTCTCAACATACATTATCCCACCACTGTACGACAAGATCGCCGAAGGCAAAGTTGCCGCTGCTCCCACTGACTTCACTGCGCTCCAGGGCCGCATGGCGGTGGACATGATGGTGCGCATTCTCAATGGTGAAAAGCCAGGCGTTGACTTCCCGTTTCGGGCCGGACCGATCATCAAGGTCGTGACGCCACAGAACTACAAGGACTTCAAGTACGAGGACATGTTCGGTCCACGCGATTTCCGTCCGGTCTTCTCGGTCAAGCCGAAGTCCTGATAGGTTGGAGCGATGACTGCACTCTTACGGGCTCACGAGATCAGCAAACGGTTTCCCGGTGTCCTCGCCCTCGATCGCGTCTCGTTCCAACTCCAGGCCGGCGAGGTGCATGCTCTGGTGGGTGAGAACGGAGCAGGGAAGTCGACACTGGTCAACATCTTCGCTGGCTCGCTGCGACCCGACAGCGGCACGATCGAACTCGAGGGGCGACCGGTGCAGATCCGGTCGCCCCACCATGCCCAACAGCTCGGTATCCGGGCCGTTTTCCAGCAACTGAGCCTCGTCCCTGCTTTGACAGTGGCGGAGAACATCTTTCTCGGGCGCGAACTCACCGCACCGCTGGTACTCCGCAAACCGACGATGCAAGCGCAGAGCCTAGCACGCCTAGGACTCTTCGACGCCGGCATCGCGCCGACAACACGGGTACGCGACCTCCCGGTACCGCAGCGCTATCTCGTCGAGATCGCGAAGGCGACACTCGAGCAGCCGAAGGTGCTCATCCTCGACGAGCCAACCGCTTCCTTGACTGACCGCGAGACCCAGGTTCTGTTCGGTCTCGTCCGGGAACTGCGCGACCGTGGTGTCGGCATCATCTGGATCACGCACCGGCTCGAAGAGCTGTACCAGATCGCCGACCGGGTGACGGTTATGCGGGATGGTCGGCACGTGGCAACCGTACCGGTGAGCGACACGACGACCGAGCGACTCATCACGTTGATGACTGGTCGCGAATACGAACAGATTTATCCGGCACTCCGACCGGTCGCAACTGACGCACCAGTAGCGCTCGAGGTGCGCGATCTGCGCACCGCGCATGGCCTCCGCAACGTCAGCTTCTCGCTGCGCGCGGGGGAGATCCTCGGTGTCGGCGGACTCATCGGTTCGGGGAAGAACCTGCTCGGGCGAGCGCTCGTCGGCCTCGAGAGTGCGACAGCCGGAGAGATCCGGCTCGGCGGGTCTGTGATCGCTCTCGACACCGTGACCCCGCACCGGATGCTGCAGCGTGGACTCATGTACTTCCCAGCCGATCGCCGCAACGAGGGGCTCCTCACCAACCGTCCGGTCCTCGAGAACATGACGATCGCTGCCCTGGAACGCTTCGCGATGCTCGGGGCGCTGCTCGACAAACCGCGCGAGCGCCGGACCGTGCTGGACTTCATCCAGCGCCTGACGATTTCTCCACCGAATCCGGACATGCGCGTCCGCAATCTCTCGGGTGGTAACCAACAGAAAGTCGCCCTCGCACGCGGGCTGATCCGGGAGACGCGTGTCTTCGTGCTGGACGAGCCGACGCAGGGTATCGACATCGGTGCGAAAATCGCGATCTACGAACTCCTGCACGAACTGGCTCATCAGGGCGCAGCGATTCTCTTTATCACTTCTGACATGCTGGAACTCCTGCATGTCTGTCACCGCATCGCGGTGATGTTCCAAGGGGAACTCGTCGCGCTCCTGACACACGAAGAAGCGACGGAAGAGCGGTTACTGCAGTACTACTTCGGGCACCTGCGAGAGGAGGTCGGACGAACCGGTGTCGACGCCGCGTGAAGTGACAACAGGACGATTCGCACCGGCAGGGCGCTTGGTTCGGATCCGCGGAGTCGTCGAGCAACTCGGACTCTTGCCGGTTCTGCTCATCTTGCTTCTCCTCTTCTTCTCGATCGCGTCACCGAACTTCTTTACGCGAGCGAATCTTTCCACGATCCTGACCCAGGCACTGTTCCTTATCATCGTGTCGGTCGCCCAGACGCTCGTACTGCTGACGGGCGGCTTCGACCTCTCCATGGGCTCGTCGATCGCGCTCGTGAGCATCGTCGTCGGCTTACAACTTCTCGACCATCCCGACGCGCCAGCGACTGGACTCCTGATCGCGACGGTAGTCGCGATCGCGGTGGCGACCGGGATCGGTGCCCTCAACGGACTGTTCGTCTCGCTGTTCCGCGTGCCACCCTTCATCGTCACACTGGCCATGATGACCGCTGTGTCCGGCCTCGCTCTCAAAATCTCGGGTGGCGTGCCGGTGTTCGGACTACCTGGGTATTTCTCGAACACACTCTATGTCGGGAAGGTGCTCGGTATTCCCGTACCGTGGCTCGTGACAATTCTCGTCCTGGCGATCATGTACCTCGTCCTGCACTGGACGCGCTTCGGTCGGTACTGGTACGCGATCGGGAGCAACGCCGAGGCAGCTCGGCTCTCGGGTATCTCGGTCCGGCTGTACCTGTTCCTGGCGTACACGATTGCCGGTGTGCTGGTGGGAATCACTGGGCTTCTTTTGACAGCACGAGTCGGATCGGGTGAACCAACGCTTGGCGCCAATTTCCCACTGGAATCGATTGCTGCCGCAGTGCTCGGCGGTGTGTCGATTCGTGGTGGGGAGGGAAATCTCTTCGGAGCCGCCCTCGGTGCCATCTTCCTGGTCATGTTGCGGAACGGCATGGACATCATGGGGGTGAGCACTTACACACAGATGATCATCACTGGTGGGTTACTGGTTCTCGCCGTGATCATCGATAACTGGATCCATCGCGAACGCTAAAGCGGGAAGAAAGGGGGAGTCAGATGGCCGAGCACACGATCAAATCACCGTTGCCAGGGATTTTCTACCGTCGCCCGAGCCCGGACGCGGAACCGTTCGTCAAGGAAGGTGACACGATTGCGCCCGGAACCGTGATCGGCCTCGTCGGGGTGATGAAGACGTTCCACCAGATCACCTCCGATGTCGGCGGAAAGGTCGTGCGGTTTCTGGTAGAGAACGAGGAAGCGATCCGTCCTGGCCAGCCGATCGCCGTCGTCAGCGACGAGGCGTGAGTTCCGGGAGACCAACGGAAGGAGCACGCAGTCATGACCGAACACGTGACGCAACCCTCGGGAGTGATTCTCGCCAGCTACCCGGAACGGAACGGACGGCCGAGCGTCGTCTACCGCAACGCCGGCGACAGTTTCCTCCTCGTCGAGTTCGGCGAGATGGTCTTCGACTTGACGATGAGCTTCCGCGTGCTCGGGCTCGACGATGCGATCAAGCGGAATCGACCAGCTGGGTTGATCGAGACGATCCCGGCCTTACGGAGCATTCTGATCAATTACGACTGCCGCCAGATCTCGGTCCGGGACCTCATCGACTTCGTCGAGGACCAGTACGAGCATCTGCCTCCCTTCGAAAACCTCGTCGTGCCGAGCCGGATCGTCGAACTCCCGATCGCTTTCGACGACAAGTGGACGCGCGAGGCGATCGCCCGGTACGTGCAGTACCAGCGAGCCGACGCTCCGAACGTCATCGACGGCACGAACTCCAAGTACGCGGCCATGTACAACGGGCTCCGTGACGAGGAGGAATTCTTCAGCTACATCATGGCGACCGACTGGTGGAACGCCGCACTCGGCTTCTTCCCGGGTCTCCCCTTCGCCTACCCGCTCGACCCACGGTACGCGGTCGTGTTGCCCAAGTACAACCCGACACGTCACTGGACACCAGCTGGCACGGTCGGCATCGCTGGGCCATGTCTTGCGATCTATCCCGTTGAGTCAGCCGGTGGGTACCAGATCTTCGGCCATACTGTCCCCATTTATGACCCGCAGCAGCGGAACCCGGCTTTCCGCGAAAGCCCAGTTCTCCTGCGTCCAGGTGACCGGTTGCGCTTCCGTCCACGGGTGACCGACGAGGAACTCGAGGCAATGATCCAAGCGGTCTACGACGGCACGTACCAGTACCAGATCGACGAGACAGCGACCTTCGATGTCGGCGCTTATCTCCGCTTCCTCAAGGAAGTGGAGCCCGAAGCGGAGGCGTTCCGGCGTCGTCAGGCCGAGGCAGCTGCTCGCGTTCCGGTTCCGTGATGCACGCCAGAACGTAGGGAAGGTTGGTGTGACCATGCTCGAGGTACGGAACGGCGGGTTCGAAACGACGGTGCAGGACTATCCAGGCCGGATCGGGATGTTGTCGCTGGGGTTCGCCCCGGCAGGGCCGATGGACGATTACGCCTTCCGCTTCGCGAATGTACTCGTCGGGAATCCACCCGGCGCAGCTGGTCTGGAGATCACGGCCGGCGGACTCGTCGTCGCATTTCACGACGAGCGAGCCATCGCCATCTGCGGCGCCGACATGGGTGCCCGACTCAACGGACAGCCGATCGAACTCTGGCGCAGTTACCTGGTGCGAGCCGGTGATGTTCTGGAGTTCGACTATCTCCAGGGGCCGGGATTCCGCACCTATCTCGCCGTGAGCGGTGGGATCGATGTCCCGCCCGTCCTCGGCAGCCGAGCGACCTATCTGCCGGGTGCGATCGGCGGTCTCGAGGGACGCAAGCTGCGGGAGGGTGATCGCTTACCGCTCGGTGAGCCGACTACCGACCCAGCTCAGGCAGCCGGTCGGAGAGTTCCGGCCTCGCTCGTGCCGACCTACCCGGGCTACAACGAGGTGTGGGAAGTCGAAGCGACGCGTGGCCCGCAGGCCGATCCCGATTACATGACGGCCGAGGACATGGCGTTCTTCTTCTCGCACCAGTGGAAACTCGATGCCGCGTCGAACCGTACCGGTTACCGGCTGGATATTCACAAGTGGCAATGGGCTCGGACCTCCGGCGGGGCCGGTGGCGGACACCCGTCGAATATTCTCGACAACGGTTACCCAGTCGGTGCCGTGAACGTCTGCGGCGACCAGCCGATCATTCTCTGCATCGATGGGCCAACGCTGGGCGGTTTCATCTGCAACGCTGTGGTCGCGAAGGCCGCGATGTGGAAGCTGGGCCAGATGGTTCCCGGCTGGAGCTACATCCGCTTCAAGGAAGTCACGCTCGACGAGGCGATCGCGCTGGTGAAGAAGCAGGACGAGACGATCCACGAGAGCAACCTCGAAAGGAGCTGATCCATGGCCCGCGTCATCGACATCAACTGCGACATGGGCGAAAGCTTCGGCCGTTGGACACTCGGCAACGACGCAGCACTGATGCCGTACATCACCTCGGCGAACATCGCCTGCGGCTGGCACGCCGGCGACCCAGCGGTGATGCGGCAAACGGTCGAGCTGGCCGTCGCCCACGGCGTCGGGATCGGGGCACACGTCGGCTTCCCAGACCTCCTCGGCTTCGGTCGACGCCGCATCGACGTCACGCCGCAGGAGGTTTATGACTATACTCTGTACCAAGCCGGCGCGCTCCAGGCGTTCGCGCACGCGGCTGGCGCCCGGTTGCAGCACGTCAAGCCCCACGGCGCCTTCTACGTGATGTGCTCACAGAGCGAGGAACTGTGCGAGGCGCTCTGTCAGGCGATCAAGGCGCTCGGCAACGGTATCGCGCTCGTCATGATGGGCGAGATCGCACCGCGCGTCGCTGCAGCGGTCGGCATCCCCATGGCGCGCGAGGGGTACATCGACCTCAATTACAATCGGCACGGGCAGCTGGTGCTCGAGCGGCGCAAGCAGGCCTGGGACCCGGAGGAAGTGGCGCGGCGCGCCGTCGAGCTCGTGCTGCACCACCGCATCCCGACGATCGAGGGGGAGACGCTGCACGCCGACGTGGAGACGATCTGCATCCACGGCGATGCGCCGAACGCGCCGGAGATCGCGCAGCGAGTCCGGCAGCGGTTGGAAGAGGCTGGTGTGGTCGTCCGCCCGCTCGGCGCTGGCTCGGCTGCAACGGCCTGATGTCGGGGAAGAGCGAGTGACGTGGGAAGGAAGGGGGGTTTGGTTCGATGTCGTCAGTGGTGCTGGTCGATGCCGCGGTCCCGCGCCCGTGGCGGGCGAGCCCGGCAGCCCGCCTGGTGACGAACCTCGCGCTGATCGTCGCCGGGAGCGTGCTCACCGCATTGGCTGCGCAGGTCTCGATCCCGCTGCCCTTCACGCCAGTGCCGATCACTGGCCAGACGTTCGCCGTCCTGCTCGTGGGCGCTGCGCTCGGCAGCCGGCGCGGCGCGGCGAGCATGGCGCTCTACGTGGCCCAGGGGCTCGCTGGCCTGCCCGTCTTCGCCGGTGGGAAGGCTGGACTCGCCGTCCTGTTCGGTCCGACCGGTGGGTACCTCATCGGCTTCATCGCTGCGGCCTTCCTGACCGGCTGGTTGGCCGAGCGCGGCTGGGACCGCCGGCCGCTGACCACGGCGCTGGCGATGATCCTGGGCAACCTCGTCATCTACCTGTTCGGCGTCTCCTGGCTGGCCGCCTTCGTGGGGGTGAGCAAGGCACCGCTGCTCGGAATGGTCCCGTTCATCCCCGGTGACCTGGTGAAGATCGTGCTGGCGACTGTCGCGCTGCCCGGCGCTTGGTGGGTAGTGGGCCGGCTGAACCCGAGCGTGCGCGGCTGAGACGACACAGGCGATCCACGCACGATGCCGAGCAGGCTTCCCTCTCTGCGGGGGAGCCTGTTCTTTGCTCGTCCGGCCGTCCGTCGCGATGGGGAAGGGGAGGTCACGCCCCGGGAACGCGCACGACCGTCGCCCAACGCGCGAGCACCGGGCGAAGCCGTTGCATCGCCTCGGCGACCTCCTGCCGCTCGGCCGCACCGAGCCTCGCCGGGTCGGTCGCCTCCAACAGCTGGCGGAGCCGCTCCAGCGCCGCCACGAGTTCACCTGCCTGAGACCGCTGCTGCGTGCCTCGCCGAGCCCGCACTGCACGGCTGGCAGCACCGGCCTGTACGAGTTCCTGGAGGTGGAGGCGCAGCTCCTCAGCCGAGCGCTCGAGCAAGGCCGGCGACGCACGCAGCGTGCGGGCCAAGCGCTCGATCTCCGGCTGCGCCAAGCGCTTGACTTCGATGAGCTCGGCGAGCGCCAGCTGCGCGGGCTCGGGAAGCCCGTGCAGCGGCCGCGTTTGCTTCTCCGAGAGTCGTCCAGCCCGGATCGCCTGCTGGATCGGTTCGGGCAGCTTCTCGGTGGCGAGGAGCTGGAACAGCCGGCTCCGCTTGATTCCAACCGCTTCGGCGACCTGCTCCCAAGGCACGTCACCGAGCTGCTGCTTGAGGCGACGCAGCGCAGCAGCCCGGTCAAGCGCGTTTAAATCCTCGCGCAAGATGTTCTCCATGAGCTGCTGGACCAGCCGCTGCTCATCAGTGACCTCGCGCACAATCGCTGGGATCGACGTCAGACCAGCCAGCTGCGCAGCACGCCAGCGTCGCTCACCATGGATGATGATGTAGCGATCACGCGTCGTGTCGTACCGCACCGCGATCGGCTGAAGGACACCTTGCAGCCGGATCGAGGCCGCCAGCTCCTCGAGCCGTTCGGGGTCGAAGGAGCGCCGCGGCTGGTCGGGGTCCGGCTCGATACGGTCGAGCGCGATCTCCCGTGCTTCGGCCAACTCGCGCGTCCCGCGCGCCTGGGGAGAGGTATCGGCCAGGAGATCCTCGACCGTGAAACGGCGACGTCGGGTGGTGGTCCGGGTACCGGACAGCTCAGACACGGCTCGTGCTCCCGACCATCTCGGCGATGACAGCCGCAGCTTGACGGTACGCCGCAGCCAGCGGCGAGCGCGGCTGGTACTGCAGGATCGAGGTGTGTTCCGCCACCGCTTCGGCACCTTTGACGGAAAGCGGAATGCTCGGCAAGAGCGGGAGGTCGGGGAAGCGCTCGCGCAGGGTCGCCAGCATGTCGGCAACCAACCGCGAGGAATGATGCACCTTGGTCGGCAGGAAGCCGAGCACGGTGAGGCGCGGGTTGAGCCGGCGTACTCGATTCACCGTCTCGAAGAGACGCCGCAGCACCATCAGCGAGAGCGGGTGCGGCTCGATCGGGATGACCAGCGCCGTGGCCGCGACCAAGATGTTGACGCTCAGGATATTGAGGGCTGGTGGACTATCGATCAGGACATAGTCGTAGGGCAGGGATTCGGCCGCAGCGAGCGAATGGGCCAGCCGCCGCTCCCGTTCGAGCGCGTTCAGGAGTTCCAGCTCGGCAGCAGCGAGATCTGGATGGCTGGGGACGAGATCGAACCCCTCGATCCGCGTCGCCACGATGACCTCGCTGAGAGGCAAAGGATCTTCGACGAGCAGGTCGTAGACCGAGACCTCCAGGCGCGCGATATCGATCCCGAGCGCCATCGTCAGGCTAGCTTGCGGATCGAGGTCGAGCGCGAGCACACGGTGTCCACGCTCGGCGAGGGCGGCTCCGACGTTGAGCGTGCTGGTCGTCTTAGCGGTCCCGCCCTTTTGGTTGAAGAACGCGATCACTGGCGTCACGACCGGCTCCCGCTGTACGGACACCCGCAGAGGAAGGCTACCAGAGGTCATCGCCGGTGTCCAGGAGCGCGGGACGATTCCCACCCCAGTGTTTCCCCGGACACGGGCAGTCGGGCAGCGCGGTGTCCCGCTCCGTGGGGACAACCCGTCGCCAGCGGCACCGCGCCAGCCCCGTGTTCGCCTCGAACCCGGCCCCAGGGCAGAGGCACACTGAGCCCAGCGAGTGACACCGGGTGCTGCCCGACGCGTACCTTCCGATGCTGAAGGGCGGGTACATGCTGTCCACCAGAACTACTCGCCCACCGCCGATCCGCGGCAGGCTGACGCGTGCCTCACGCCCCTGGACCGAGAGAACGAGCAAGCTCCCGTTCCCGCGCCCGCGGCGCGGCTGAGCGAGGCGTGCCTCGCCCCTACAGAGCGTGGTCAATGAGGGACGGTCACCTGCGCATCGCCCACCTGCGGCCGAGAGACCACCGCCGTCCCTGTCGGCGTCAGGCGTGCCTGACCCATCCGGCCCGCCAGGGCCGGGAATCCGGTCAGCGCCCCGCGACGCGCAGCCCATGCTCGGCAGCCGTGCGGCCACCCTCACCCCCAGCCCCCTCTCCCGCACCGTGCGGGAGAGGGGGTGGCGAGCGCCAGCGAGCCGGGGGTGAGGGGTGTCGTACCGGTACGCAACAACGACGGTCGCCTGCTGATCGCCCACCGGCCTCCATTGACCACCGGCATCTCTGTAGGGGTCACGCGTGCGTGCCCCAGTCGGGCCATCAGGCCCGGGGACGAACCACGTACCCGCGCCTTCCGCAGCGGACGGGCGCAACACGCCGCGCCTCTACGGAAACAGGGACGTGACCTGTTGGCGACGGTCGCCACCGGATCGTCCACTGGCACTCTTGAGGCAACGTTCGCCTCCGGTAGGGGTCAGTCACGCCTGATCCGTCCGACCCGCCAGGGTCGGGAAACCGACCATGTTCCCGCGCCATGCGGCGCGGCTGGGCGACGCACGCGTCGCCCCTACAGGGCCAACGACGCGCGGTAGGTCGCCTACGGTCGCCTGCGCGTAGACCCGCTGTGACGACCGCTCCCGGCCGATCGTGTAGGGGTCACGCGTGCGTGACCCAGCCAGGCCACCGGCCCGGGAACCAGTCAGCGCCGTACCATGAACCACGACGGGGGCAGCCTGTCGCGCCCCCACGATGGAATAGCCTCTGGAACCCGTTCACCGATGATCACCGGAACTTCGTCGACCAGTGACCCGCAGAGCGCGTTCGCACCACTGTACGGGGTCAGGCGTGCATGACCCGATCGGGCCGGGCGCGCGGGATCGGCCCAGTCGGGCCGAAGCACACGCGCTGTTCTCGCACCGCGAGCCCGGCTGTGTGCAGTCTGCTGCGCCCAAACTCGGACGACAGCTCACCCGCCTGCAGCCGCCGACGCACCGCCGCCGCACTCGAGGTGCGCGAACGCTGCGTTCACGAAGGCAGCCAGCGCTACCAGGAGGAAGAGGATCAGCACGACGAGCAACACCAGCACCAGCCGCCGGATCCAGACGACCTCCCAGGGTGTCTGCGGCAGTGGACGGCTGCTCATGAGGCACCTCCGATGGGGATCAGTTGCCGTTGGTGAGGATACGAAACATCGGCTCACCAGGCAACGACGAGGGTGCCTGATCGACTCGATCAGGCACCCTGAAGCCTCCGAACTTTCAGCTGGCCAGCCCGTTTCGCATTATGGCGTGGGTACTGGCGTCAGCGGCACCGGTGGCGTGAGCACGAACTCGATCGGAGCCGTTTCCACTTCACCCGGCAGGGAGAATAGGAAACGCACGACGATGGCCAGGACGAGCAGGAGCAGAACGAGCACGATGAGGCGCGTCAGTAATCTGACCCACGCGTCGAGACGCTCAACCATCACTGGTTACCCCCCGATCTCAATTGATCGCACCGGTGGCAGTCCAGGAACCGCTGCCGTATGCCCAGATTTCCACCCATGGGTACCGGTACCACGCGCAGCCGACGGTCGGGAAATACTGGCAGAATGCGCCCTGCCGGTAGGCCCGCACATACGACTGACCGTTGCCTCCTAACACGGAATAGCTCACCTCGCCGGCATACTGCCAAAACGGATCGTCTAAATAGACCTCGGGCCAGCTGGAAAAGTACGTGATAACCGTGCCGTTATAACAATATTGAAGCCAGTGCGTATACCTCCACAATAAGGCACCCACAAATGTCGAACGCGCGGTCACTGTGTATCCGACAGTCCGGCACGACGCTGTTACCGGGGCAGTCAGTTCACTTCGGCCCTCGACCACGCTCGTCTCGATGTTGACGTGCCGGTACAGTTCCATCACTGCCCGCTGCTGTGCCGGCGTCAACGCGCGCCAGGCAGCGACGAAATCCGGTGCCGTCACGAGCTGCTGCCGGATCGCGACGGCCTCGGCGAGCGAGACCTCGTCTCCCTTCGCGCTGACGGCGAGCGGGAGCACCGTGAACAGGACGAGCGCTGCAAGAATAGCGGCCAGTCGATGCCACGGTCGACGCATCGCACACCTCCCGTTCTCGCGGTCGACACAGGTGGGGCACCCCAACCGACAGAGTATCAGAGAGAGAGAGAGAGAGAGAGAGAGAGATGTCAAGCGTTCGCTCGGTCAGCGCCGTGCCGGTCCGACCCGGCTTCCTCCGTCCGGGTCGGAGTGCCACGGCGTGTGCCCGCCGTGCGAGCAGTATCGTGCGCGTTACGGAGTATCGCTGCGCCAACGAGCCTGTCGGTCGATCGGGGCACCACGCCCAACTCTCGCCCGCTCGCCTGCGTCACACCTCCAGGCGTACGGTGGCCGCACGCCTCCAAGCGGCGAGCCGAACTGTGCGAAGGCCGCCTCGAGCCGCGTGTCGTGCCGGTGCAGCCTTCGGCACCTCACGACGTACCGGCAGCGCGCATCGTGTCCCGGAGGGAAGGCTGCTCCGGTGCGGAGCGAGCATGCAGACTACGGTACGAGAGCGATCCGGCTCTCGACCGTACCGGCCCGCAACCGCTCGACCCAGGTGAGGATCTCCTCGAGGGGGTAGGTTTCGACCCGTGGGCGAATGATGCCGCGGGCGATGAGGTCGAGCACGGTCGCCAGCTCCTCGCGGGTTCCCCAGGCCGAGCCGAGGATGGCGACTTCGTTCCGTGCAGCCGGCGAGATGCGGAGTGTCCCAGCCGTACTCGCCAGGCCGACGAGGACGATGCGTCCGCCCCGTGCGACCAGATCCTGCGCCAGGAGGAGCGTCTGGCCGGTACCGACGAGATCGACCACGAGATCGATCGGCCGATCGAGCAGCGCCACGCCGGACCGAACCTCATCTGGACCGAGCACGACGTCGGCACCGAGGTCACGGGCGAGGGCGCGCTTGCGGGCATCCTTGTCCAGCGCGAGCACGACCGCACCGAAGGCTTTGGCGATCTGCACGGCGTTCTGGCCGAGTCCGCCGACCCCAATGAGCGCGACCCCCTCGCCCGGCCGCAGGCGACCGACGGTGAGGAGCGCGTGGTAGCCCGTCAGCACGGCATCGGTCGCGACCGCCGCCTCGGCAGCGGTGACACAGTCCGGCACCGGCACGAGCGCCCGTGCCGGGACGACGACGAAATCGGCGTAGCCGCCGTCGCGCCGGCGGCCGATCGTCTGGCCGCTGGTACACCGGTTGTCGCGGCCACTCCGGCAGTAGCGGCACGCTCCGCAGCCGACGGCACCAAAGACGGCATAGCGGCGCCCGGGCTCGACACCCGAAACACCAGGGCCACATTCGACCACGTCACCGCATATCTCGTGGCCGAGCGTGACGGGCAACGGCAGTACGTAGTTCTCGCCCAGCTCGCCGTCGATGATGTGCAGGTCGGAGTGACACAAGCCGGACGCGTGGACGCGCAGGAGCACCTCGCCATACCCCGGTTCCGGCCGCTCGACCTCGACCAGATGGAAGGCCCCCGGCCCGACGAGCCGGGCTGCACGCATCGTCCGAGGCAGTGTCATGGAAGCAGTCCTTTCCTCGTGCACCGTACCACGGCGTTCGCCCAGCGTAACCGCGCTCCCGACGTCCACCGCACAGTATCGTGCCCACGGCCGGGACGACGTCGCGTTACGGGAGCAAGACGATCCGGCCCTCCACCTGGCCGGCGCGCAACCGCTCGACGCAGCTGAGGATCTCGTCCAGCGGGTGCGTTTCGACCCGTGGACGCACGATACCGCGGGCGATGAGGTCGAGCACGGTCGCCAGCTCCGCCCGCGTACCCCAGAAGGAGCCGAGGATAGCAACTTCATCGGAAATGTCGCGCAAGGCCAGCAGCGGCCCACCGACGCTACCCAAGCCGACCAGGACCACCCGACCGCCGCGCGCCACCAGCTGCTGGGCCAGGAGCTTCGTCTGGTCATTCCCGACGAAGTCGGCGACCAGCGTGACCGGGCGATCGAGCGGTGGCTTTTGCGGATCCAGCTGGCGGCTGTCGAGTGTCACCGCCGCGCCGTGCTGTCGTGCGAGCTCGAGCTTGCGGTCGTCGATATCGAGCGCCAGCACCACTGCACCGAGCGCGCTCGCGAGCTGCACCGCATTGAGACCGAGTCCACCGACCCCGATGACCGCGACGCCCTCACCGGGCTGCAGTCGGCCGACCGTCAGGAGGGCATGGTAGGAGGTCAGGACGGCGTCGGTCGCGACCGCAGCGACCGCATCGGGAACAGCATCCGGTACGGGAACGAGCGCCTGCACCGGCACCGCGACGTAGTCAGCGTAGCCACCATCGCGCGCGATCCCCATCCAGCGGCTCTCGCTACAGAGGTTGTCGTGCCCGCTTCGGCAAAAGCCACAGTTGCCACAGCCGACGGGGCCGAACACGGCGTACCGGCGCCCGATCTCGACGCCGGTCACCCCCTCGCCCAGCTCGACCGCTTCGCCACAGATCTCGTGCCCGAGCGTGAGCGGCGCCGGGATCGGAAACCCACCCAGCTCGTCGAAGATGATGTGCAGGTCAGAATGGCAGAGCCCAGCCGCTCGGACGCGGAGCAGCACCTCGCCGCGCGCCGGCACCGGGCGCTCCACCTCGACCAACCGGAAATCGCGTGGGCCGAAGTAACGGGCTGCGCGCATGACACCCCCCCTGCGAAACGGATGATCGTCTCGACAGAGTGTACCTGCCCGCGCGCTGGATCCGGCATCGGAGTGGACAGAATAGGCAACAAACGCGTGCACCGGCAGTCGCGCTGGCCGGTGCACGGATGCTGGAGAAGGGGAGCTGACATTCTTCTCACCCGGCGGACGACGACCCAGCGAGAACGGCATCGAGCGCTGCTGCGAAGACCTCGAGCGTCCGTTCGACATCCTCGTCGCTGTGCGCGAGCGAAACGTAGAACTTCTCGCCCGGATTCACGAACAACCCGCGCTCGAGACAGGCGAGGCCGAAGCGGACGGCCCGGTCACGGTCGGCGCGCAGGAGCCCATCGTAATCGCGCGGCTCCTCCTCAGCGAAAACGACCTGAAACACCGGCCCGTCGCCGATGACCTGCAGCGGGATACCCCGCTCGGCAGCCAGCTCGCCTAAACCCGCCTTCAGGCGCTCGGTGATCCGGTAGAGATGCTCGTAGACTCCGGGCTGGCGCAGGACGGCGAGGGTCGCGAGGCCAGCGGCCGCCGCGAGCGGGTTTCCGTTGAGCGTTCCGCTCAGGTAGGCGAGTGGCTCGCCACGCGCCCGGCGGCCGAAATCGGTCACGCTCATGATCTCCCGCAGTCCGGCGACCGCCGCCAGCGGGTAGCCGCCGCTGAGCGCCTTCCCGAAGGTGGCCAGGTCGGGGACGACGCCATACCGCTCCTGTGCTCCGCCGTACGCCAGCCGGAAGCCGGTGACCACCTCGTCGAAGATGAGCAGGATACCGTGCTGCTGGGTGAGTGCACGCAGACTGCTCAAGAAACCGGGGGCTGGCGGCAAGGCACGCTGGAGCGGCTCGCAGATGACGGCTGCGAGATGCTCCGCGTGCTGCTCGATGATCGTCCGCGTGAGCTCCAGGTCGTTCCAGCGCGAGACCAGAACCGTCTCAGCCACCGGAGCTGGAATGCCGGCCGAGTCGGGACGCGCAGCCGGATAGTCCGACGGTTCAGGTGGGAACGCGCTCATCAGCGCGTAGTCGTGCGTCCCGTGGAATCCTCCCTCGAATTTCAGCACCTTGGTGCGCCCGGTGTAGGTACGCGCGATGCGCAAGGCATGGAACGTCGCTTCCGAGCCCGACGAGACGAACTTCACGACCTCGGCACACGGTACCGCTCGGACGATTTCTTCGGCCAACTCGATCTCCGCTGGAGTCAGCGTGTAGAACGTCGAACCGAGCGCCGCCTGCCGGGAGACCGCCTCGACGACGGCTGGATGGGCATGTCCCAGAATGAGAGGGCCGGAACCGAGCACGTAGTCGATGTACTCGCGCCCGTCCACATCGACGATACGACTGCCACGTCCGTGGGAAAGAACGATCGCGTGCGAATCGGGCAAGACGAAACTCGTCAGCGAGCCGCCGAGTACGGACTGTCCGCGCCGGAGCCATTCGTCGTGCGCAGCGCTACGCATCCTCGGCACCGCCGGTCCCTGTTCCGCTCGCCGATGTGACCTGAGCTTCTGCCTGGTTGCGCAGCGACCGGCGCCGCCGTCGCCGCACCACACGCCGACCGGTGGGCACCGCGCTCTCCGACGGGAGCGACCAGTTGTGCAACCACTTCAGGACGCGCGGCACCACGTAGGTGGTCGTGCCGACCACGCCGGGAATTCGCTGCAGCTTCTCCGTGATGAACCGGTAGAGGGCATCCACCGACGGAACGAAGACCTGGATGCTGATATCTCGGTCACCGGTCGTCAGGCCGACGTAGGCGACCTCCTCCATCTCCACCAGCTGCTGGGCTACCTCTTCGAGTCGCCCGGGTTCGACTTCGAGGAAGATATCGGCCGTGCCGTCGTACCCGAGCGCCGAGGGATTGACGATCGCCACGAGCTTGATGACCCCGTCCTGGACCAGCCGGTTGATCCGTGCGCGCACCGTCCGTTCGGCGACACCGAGACGCCGGGCGATCTCTGCGCTCGGCATCCGACTGTCCTCCTGAAGCAGGCGAATGATCTGGCGATCCAGTTCGTCGATCGGTCGTACCATCTTCCAGCGCTCCTCTCTCGGTCATCGTCGACCGCTCACCGCACCGACACTGTGCTCGTCCGTTCAGCAGCGCACCCTCGCCTGAACGGTCTCCCGGTTCTCTCGCTCTCAGGAAGCTGAGCGCCGGTTCCGTCAGCAGCGCGCTCGAGTATACACCTTTTCCACCCCTCTCACCCCCTCCCATGGTCGGAGAGCAGTGCTGCTCTCCCGAGAACGAGCAGGATCCCGGCGACGATCTCCACACCGACCAGAAAGTACACCCGTACCAGCACTGCGACAACGATGCCGACCAGAACAGCCAGACCGCTCACTAGGAACGCGACCGTGCCGCGTCGCACGTTGAAAAGCCCAGCCGCTCCGTGCAACGCCGCGACCACGAGCGCTGCCAGCACGGCTCGTGGTGCATCAGCTACTTGGAAACGGTAGGCGAGCGAGGCCCAGACGAACGCGAGCGCGAGAAAGCCGCCGCTGAGAACGAGCCAGGTGCCGGACAGCGGCTGCTCACGAGCCGGAGAGGTACCGAGTCGTGGCATCCATCTCCCCACGATCATCCTCCCTGCACGAGCCGAACCGTCTTTCGTGTGCCAGGGCGCCGATCGCCACCAGCAGGAACCGCACGCCATGGGCCAGCGTGATCCCACTCGGATCACGGTTCGGCGCGATTTCGACCAGATCGAGCCCGACGACGCGTCCGCGTCGAGCGATACCGCGGAGAAGATCGAAAACCTGCCAGTAGAGCAGGCCGCCCAGTGCCGGAGCATTGACGCCGGGCATGATGCTCGGGTCGATGCCGTCAGCATCGATCGTGACGTAGTACCCCTCTGCGTCCGGTAGTCGCTCGAGAACCCAGTTGACTCCGTGCTCATGCACGGTCCGGGCAGGAATCAGGATGCTGCCCCACTCCCGAGCTGCCCGGAACTCGGCCTCCCGGCCGCTGCCTGCCCCGCGCAAGCCGACCTGCACTATCGCGCGCACCCATGGCAACTCGCTGGCCCGGCGCATCGGGCTGGAAAATCCCTCGCGTACTCCCTCCACCTCGTCGCGCCAGTCCAGGTGTGCATCGATCTGCACGACGCAGAGCTGCCGAGCGTGTTCGTAGGCACGCAGCACCGGAACCGTCACGGCGTGGTCGCCGCCGAGCACGAACGGTATCGCGCCACGATCGAGGAGGACGCGAACCGCCGTACGAATGCGCTCCAGGTTTCCCGCCGGATCACCGGGGACGAGTGCGACGTCACCGGCATCGACGAGCACCAGGTCGCACCCAGCGAAGAGATCGCCATCGAAGTCGACGTCGAAATTGCGGTAGTAGGGCTGGAAGGACAGCGACGCTTCCCGGAGCGCTCCCGGTGCAGCCGCTGACGGCAACTCGGGGCCGAGTCCCGCGTATGGCACACCGTAGGGGACACCGAGAAGAGCGATGTCCGGTGCCACGCTCGACTCGTCGAAACGGGAAAGACCGAGAAAGGTAGAACGACCGGCCGGAACCGGTACAAAGAGTGTCTCAGATCGATCCGCCGCGTGCCTCGCTCTACCCATCAGTCCCGTCGCGTGCGTTTCACTTCTGCAGCATTGTGACCCCACACGACGCAGCCGTCAAGTGATGCTTCGCTATACTGGCGCTATCGAATCCGGTCGGCGAAGGGAAACCGGCAGTGGAACGGCGACTCACCCTGGCTGAACTGGTCCGCGAACGAACGCGCTTTTCCAGTGATCGCCCGCACTGGGTGCGCCCGAGCTATGACGGTTACGGAATCGTCAACCTTCCCTGGTCGATTCTCGCGGAGTTGGGAGCCGAGCCTGCTGGCGCGCGAGTGGTCGAAATGCTCTGGCCGACGGGACTCGCCAGCGGTATCGACGCGGTGCTGCTCGTGGTGATCGATGGACTAGGCTACGAGCGGTTGGAACGCGCACTGGCTGAGGGCGAGGTACCGGGTTTGGAGCGGCTCGCCCGCGACGGCATCGTGTTCCCCCTCACCTCGGTCTTCCCCTCGACGACCGTGGCCGCGCTCACTGCGCTGGCAACCGGTGAACCCCCAGGACGGCACGGGTTACTCGGCTTTACCACCTTTCTCCGCGAGTTCGGGATGCTCACGAACCTCCTGTTCTGGTCACCGCTCGGTCGCTTTCCGAGCTACGCGAGTACCGGACTCGACCCCCGTTCCTTCCTGCCCGTCCGAACGATCGCCGAACGGGCGACAGAAGCCGGAATCCAGGCAACGGTCGTCAGCCCGGAGGCGTTCCGCGACACACCGTTGACCAAGATGCAGACGGCCGGGGCTGCGTTCCGCGGCTACCGAACCGCCGGTGAATTCGTCGCGCAGGTGCACGCAGCACTGGCCCAGCCCGGGAAGCACCTCGTCACCGCCTATTGGGACACGCTGGACACGCTGGGTCACTTCGCCGGCCCCGATTCGGTCGCCTGGGAAGTCGAGTTGCGCCAGCTCGACCGTTTGCTGGCCGAGGAACTGCTCGCCCGCCTGCCGCGGCGGGACGTGCTGGTGGTGATCACCGCCGACCACGGCATGATTCCGCTCGATCCGGATCGGCAGTATCGGCTGGACGATCCGGCCCTGCTGGCCGAACTGGCGGTGCCGCCGGCAGGCGAGCGGCGGGCCGTCTACTGGTATCCGCTCCCTGGGCGTGCAGCGGCAGTCGCCGCGCGCGTGCAGGAACTCGCCGGGACGGATGGAGCTCTGTTCACGCGCGAGCAGCTCTTCCGCGAGGGCTTGTTCGGGCCGCCGCCGTACCATCCAGAGGCGTTCCACCGGGTGGGTGAACTCGTGCTCGTTGCCGTTGGACGCGCCGGTTTTCCGTGGGATCCGCCCGGTGCACAACCCCGGCCATTCTTCGGTGCCCATGCTGGGCTCGATGCAGCCGAACAACTGGTCCCCTGCCTTCTCTGGCGCCCGTGAGGGTCTCACTGCTGGAGCCAGATCCAGAGCGAGCCGAACGCGAGCATGGCCGGCACGACCAGGAAGCCGAGGACAATATACTGCCGGACCGATACCGTGATGCCGTAGCGTCGCAAGAGGAAAACCCAGAGGACCGTCGCGAGCGAGCCGACCGTCGTGACATTGGGCCCGAGGTCAGCACCGAGCAGGACAGCAAAGCGAAGCGACTCGAGCGAAGACGGCGACAGCGTGCTCTCAGCGAGCGCCGTGCGCATGATGAGCGCCATCGGCACGTTGTTGACGAGGTTGGCCCCGATCGCTGTCCCGAACGTCACCACGAGTACGGTGTGGAGGACCGATCCCTCGCCGAGCGCAAGCAGCCAGGCACCGAAGCGCTCAGTGAGACCGAGTTCCTCGAGCCCACGCACGACGACGATCATCCCGGTGAGGAATCCGAAAAGTGACCAGGAGATGCCGCGCGCGAGGCGTCGCGGATCGAGCTGGCCAGCACGCCAGGCCACGAGGCTCAACCCGAGCGCTCCGCAACAGGCAACCGGACCGAGCGGCAGCTGCCACCAGGCTGCTCCTACCTCGACCAGAGCGAGTAATGCCAGACCGACCAGCATGGCGCGGGCCTCCGGTCGCACCTGCTCGTCGAGCGCGGCAAGACGAGCCGGGTCGTAGTGCTGCCGCAGTGCCCGGCGGAACCACCAGAGGAAGACAACGAGGTTCACAAGAATCGCCCCCAGCGCCGGAACGAGGAGGAAACGGAAGAACGTGAGGAGATCGATCCGCTCACCCAGCACGAGCACGTTGACAGGATTGCTGACCGGCAGCAAGAACGAGGCGGTGTCAGCGATGAACGTGGTCGCGAAGAGAAAGGGCATCGGCGAGAGACCGAGCGAGAGGACGAGCGCGGCGACCACCGGGGTGAGGAGCAGGGCTGTGGCGTCGTTGGACAGTACCGCAGTGACGAGCGTACCGACCCCGAAGAGGGCAACATACAGTTTGAGACTCGACCCGCCTGCCCGGGTCGCCGCGAAGCGAGCGAGCAAGGCGAAGACCCCAGCCTGCTCAGCCAGCGCGGTCGTCGTCATCAAGCCGAGGAAAAACAGGTAGACGTTCCACTCGTGGAGCAGAGCACGGAGCGCAGCATCGAGGGAGACGATGCCGGTCAGAAGCATCGCGAGCGCCCCGACCACGGCAGCGTGCGCTTCCGAGAGGCGCGCTGGCCGGGTGAGGATAGCGGCGAGCGTCGTCACGAAGATCCCGAGTCCGAGGACGAGCTGCATCGTCCTGCTCCGCCACACAGCGCGCGAGTCTACCACGCTCCGGGCAGAGCGGGCGGCACCGACGCAACGGGAACCGAGGGACTGCAGTACAGCTGGCACGATTCGCGCGTATCGTGCGGCGTACCGGGGTGTTACACTCACGCGCGGCAGCACAGGGAACGGTCGTGAGAACGGAGGAGCCCGATGACGGGTTATCCGGAACATCAGCTCGCGGACACACGGGCACGGCACGTGCTCGACCGGCTGGCAGCACAAGATGCGGCCGAACGCGCTGCCGGCCTACCGCAAGAACAGCGGATTCGAGCCCTGACACCTCCGACGGGCGTCTTCCTCTACGGCGTCCTCCTGGCTCTGCGCCCGAAGTTCATCTTCGAGGCAGGATCGGCAGTCGGCTATTCGACCATCTGGCTGGCCCTGGCTGCTCGGCAATACGGTGGCCGGGTGATCGGCAGCGAGATTCGCCCGGAACGTGTCGCCCAGGCGAATGCGAATCTCGCGGAAGCGGGTCTCGCCGAGATCGCCACAGTCCTGGAGGGCGACGCGGCCGTGCTCGTCCAGCAGTTCGAGGGAATCGGATTTCTCTTCCTCGATGCCGAGAAAGACGATTACGGGCGACTGTTCCTGGCCAGTATCGACCGGGTCGTTCCGGGTGGGCTCATCGTCGCTGACAATGTCGTCTCGCACGACTGTCGGGCCTACCAGGAACTCGTCCGCTCACGACCGGATGTCTATACCGTGACACTCGCCATCGAACGTGGGCTCGAGTGGACGGTCAAACGCTGGTGACCGCCGTGACGAGCGGTCAGCGAGACACCGAACCTGCGGTGGAGGATCCGGCCGGAACCGACCGTTCCCTGAGCACCATGCATGGGCAGCCCACCGGACGAGTCCGGTCGCCGGGCAGAGCGTGTGCGATCCACTCCTGACCGAAGAGCCGCTCGATCGATTTCTGGTATACTGAGTCGAGTCGGTGCACCGCCTGGCAGGAGAGCGAACCAGCGATGACGATCGAAGAGCTGCGAGCGTTTCTCGCTGCTGTCGAAAAACATCCGGAACTCCGCGAAGAACTGCGGCGGCATGTCCTGACGCAGGAGCTGCTGGCCATGCCTGCCGAACTGTACCGCCAGGCAGCCCGACTCGAGCGGGTCGAAGAGGAACTGGCCGAGCTGCGCGAAGCCGTCCGCGCCCTGGTTACCTCGAGCCAGCACCACGAGGAGGAACTGCGCGCGCTGCGGGCGATCGCTGAGCGCCACGAGCAGCGCCTCAGCGATATCGACCAGCGGCTTGACCGACTCGTCGCCGTCACCGAACGGCACGAGGAGGAGCTCCGGGCGCTCCGCGAGCTGGCTCAGAAGCATGACGAGGAGCTCGGCCAGCTGCGGAAGTTGGCCGAAAAGCATGACGGTGATCTTGGCCAGATCCGCAGTACCGTGGCGTCCCTCACGACCACTGTCGGAGCGATGGTCGAGGCGGATGCAGTGGACGCGCTCTTGAACGTGTTGGAGCGGAAGGCTATCGCGGTCGAGGAACTTCCCACGAGTATCGCCGTGAACGGGGAACTCGACATCGTGGCACCAGTCGTTACACCGGATGGGCAGCGATACTGGGTCGTGGTCGAGGTCAACGTGCAGCTCCATCCGCGCGATATCCGCAGCTGGCTCCGCAAACTGCACTCGCAGTCCTTCCGCGAGCGCTTGGCAGCAGCCGGCATCGAGCCGCCATTCCTCGCCTATGTTTACGGCCAGCGCGTCTATCGACCAGCGATCGAGCGGGCACGCGAGCTGGGCGTCGGGATCCTGAGCCGGCGCGGCGAATACGTGTCGCCTCCCGGTTTGGTCGAGTGAGCGCTGCTGCTCGACGCCATCGCTGGCCACCAGCTCAGCGACGAGAGGGTAAGCGCTCTGCGCATCCAACGTCAGCCCCTTGACCGGATCGTGTACCCAACGCCAAGCGGACAGATCACCCAGGGAGCGCGACAGCAGCAGACGACGAATGCCTCGCTGCAGTGGGCCGTACACCCGTTTGCTCTCGCCAGGGAACTGCTCGCCGGTGATCGTGTCAGTACGGAAGCGCAGCACAGCGCACGCTACCCAGGCAGGCTTCCGCACCGCGAACCGATCGGCTACGATGGAGCCGATCACCGAGGATTTAGGGGGATCCGGTGTCAGCAGCGGACATCATCGTGATCGGGCTCGGTGCGATGGGGAGCGCGGCTGCCGCGACGCTCGCGCAGCGCGGCTATCGTGTCCTCGGTTTCGACCGGTTCGCACCCGGGCACGATCGGGGATCGTCGCACGGCAAGACACGGATCATCCGCACAGCCTATTACGAGTCACCGGAGTACGTGCCACTCATCCGCCGGGCCTGGACACTGTGGCGCGAGCTGGAAGAGCGGTACGGTCGGCCGCTTCTCCGCATGACCGGCGGACTGTACATCGGAGGGCCAGATACGGCGCTGGTGCAGGGGACGCTGGCCAGTGCGCGCACGCATGGGCTGGCCCACGAACTCCTCGACGCCGAGGCGGCGATGCGACGCTTTCCTGGACTGCGCCTCGCTCCGGATCAGGTCGCCGTGTACGAGGAACAAGCCGGGCTGATCGACCCAGAAGCCGCCGTCCATGCGTTCCAGGAGCAGGCGCGCGCCTGCGGTGCCGAGTTGCGCCACACCGTCCCGGTGGAGCGATGGTCGATCGTTGGGGACAGTATCCGCGTCGAAACGAGCGAGGGATCCTTCCGCGCCGACCGGGCGATCATCGCTGCCGGGGCGTGGCTAGCGGAACTGGTTCCGGAACTCCGCCGATTGCTCACCGTCTGGCGGATCCTCCACGTCCACTTCGAGCCTCTCGTCCCCCAGCGGTACGACGCAGCGCGCGTTCCGTTCGCGCTGTGGGAAGACGAATTCGGCATCTACAGCGCGTTTCCGGAACTCCCTGGTCAAGGAGTGAAGTTCGGGCGACACGATACGGGCGAGCCGTGCACGCCAGAGACGGCACGCCGAACCGCTACCGAAGAGGAGATCGTGACGCTCCGCGAGCAGCTCGTGCGCTACTGGCCCGATGCAGGTGGCCGGGTACTCTGGTACCTGACCTGCCTCTACACCATGACGCCGGACCACCACTTCGTGATCGACCGGCATCCGGCTGCACCGAACGTCATCCTGTGCAGCGCCTGTTCCGGGCACGGGTTCAAGTTCGCACCGGCGATCGGCGAACTCCTGGCTGATCTGGCGACCGATCCACAGAGCAGCCCTCCGGCGCTGTTCCAGCTCACCCGGTTCGGACAGCAGGAACCAGCTCGGTCGCCACGCCGCCCGCCAGACCGTCGCTCGCCGGATGCCGGGCAGTCCGCGCGCTCGGCCCACGGCTGAGACACAGCCGGACGCAAGCTCGTCGGGGCGAAGGACGGCCGGGGAAGCTCTCGCTGCGAGAGATCGACCGCACGAACATGCCAGGACGCGAGTCGCTCAGGCGTGTGGCGACGGGCATGCGCTCGTGGTGGGGAGGTCCGACCTGACTGCCTCAGGCGGCTGGCGCCTGGAGCCCGAGTTCCTCCAGTGCACGCACGACCGACTCATAGGTCAACGGCCCGACCCACGCCTTCCGGATGACGCCATCGGGACCGACGAGGTACGTCTGAGGAATACCGTAGACACGCCAGTCCCGGCTGACCGTCCCGTCCCGATCGAGCGCGATGGGGAAAGAGAGACCGAATTCCTGCACGAACTGCTCGACCGTCGCTGGATCCTCGAGCTGGTTGACGCCGACGACGACGAGGCCGCTCGGCTGGTACTCCCGCGCGATCCGGTCGAGCGCCGGCATTTCCGAGCGGCACGGCGCGCACCAGGAAGCCCAGAAATTGACGAGAACCGGGCGGCCACGCAAGTCACTGAGGCGAATCTGCCCACCGTCGAGGCGAGGCAAGCTGAATTCCGGAGCCGGTGCACCGACCGTGAGTGCCTGGGCAGCGAGGAAGTCACCGGAAGAGGGAGCGACGGGCTCGACCCGGTCGCGCCGTACGTACCAGACCGCGAGCCAGACCAGGCTGACGAGTACCGCGAGGAGCGCGATGTTGAGACCGAGCACGAGCCAGAGCGGTCGCTCACGCCGTTCGGCCGTCGTATCAGGTCCGCTGGTCGGGGTCTGCGTGTCCATCGTCCGGCCGCCTTCCTCGTACGACCTTCGATCCGTCGCAAAGTGTATCCCCCGGTGCAGTGACGGAACATCCGTCGAGCCCAGGAATCCCGGTGCGGCTGCGCCCGCGCGCTGGCCAGAGGGTTTACCAGGCGAGTTCGTGATACTGCCGTTCGTAGTAGACCAGCGGGTCATCAGCCGGGCCGAGGTCGAGGGCCACCACCTCGCCGACGAAGATCGAGTGATCGCCACCGGCGTAGCGGGCCCAGGGTCGGCATTCGATCCAGGCGAGGCAGCCCTCGATACGGGGCACACCGAGCACGCCGAGGTGGTGCGGTACGCGGGAGAAGCGTGGATCGGCGAGGGGAGCGCGACCAGCGAACTGCTCGGCGAGGAACTCCTGGTCGCGCGCCAGCAGGTTGACGACCCAGCCGGTGGTTTGCTCGAGGAGCTGATGGCTCTGCTGTTCCCGCGCGATGCAGACGAGCACGAGCGGTGGGTCTAGCGAGACCGGACAGAACGCGGTGACCGTCACGCCGTGGTAGCCGGACGGACCGGCTGTCGTCACGACCGTCACACCGGCAGCGTGCCGCGCCATCACGTCACGGAACCGTTCCGGATCGACCATCGCACCCTCCGTACGCTGCCCTGTTGCAGCGGTCGGCACTAGCGCCCGTTAAGTCCCTGTACTGAGAGTACTGAGACAGCCACCGGGCCCCACAGGATCGTCCTGGAGCCTTCCTGACTCGCTCTCGCACGATAATGGATGGCGGCGAGGAAGGGAGATCGCCATGGCACGCATCGAAACCGACCAGGGCGCGTTCGTCTACGTCGCAGCACAGCGCTGGTTCATTCGCGATCAGGGCACGGGGAATCCGGTTGTCTTCCTGCACGGGATTCCGACCTGGAGCTTTCTCTGGCGCAAGGTCCTCCCGGTCGTGGCACGCGACTTTCGCGTCATCGCACCGGATCTACCCGGCTTCGGCTATTCGGACAAACCAGCAACCGGCATCCCACCCGTCAGCGAACTCGCGACCGAACTGGCCCGTTTGCTCGACCGGCTCGCGATCGAGCGGGTAGCGCTCGTCGGCCATGATCTCGGCAGTCTGGTCGCGACCGCGTTCCTCGAACGCTGGCCGGAGCGCGTGACGCACCTCGTGCTGACGAATACGAGCTTCCGCGTCGAACGCTGGCGCGGTACAGGCATTTCGCTGCTCAGCCTCCTCCGCCTGCCCATCGTCGGCGAAGTCGCCGCCCAGTTCGCCTGCCCGTGGATGCTGCGGCTCGCGATGCGGCCGTTCCTTTCCGATCCGAGCGTGCTCGACTGGGCGACGCTGCGCGGGTATTGGGAACCGTTCCAGCGCTCGTTCCGGCGTATGCTGGTGTACCTGGCCCGCCGCCCGCTCTTCACCGCTGCCGACCTCACCCGCTGGCGCACTGTTCTCGTGGAACGGTGCGGCACCGGTCGGGTACCCCTCTTGCTCGCCTGGGGAGCCCGTGATCCTCAGTTCCGAATCGACGAGGCTTACGAGCTGGCTGGCGCGGTTGCAGGCTCGCGGTTTCTCCCCTTCACCCACGCGAGTCACTTCCTTCCCGAGGAGCGCCCGCGGGCACTCGGCCGGGCGATCGCTGTCTTTCTCGCTCGGCCCGAAGCGCTACCGGCACCGCACTAGGAGACGAGGTCGAGCGCCTGGAGTGCCTCCGTCGCGAAGGCGAGGGCATCGATGTAGGCATCGATGAGCAGCGACCGTGGCAGAGCGAGGTGGGGAATCGCTCCCCACTCGCCCATCTCGTAGGCGAGTACCACTTCCAGCACTTGCCCAAGCTCACCCGATCGTTCGAGCAGTGCCGCTTCGATCTCGTGGGCCAGGGGGAGTGCGGCGAGGGCATCGGCGAGCGGCAGGTCGAGCGCCGCATCGAGGAGCGAGAGCAGCCCAACGAGAAACGCCGACTCGCGTGGCCACACCCCGAGCGCACCAGCGAGGAGTTCGCACATGCGCGCCCGGACGAGTGCCGTGCGAACCAGTTCCACCGGCTTGCGCTCGATACCTGCGAGGACGAGCACCGTGACCCAGGTCGCGACGTTGCGGAGACCGAGGACGAGGAGCGCCTGGCGGAGCGACTCGATACGCGTCCGCCGTGCGAACCAGACGGAGTTCACGAGCTTGAGCAGCTTGTAGGTGAGGTTCACGTCCTGAGCGACGAGCCGCTCGACCTCGTCGAAGTCGACCGCGGGATCGTGCAGGCGTGCCAGCAGGGTGAGCGCAGCGCTGGAGACCGGCTGACGCTTGCCGCGGATCGGGATAGGGCGGAAGAGGAAATCGCCCTGGAAGAGGTCGACACCACGATCGCGTGCCCGGGAATACGTCGAAAAATCCTGTACATCGGACAGCAGCACGCGGAGCCCACCTGCGCGGTACGGTGCGAGATCGGCCAGGCGTTCCGCGAGCCAGCGATCGAGCGTCCCGTTCCGCTACGACCGATCACGCACTGGCGGCAGCCGGAGACGCACAATGTCGACATCGACCACGGCCACGGGAACCGGCTGGGCAACGTCGAGGTCGAGCAGGAGCTGGCAACCGCGCGAGGCGAGCCGAGCGAGCACCTGACGGTACGCCGGATCGTGGGCGATGGTCGAATCGATCACCAGCACCAGCTGCTCGGCTGGCAACGTTGCCACGAGCTGCGGCAGGGTCTCGAGGACAAACGTCGCCGGGAAGGTCATGATGCCGAGCCTGGTCCCGACGAGGGTTTCGAACCCGATATCGAGCAGCGTGGCGAGAAAGCGGCCAGCTTCTTCATCATCGCTGGCCGTCGCCCGACCGAACGGGCCGTACCGGAGCTCGTAGGCGACCGTTTCCAGATGCCGATCGAAAATCGGTTGGCGAGCGATCGCGATATCGTGCATCGCGCCTCAAGCGGCCAGAGCGAGATCGATTTCACGGGCGAGGGCGAGCGCATCGAGATACGAGGACGTCAGCAACGATGGACGCAGGCCGAGGGACGCAGCACGCGCCCAGTCACCACGCTCGTAGGCGAGAACGGCCTCGAGAATCGCTCCGAGCTCACCCTCGCGGCTGGCCAGCGCGTGCTCGAGCTCCTCGGCCAGCGGCAAGGCAGCGAGGATCTCCTCCATCGGCTGATCGAGCAGGGCATCGAGGACGGAGAGGAGCCCGACGAGGAAGGCTGATTCGCGGCTCGCTCGACCGCGCGCAGCCGCGAGCAACTCGGCCATCCGGGCACGAATGACCGCAGTCGTCAAGAGCTCGTGCGGCTTGTCGGGAATATCGGCCATGAGGAGCAGGGTGACCCATGCCGAGACGAGACGAGTGCCGAGCAGGAGGAGCGCCTGGCGGATCGAATCGATGCGCCGGCGACCGTACCAGACCGAGTTGACGAGCCGGAGCAGCCGGTAGGTGAGGCCGACATCGAGGGAGATGAGAGCTTCCAGTTCGGAGAACTCCACTTCCGGATCCTGCAAGCGAGCGAGCAAGAGCAACAGCGCCCGGTTGGATGGCGTGCGCGAGCCGCGAACCGGACGGGGCACCGCCAGGAAGGAACCGGAAAAGAACGCGACGCGAAGCTCGCGACACCGATCGAACGTCTCGTAGTCCTCGATATCGGTGACGAGAATCTGGGCACGGCCAGCGCGCGACCCGGTGACCAGCGCAGCCAGTTCCTCGAGCGTTCGATCGCGTGCACTGACAGCCACGAGGTCAACGGCTCGCGCCAGCGAGAGGAACTCCGGGACCGCCAGGCAACCGCTCAGGCCGATACGGAATCCGTGCGTGCGCAGCGCAGCCAGCGCCGCTTCGAGCTGCGCCTGGTCGGTCTCGTGTTCGACGACGAGGAACGGGATGAGCCGATCTGGGGACAGCAGCGCTGGCAGCACGTCCTGGAGCGCGAGCGCTGCTTCCGGTGCGAGACGAAAGACTGCTGGCGCCTCACCGACGAGCGCCGGCAGGCCGATCTCGGTGAGCGCATCGAGGAGCAGCCGCGCTTCCTCGGTGACGACCTGGACACTGGAAACCGGTACGGCTGGTAGCGGTCCAGTCTGCGGGACCGAAGACGACTCCCGTTCCAGGAGCCCGAAGCGTCCTGCAACGATCTCGTATCCCCAAACCTCGAGGCGACGGGTGAAGATCGGCTGGCGACGCAGGAAGATATCACGCATGAACACCCTGCGCTCCCCTTGTCCTCACTACTGAGCATCGGCTCGTCACGCGGTCGTTGTGCTGGGAAAAGCGTCTCGAATCGTTCGGGACTTCCTGGCCAGACGCTGCGCTGACCGCGTAGGGGAGTGAGGACCGGGTGACAGCGGGAGCCGAACCACCCAGTGTTCGACTCCCGCCGGTGCGATTCAACCGCTACCCGCCTCGCTTCGGTCCAGCAGCCAGCCGAGCGGGAAGAGGACGAGCATGCCACCGTACTCGACGATGAGCGGCCACCACCAGTCGAGCGCAACAGCGGCGTAGAAGGGCGCGAGGATGAAGGCGATCGGCGTCACGGTGAACGCCAGCAAGAGGCCAAGACCACCGAATCCGACGTAGACCGCGATCAGATCGAGAATCGTCGCCGCGACAGCCCACACGATTATCAGCGCCATGTAGGCTCGTGCCACCGGTCCTTCTGCTGCCTTCTCCCTGACCATCCAGTCTCTCCCTCATCCCAGGGGCGCCAACAACCGCGCCCGACGCTCCACGTGCCGGCCCACGACACAGGCACGGCTCGCGACACCGGTGGCGATGGCACGGCACGCTCCCCTCCGCGAAACGGGACACCACCGTACCCCCTTCCCTCGATCGAGCAACCTGTGCCGAGCATCGGCACAGGACGGGAACACTGGTGTGCCCGCCCCGCGCCAACTCGGCACAGGACTTGGGGGGACGTGCGGCGGGTCAGGCCCGCATCGCTCCCGCCACTGTTACCTGGTCTCGGGGCGACTGGAGTACCGGAGGAGAAACGTCACAACGCAGCATCGCGCACGCGTGCGCAGCAGCGCGTTCAGTTCAGCGAGTTCGCACAGCCGGGCCCGTGCGTCAGCAGCGCGCCCGGCCAGACGCCGCTGTCACGGGCTGGCGAACCAGCTCCGGACTGCCTCGCGCAACGGGGTAGTCGGCCGCCCGATGAGCTGGCTCAGCTGGTGGCTGTCGTCGAAGAGCGCATCCTGTGCGATACCCGCTTCCAGCGCAGCGAGCACCTCAGCGACCGCCGGTGGCGTACCCTGCTGGATCAGGTAGGCTTTGTACTCCTCAGGCGAGAGGTTCCGGTAGATGACTGGTCGTCCGGTGACCTCGCCGATGACCGCAGCCAGATCCCGCATCGTCCAGGCCTCATCGCCAGCCAGTTCGTAGATCCGGCCAGCGTGTCCATCGGTGGTGAGCACGACCGCAGCGGCCGCCGCGTAATCGGCCCGGGTTGCCGAGGAGATCCGGGCGTCACCGGTCGCGCCGACGAGCTCGCCGGTGGCGGCAGCCGCCCGAGCACGGTCCTCGTAGTTCTCCGTGTACCAGCTGTTGCGGAGGAACGTCCATGCCAGACCGCTCGCCCGCAGTGCTTCCTCGGTCGCCAGGTGCTCTTCAGCCAGCGCACGAAGCGGCGTCCGATCGGCGTGCAGGATGCTCGTGTAGGCGACGAAGCGCACGCCGGCACGAACGGCAGCTTCGACCACGTTGCGGTGCTGCGCGATGCGCCGGCCGACCTCGGAACCGGAGATGAGAAGGAGCCGCTCGACACCAGCCAGCGCCGCATCGAGCGTCGAGAGGTCATCGTAGTCGGCACGCCGGACCGTGACACCCTGGGCCGCCAGCTCAGCGATCTTCTCCGGCGTGCGAGCGAGCGCGACGATCTCGCTCGCCGGGACCCGCTGCAAGAGTTCCGCGATCACCAGCCGACCGAGCCGTCCACTGGCACCAGTGACTCCGATCATGGTACGCTCCCTTCCCTTCGACAGAACCCCAGCCGACAGTATAGCGCCGAAGCGTCAGCGCCCCCCGGTGTGATCGGCCGGGAGAACGGCACCGGGACGATCGAGACAGGCAGCACCGTCAGCTAGCCTCGCAGCCGACTCCATCGCGGTCGGGGTCGAAGCGGTGCGGATCGGGCGGCAGCACGGTGAAGTTGCGGTACGGGATGTCTCCGCAGTCGAGATCCGGTGGCGGTGGCGGGATGCAGACGTCCGGATAGCTCGGATCACAGTTCGTTGAAGGAGGCGGTGTGGGTGTCGGGGACGGCATCGGCGCAGGTGTCGAGGGCGGTGCGGGAGCCGGCTCCTGCCCGCCGCCGACCGGCGAGACCAGGCACGCACCCCAGAGTCCCGCCTGCTCCTCGCGAGCGGCCCGCTCGACTTCGACGAACCGCCAGGTGTACTTCACGTCGGGCGGGTAGGTGGCGACACCCGCGTAACCCTCACGGACGAGGAGCTCGTTGAAGAGATAGGGCCCGACCCACACGTAGCGGAGCAAGCGACCGTAGCGATCGGTCTCCGAGACGTCACGCTCGAGCGCCACCTGCTTACCGTTCAGCCACTCGGTGGTGAACTGCGAAGCTGCAGGGCCGTAGCACTCGACTTCGCCGTGAACCTCGGGCGTATCGACGCCGATGAGCCGGACACGGGCCGTCTGGCCATCAGCGAACCGGACGTCGATCGTGTCGCCGTCGACGACGTTGGTGACGGTCGCCAGCTCGTAAACGCCTGCATCCTGCGGCACCTGTCCCAGCTGCTCGTAGCGCCAGCGGAAGTAGTGCTGCCCCACGTTGCCCGCTTCGACCTGCCAACCTGGCGGGTTGTCCGGCGTGTAGGTGAGACAGCGCCGCTCGAAGCACTGCACGAGCACGTCGCGCGGGGTTCCGCCGACACGAACCCGCGTCCAGTACGGCTCGGTGATCGGGAAGCCGGTCGCATAGAAGGGATTGGGAAAGAGCGCATCCTCCCGGAAACGCCAGCTGGTGTAGACCGTGCCGCGACTGTTCATGAAGGCCCAGAAGACGGAGGCGACGGAATGGTTCGTTTCCGGGACATGCACGCTCGCGACCACGCCGTAGCGAGCCAGTGCTGGATCCTCCCCGACCGTGCCGGAGCGATCGAGCGTCTGCGTCACGAGCGTCCCGACCGGAAGCGGCGGCGTCGCGAGCAGGGAACCGAACGTGGCATAGGTGGGCGCAGTGGGATCATCGGGATCGCCGGCAACGTTGACCTGGGCAGGGGGATGTGGCTCGAAGGTCGCATCGCCGAGCTGAAGCTGGCCGGTGATGAGCTCCTTGGCGAGGAGACCGTTGGTCACGTACCAGGGCGAGGAGCGATCGAGAGCGGGATCCGTGATCTCCATGCGTGACTTGTCGAAGTACTGGACGAGGCGCGTGCCACCGGGAGCATCGGCATAGGGTTCGCGCAGCGGCGTCGTGAACGGTTCCGGCCCCCACATCCAGGTCCGGCTGATCCGACCAGCCGCGACCGGGAGATCGCTCCGCGCCCAGGTATCCATGAAGGCATCGTGGCCCGTCGGGGCTGCGGAGACCGGTACAGGAGGCACAGCGACCGAAAGGGCCAGTGCCACGACGAGCAGCCAGCTGACGACCGAGCGGACGACACCCGATCGACGTGTGGTCGCAGGAGCCAGGTACATCAGCATGGCCCGCCACTCCCTGCTCTCGAAGGCTCCGTTAGCACACGATCGCTCGACGAGTATACAGTCGGCTTCCGCACACGACAAGCGGGCGACCGCACCGGACGCCCTGGGTGCAGAGTCCGCCAGCACCGAGATGCCCCAAGCTCTCGAAACCAGTCGCGCCGCTGCTGGTTCTTCGCGGAACGCGCCAGCTGGGGGCGGCCACGCGACCGACCTGACCGTTTTGTCAGCGAACGACGCGACGCTCGATACCTTGGGGCAGAGAAAGCGGGGCAGCTCATGGACACCGGAGGGTTCGCGAGCTGAGCCGGCGAGCGCTCCTGACAGGATGCCGTTAGGTACATCCCCCACAATAGGGGCAGTGAGAGCGCTCTCACCAGTCGGTAGTCGGGTTGAGCACCGAGGGAGGTGCAGGGATGTTCAGCCGGAACTGGGTCGAGTTCGAAGCCGTCACCGAGCTGCCCGAGCGACTCGAGACCGTGTTGCTCTTCGCGATCATCAGCCAGAGCAACACGGCGGCGAACGGCGGCGTCATGTACGATCGCGGCAGCGGCAGCGACGGGAACGTGAACGCCGGCGGCGGGACGATCAACCAGACGAACAATGCCATGCTGGTGCAGAAGTCCTGGCGCTGGAGCCTCTTCGGCGGTCGCTAGTCGCCAGACAGGAGACGTAACGAACCCATCGCCTCTGGGGGTGTCAGGGGCTGGCTCCGGCAGAGACCGGGGCCAGCCCTTTCCCGAATCCAGTCCGCGAAACACTGGAAGGGAGGTGCAGGATGGATCGCGCACGACTCTTCGACGAACAGGTCGTCCCTCTACCAGAGCGCGCCTTGACCGGCCCGCTCTTCACGGTCGGTACGCAGTTCGGTCAGGCGAACGTGGCAATTACCGGGGGCAACACCTGCTTCGCGGGCTGCCCGACGATCATTGTCCAGTTCAACATCGCGACCGTCATCCAACTGGCGTTCGCGCGTGGTGGCGGCCGGGGTCGCGGTCGCTGGTGAGGCACTGCGAGCTGGGCAGGGCGACGAGACGAGGGTGAGGAGACGATGGCCGCCAATGTCCTCCGAACGCTCCACGCTGCCGAGCGTGAGGAACGACCGCGATGGATCGAGTACCCAGCGCGCGTGAGCGGGCTCGAGCTGCACGGGCCGATGCCCGACACGGGTTTCGATCGGGAGCAGTGGCTCGCTTCGCTGAACGGCCGGTACTTCGCGCTGACACCGATCCTCTACCGCATCCTCGAGCAGGCGGACGGGGTGACGAGTGCCGAAGCGATCGCCGAACGGGTTTCCCGCTCCGGTAGCCAGACACTGACTGCAGACGACATCCGTTGGCTCGTCGTACATCGACTGGCACCGGCCGGGCTCGTCCGGTGCCCGACGGCGGAAGCATCGACGATCCAGTCCAAGCCAGCGAGGAACAAACCGTTGCTGAGCATCCGAGCACGGATGCCGCTCCTGCAACCGGAGTGGATCGCGCCATTGACCGGCCTCCTGCAGCACCTCTTCTGGCGACCGATCGTTTTCCTCTCCCTCGGTCTCATCGCCGTCCTCCATGTCTGGATCTACACAGCCGGCTCCGCTGCGCTCGGCGATGCTTCACGGTTGCTCTTCTTCGAACCACGCTGGATCCTGCTCGTGTTCGCGATGGAGCTGGGCGCCTCGCTCTTCCACGAGTTCGGTCACGCCGCGGCGATGCGCCGGGCAGGTTGCCCGCACGGGCCGATCGGGTTCGGCGTGTACCTCATCTGGCCGGTGTTCTATACCGACGTCACGCCGATCTATCGGCTCCGCCGGAACGAACGCTTACGGGTCGACCTAGGAGGCATGTACTTTCATCAGCTGGCTGCACTCGGGTTCGCTGGACTCTATCTGGTGACCGGCTGGCCACTCTGGCTCCTCGGGGTCGTCATCGCCGACGTCCAGTGCTTGCGGCAACTGAACCCCTTCTTCCGCTTCGACGGCTACTACATCCTGGCCGATCTCCTCGGCGTTCCCGATCCCCTGAGTCAGATCAAGCCGTTCCTGCGCAGTCTTCGGCGACGCCCTACTGGTGAGCTCCAGTTGCGGCGAACGACCCGCCTGCTTTTCGCGGGCTACCTGGCGATCGTCGCCGTGTACTTCGTCCTCCCGTACGCCATCGGCCTCGAGTACGGAGACGACATTGTCCGAACCGTCTGGACGACTGGAGCAGGCTTCGGGCCAGCCTTCGCGCAGGCATGGGCTCAGGGCGATATCCTGCTGCTCGCTGCGGTGAGCATCCAGTTCGTCTTCTGGCTCCTCTCGGTGCTCGGGCTCATGCTCTTCGTCTGGTCGGCTTTCTCGCTCACCACCGCGCTCGTCAAGCGTGCGTGGCAAGCGTTCACGTCCCACTCCTGATCGACCGGTGTGCCGATCGATCCAGACGAACGCGTGCTGCGTTTCCGTTCGCTGAGCACCTCAGCGCCTGACCGAGGCCGGAGCTGGCTGCGGTGCACGGAAGACGTAGCCGACGCCACGAACCGTGCGCAGGTACTGCGGGTGATCAGGATTTGACTCGATCTTGAGCCGAATGCGACGGATCACGACCTCGAGACGGTTCCCTCCGCTCCCGTAATCGTATCCCCAGACGCGTTCGATGAGGCGATCGCGAGGAACGATGATGCCAGCGTTCCGTAAGAGGCACTCAAGGACACGCGTTTCGATGGGGGACAGCGTGACGATATCCTGGTTAGGAAGCGTCAGCGTGCCGGCGAGCGTGTCGAGGACGAAACCGCCGACCCGGACGACGAGGCCGGGATACTCGAAGACGGCTCGCCGGGCGAGTGCCTCGAGACGAGCAACGAGCTCGGCCGGCTCGCCGGGCCAGACGAAGACATCGTCGGCACCCTTCTCGAAGCACGCCAGCCGGTATTCGACCGTCGCATCGCGGGTCAACACGAGGATCCCACCGCGGTACTCCTCGGCGCGCAAGCGCTCGCAGAGCGTGAGACCGTCCGCATCCGTCCCCTTCGCGAACCCCTTGGCACCCAGGAGAATCACCCGGAGGTCGTCCGAAACCGCACGCAAGAGCGCTGGAGGCGAAACGACACGAATCACTCGATGCCCGCGACGTTCCAAGAGCACGCGGAGGACTTCGGCAACAATCTCATCGGGTAGGACGAGGCCGATGTCCCTGTGAGCACTCCCTGCCGCTGAGTCGGCACAACACGCCGCACGATGCTGGTCTCGGCTTCTCGAGACGACCCATCGCGGCTAGGGGGCATCTACCTGCGAGATTACCGGATAGTCCCGACCGGGTCAAGTACGAGAGTACTAGGCGAGGTCGGTACTTTCGCACCAAGCGCGAGTCGCAAGTCCCAGTCGACGCAGTCCGTCTTTCCCATCCCATCACGGAAACAGCCACCGGCAACGAAGCCGGTGGCCGGAGACGAACAGGAAGGGATCGATTGCCAGCTCGTTACGCGCGTTGCTCGGCGAGATCGAGCGGATGGACGACTCGGCGGCCGTTCACCGTTTGTCGACCCGGCAGCTGCACATAGAGGCAATCGAGCAGACCCTGGACTGTCGCTGCGTCGTGCACATCGAACCGGAGACCGACCCGCGCCAGCCCCTGCCGTTCCGGTCGCACGTAGACCGGGCGACCTTCGAGGGTGAGCGCTGGGTCGAGCACCGCCAGGCGGACTCGTTCCGGCGCATCGACAGGAGTCGCACCGAGCAGGATACCGGCACCGCCGCGGGAGAGATCACAGACGACACAGGCGACGCTTCCCTGACCGGGGAACTCGAGACGCGCGGGCAAGCAAACCGGGAAGCGATAGCTCGTCCGCTGGTAGCGGCGTCGAACGACATGCAGGACGGCATCGACGAGCAGCAAACCATTGGTCGCCGCCCAGAACGTCCCGATCGCCAGCAGCACCCGCGGGGTCGTAGCTTCCAGAAGCCCGAGCAGCCGACATACTCCCACGAGAGACGACCCGAGCGCGAGCGCGCTCAGGATCGCCAGCGGCAGGACCGCCCGGCGATCGCGCCAAACATCGTCGGCGAACTGTTTCGGCGTCACGCGGAAGCGGAGACGCCCGGGAAGGAGCAGCGACAGCGCCGCCCGGACGAACGTCAGCATGCGCAGCGCGTTGAACTTCTCGACATCGAACACGCGGAACCAGCGGCGTCCGAGCAAGACTGTGGCGAGGTAACAACCGAAAAAGTAGAGCACCCAGTGAGCGACGAACACCGTGCCGTCGGCACGCACCGGCATCCAGCCGAACCAGAGCATGGCCAGCGGCACGAAGAAGAACGCGAGTTTCTGGAAGTTGTCGAAGCAAGTGAGCATCGACCCGAGATAGTTGAGCCGCTGGGCGAGCGTGAGACCACGCACGAAGAGCGGGTTCTCGCGGCTGCGCAGGATCCGCAGTGCGCCCTGTGCCCAGCGAGAGCGCTGGATGGTGAACGCCCGGTAGGTCTGGGGAGCGATGCCGTAAGCGACGACGCCGGGATGATAGACCGTCCGCCAGCCGCGTGCATGCAACCGCCACGACGTGAGGATGTCTTCGGTGATACTGTGGGCGACGCCACCGACCGATTCCAGTGCAGCACGGCGGACGACGGAAGGGCTGCCGCACCAGAACGCGGCGTTCCAGCGGTTCTTGCCGAACTGGATGACGCGGAAGAAGAGCGACTGCTCATGCCACGGGTGGGGGCCACTCCGGCTGCTCGCTGCATGTTGCACCGAATCGAGGTTGTAGAACTCCTGGGGGCATTGGACGAGTGCCACACGCTCATCGATGAAGTAGCCAAGGGTCTGGTCGAGGAAGTCAGGCTGGGGAACCATATCGGCGTCCAGGAACGCGATGAACTCCCTATCGGTGCGAGCGCAGCATTGATGTTCCCGGTCTTACCGTGGCGGTTATCGGGCCGAGTGAGGTAACGGCAGCCCAGTCGCCGCGCCAATGCATCGACCTCCGGACGACGCCCGTCGTCCAGGACGTACGTCGTGTGCGGATACCGGATCTGCTGATAACCGATAAGCGTCGCCTCGAGTACATCGAGCGGCTCATCGTACGTCGTGACGAAGACATCGACCGAGAGCTTCTCACGATGCTCGAAGCGCGGGCGCACGTGCGTGTTCCAGGTCATAAAAGCGAAGAAGAACAGGTTGAGGACACCCCAGGCCTCCGCACCGAGCAACAGGAGGGAGTACAACAGAACGTCACCGTTCAACGTAAAGAGAGCGCGCCAGGTCACGTAATAGAGCACGTACCCCAGCACGAGAAGCACCACGAGGTGCCGGATGCGTTCCCTTTTCCTGCTCGTCTCTTGCTCGTTCATCGCTCGACCTCCTGCCGATTCCTCGCCAGATGGCGGGCCCATCAGGACGATAGACGGGGCACCTGACAGCTCGCTGAACGGCCAGGCAGGGTCTTTCATACAGTCGGTCGCCGTGTCCGTGATCGGACGCCGAACGGCGAGCAGAGGCACCTGTCGCATACCAGGTGACCAGGTGACAAAGCCGATACGTCATGATTGAAACTCGGTCTTGGGGCAACAGGACGATCGGTTATACTGCAGCGCAATCAGTCCGAGGCGACGGTGACAGCATGGACGGGGCGCGGGAAACGACGATCGAACGGGAGCCGCTGCAGGAGCAGCAGGCTGCGCTCGGGCGCGTGGCGACGATCGCGATCGTGAGCGGCGTGCTCGCGGCGACCTTCCTGGCCGCCCTGGACGCGACCGTCGTCGGCACAGCGATGCCGACCATCGTCGGGCAGCTGGGCGGGCTGGCGCTCTACCCGTGGGTCTTCTCGGCGTATCTCCTGACCTCGACCACGACCATCCCGCTCTACGGACGACTGGCCGACCTGTACGGCCGCAAGCGTGTGCTCCTGGTCGCGATGGTGCTCTTCCTCGCTGGCTCACTGCTCTGTGGACTGGCGCAGTCGATGCCCCAGCTCGTCCTCTTCCGCGCGCTCCAGGGGCTCGGAGCAGGTGGCATTCTCCCCGTGACGCTGACGATCCTCGGTGATCTCTTTCCGATCGAGCAGCGGGCGCGTTTGCAAGGGCTGACCAGTGCCGTGTGGGGTGCATCCGCTGTTGCGGGGCCGACGGTGGGCGGGTTTCTCACCGACACGCTCAGCTGGCGCTGGGTCTTCACCGTGAACGTGCCCTTCGGCCTCGTCGCGATCGCTCTTCTCGGCCTGGCACTGCGGGAACAGCTGGTGGCGAAGCGTCATGCGCTCGACGTTGCTGGTGCAGCCACGCTGACCCTCGGGCTGACGGTGCTGCTGGTCGGCCTCCTGGCAGCCGGTGAGGGGAGCGCCGTGCTCTCACTGCAGTCGCTCGGCGGGATCGGACTCGGCATCGCGATCCTGCTCTGCTTCGGGTGGATCGAACGGCGTGCTGCCGAGCCGGTCATTCCGCTCCACCTCGTCCGGCGACGGCTGGTCGCGGTGGTGACGCTCGGGAGCGTCCTCATCGGGGCCGGGATGTTCGGAGTGACCTCGTACCTCCCGCTCTTCGTCCAGGGTGTCCTCGGTGGGACAGCGAGGACGGCCGGGCTGACCGTCATGCCGTTCGCCGTCGCCTGGTCGGTCGCGTCGACCGTTTCCGGTCGGGTCATCCTGCGCTTCGGGTTCCGGAGTTCCGTGCTGGCCGGCATGGCAGCCATGCTGGCCGCTGGGCTGGCGTTGCAGCTCGTCCCGCGCGCGCAGAGCCTGGCCTGGGCAGTGACGGCAGCAGCCCTCTTCGGGACCGGCATGGGGTTCAGCGCGACCGCCTTCCTCATCGCCGTGCAGAACGCCGTCGGCTGGAGCGAGCGGGGGATCGCCACGGCGCTGGTCGGCTTTTCGCGCTCGATCGGTGGTGCCGTGGGCGTGGCAGCACTCGGCGCGGTTCTGGCTGCCCAGCTGCGCGCTGCTGGCAGTCTGGAGAACTCGACCGACACGCTGCTCAACCCGGAACTGCGGTCGGCGCTCGACCCAGGGACACTGACGGCACTCCGCGGGGCGCTGGCTGGGGCACTGGGTGCGGTGTACCTGGCGGTCTTGCTCGTCGTCATCGCGGCGGTCGCGCTGGTCGCGCTCGGCTTCCCACGGCACGACACGAGTGGGCAGGAGCCAGCACGCACGGCACCGATCGAGCACTGACGGAGAAGCACCGACCATGCGCGAGCTACTCGCACGACTCGAACGTTGGGAAACGGAACTGTTCCTCATCGGCCTGGCTGGATGGATCCTGCCCGCTCTCTTCGAGCCGCTGGCGATCCTGGCACCGCTGCGCCTCGCGCTCGTCCTCGTCGCCATCCTCTGGCTCGCACGCGTAGCTGGCTGGCGAGAAGAAGCGGGTACGAGCCGAACGGTGCGCCTGGTCGCCAGCCAGCTGGCGAGCCTGCTCTCGCCACCGGTCTGGCTGTTCAGCCTGCGGCAAATCGTCGGCGAGATCCGCAGCCGCGTGCGCTCGCGCTTCCGTCCCCCCACACCGGACACCTGGTCGTTCGCCGGGCCCATCCGGCTCCCGGTCACCGGCTGCTGGATGGTGTACAACGGTGGCCCGACACCGGAGACATCGCATTCCTGGTCACTCTGGGGGCAGCGCTACGCCTACGATCTGGTCGTGACGGATCATGCTGGGCGCACCGCCCCGGCTGGCGCCCGGCGACCCGAGGAGCACTACGCTTGGAACCGGCCGATCGTCGCGCCGGCCGATGGGATCGTCGTCGCCGTCCGCGACGGGCATCGTGACTGTCCCTGCATCGGCGTCATCGATCCCTTCGCCTGGAGCCCGCTGGGAAACTTCGTTGTGATCCAGCATGAGCCAGGCGTGTACAGTCTGGCGGCGCATCTCCGGCGCGGCAGCGTGTGCGTGCGACCAGGCCAGCGCCTGCAGGCGGGCGACCTGATCGGACACTGCGGGAATTCGGGACACTCGACCGAGCCGCATCTGCACTGGCAGCTGATGGATCGACCAGACATCACGCAGGCCATCTCGCTCCCCGTCCGCTTCACCCGCTACTGGCGCGAGCGGGAGGGAATCCGCGAACCGGTCGAAGCTGGAACGCCGGTTCGGGGCGAGCGCATCTGCGCGGAGCCGGACGCACCGGCCGAACCCAGCAGTGAGCAGACGGAGGGTAGCGCGGACTCGCCGGCTCCAGCACCGGCCTGACGGGCGGCCGGTCAGTGTGGCCAGTTCAGCTTGCCGGGCGCCAGTAGGTGTACCAGCCCTGGTTGCGGAGTCGACCGTTCCGCGGTACCTGCGCGAGCACGAGCGCAGTAGCCAGAAGATCGCCACCTGCACCGACGGCGTTGAAGAGGCCGAGCGCGAACGCGAACGTTTCCAGCGGCGGGACGAACCGGATCGCAGCCAGACAGAGCACGCTCAGCAGCATGAGCGGGCAGAGCGCCACGACCAGGAAGCGCGTCCGCGTGAGTTCGCCCTGATAGTGCACGTAGGCGAGCAGCGTGCGCGGCCAGAACCCGACGACGAGAGCGGGCGAGGCGAGCGAACTGGGCAGCGCGAGCGCGTGACAGCCCTCGTGCAGGGGCACGAGCAGGAGCAGGGCGAGCCAGACCACCGGATCGTCCAGCGCGAGGACGAACGCGCCGGATGGCGCGAGGAAGAATGCGAGGATGGCGAACCCCACAGCCGCCGCCAGGCCCAGCGGCACCGCGAGCAGGATGACGAAAACGATCCGCCGAGGCTCGCGGAGCGGTCGCCACGGTGGCTGCGGATCGAAGGCAGGATCCAGCGGTGGTGGACCGAGCGAAACACGCACGTTCTCTCCTCTCCATGACAGGCCCGTCGCACGACCGCGCCGAAGGAGAGCACAGGCACGGCCGTATCCCCGGTTCTGACCCGCCAGCCAGCGCACGGTGCGCCCGGTCGGCCACAGCCGCGCTGGGAGCCAACAGAAGTCTCAGTCCCGTGGCGCGTCCTGTCCAGAGAGTTCCGGAGGCAGCGGGAAGCAGGCGCAGTGGGCGCGATAGGCCGCACTGCGACGGAAACGCTGCCGGGCGCGCGCCAGTTCCTGCTCGCTCAGGGAACGCTCGCTCCAGCGGCGCGGCCACTCTTCCTCGTCCCGGCGGAGCCGCGCCGCGAGCGCCGGACGGAGCGCGAGCGACTGGAGCTGGTCGAGGAGATCCGAGGCGCCGTACCGGGCAGCAGCCGAGCGCAGGCACTCGAGCACCGCTTCCACCTGCCGTGCGGTCGTTTCGATGAGGGAACGGGTCGCTGGAGCGTCATGCAGCAGCGCCAGCCCCTCGTCGAGCGCGGCGAGGATGAGTCCCCAGTGCGCCCGCGTGATCCGCACGACCGGATCGTGCCCGAGCGCGGAGAACACCGGCGCGAGCAGCGGATCGGTCGTTCGGCACCAGACGCGAGTGGTGAGCAACTCGCTCCACAGGCTCTCCAGGAGGGCACCACGCTGCTGGTCGCCCCGCGCGACCTCCTCCGGGCGGAACCCTCCGTTGTCCAGAATCGGGGAAAAGGCGATCGTCATGGCCGTACTCCTTTCCGGTCCCAGGCGAGCGAACCGTCAATCCGAGGATCGGCACCGGGAAGGAACACTGGTCTTCCCATCGTCCTCATGCCCTGGCACAGGCACGCGGAGCAGCAAGGGCATCATGATCCTACCGTGGTCATCGTGCACCCGCGCCGGAGGCCATCCGACCCTGTGGTGCCCCGCCCACGCCCCGGCACTCGCTGCTAGTGAACGGGATCTTGAGGTATCAGTACAGGACTCACGAAACACGCTCACCGGGCTGCTGGGCAGTAGCCTCTAGGTGCAGCCGCAGGTACTTGCGGGCAAGGTAGAGCGCCTCGTCGACCGGTAGCTCATCCTCGCTAACACGCATGGCGTGATAGAACGTGTCCCTTCTCTTCTTTGCATCTTTGACTGTCTTACGATCTCCTTCCATATCGCTAGGAGCGAGGCTGCTTGCAATGACTTCAAACTTGCGCACCAAACTGTTCTTGTACTCTCCCTTCTCTAACTGGCCATCAGACTTATAAACGTCGAACAGCTTATTGCTCAAGATCTCGAGGACCGCCCATGCATATAGAAATGCACGAAGCCGATCTTCGCGCGCTTCCAGGGAAGAGCACAGCAAATCCTGAACTCGACTGAGTCGATGATCCTCTCGTAGCATACGGAAGGCTCTTGCGATAGCTTCCTCTACCCCAGCTGGAAAGGGTTTCAGCACTGATACAGACGCTGTCAAGCGACTGGTGAGAGCATAGACTGGCTTCCCATCGGAACGCTCGAAAGTGACGGACTCATGCACCTTGGGCAACGCTTCCACAGCGTCAAGACTCAGGATGGTCGCGTTCACGGCAGCCATCACGACAGGACGCAATTGCTCGCGGATGGCGTCTTTGTCTATCACATCCAGACAGAGGACGAACGATTCCGTTTCCCTGCAGGAACCATTCTCTGGAAGATTAAACTCGCTTTCCATCTCTGTGGTGATCACGAGCGCAGGAGCGTTGCCAAGGTTCTGCCTGCGCTCCTCCCTGATTTGCATGACCCGGGCTTCGATTTCGTCTTCAATCCGATCCGGCCGAGGCCTGCCGGAGAACATAAGATCGAGCACAATAGCAGCGAGAGCCGCAGCACGATCACCGTGCAGCGTGTATCAATCCAGATCCAGCGTGAGGACGGCGCGGAGACCAAGGCCAGGATCGTCGATCAGCTTGATCTTCCCGACCTTGGGAGCGAGCTGAACGCCGACCACTTTCCAAGCGAGTGTATAGGTTACTTTCACGCTCTACCTCCACATTGCAGAGTGATTGCTCCCAGTAGCGGTATCCGTGACGGTACACCCCCACGTGCGTGGGGACAACGATCTGTCCGGCGAGTAACCAGTGTAGCGTCTCGGTACACCCCCACGTGCGTGGGGACAACGATCCGAGAAGTCGTCCGACTACCGCCCATTCCGGTACACCCCCACGTGCGTGGGGACAACACGATGATACGACGCCGATTTTCGGCCCGCACACCCCCGATAGTCTCGTTTCGCCGTCGCGACGAGGAAAACCGCTCCGCAACCCGGCACAAGCAGACTAGCCTGCCCAAACGCGCCGCGCTCCAGTACCGCAAGCAGCCAGTCCGTTGCCGTTACCGCACCACGTGCCCTGTGCACCAGCAGCGCGCCGCCACTGATCCCGGTACCGCTCCAGCACGCAGCAGCCGCACCGGCACGCGCTTCAGCGCGCCACCCCGCCGCGCTGGGCGAGGAGGTCCCGCCAGACCGGCCCGTCGGGGTACCGGTACTGCTCGAGCGACTCGCGCTTCATCTCGATCGAGTAGCCGGGCCGCTCCGGCGGCAGGTAGCGAGCGTGCCGCACCCGCACCGGGTCGACGAAGTGCTCGTGCAGGTGGTCGACGTGCTCGATCATCCGGTTCTCCATCGTCCCGCTCACCGCGATGTAGTCGAACATCGAGAGGTGCTGCACGTACTCGCACAACCCGACGCCACCGGCATGTGGACACACCGGAACCCCGAACTTCGCCGCAAGGAGGAGCACCGCGAGTACCTCGTTGACCCCACCGAGCCGGCACGCGTCGATCTGGCAGAAGCGGATGGCACCGCTGGCGAGGAGTTGCTTGAAGACCACACGGTTGGCCACGTGCTCGCCGGTGGCGACGCCGATCGGCGCGATCGCCTCGGCGATCGCCTTGTGCCCGAGGACATCGTCCGGATGAGTCGGTTCCTCGATCCACCAGGGGTCGAACTCGGCCAGTTCCCGCATCCAGGCGATGGCCTGCGGCACGTCCCAGCGCTGGTTGGCATCCATCATCAGCTTGCGGTCGGAACCGATGACGTCCCGCAAGAGCCTGGCCCGAGCCCGGTCGTGCTCGAGATCCTGACCGACCTTCATCTTGATGGCGGTGAACCCCTGCGCGATCGCCTGGCGGGCGAGTGCAGCGACCTGCTCGTCGCTGTAGCCGAGCCAGCCAGCCGAGGTGGTGTAGCAGGGATAGCCGGACCGGTAGAGCTCCTGCTCGCGTTCGGCACGACCCGGCGCCTGCCGCCGGAGCAGCTCGAGCGCTTCGTCCGGGGTGAGCGCGTCGGTGATGTGGCGGAAGGGGACGAGCCGGACGATCTCCTCGGGCGAGAGGTCGGCCAGGAGCTTCCAGACCGGCTTGCCGACAGCACGCGCCCAGAGGTCCCACAACGCGTTGACGACCGCAGCGGTCGCGAGATGCAGCATTCCTTTCTCGGGACCGACCCAGCGCAGTTGCCCGTCGTTGGTCAGCCGGTCCCAGTAGCGGCCGAAGTCAGCGACGATCTCTTCGAGACGCTGGCCGACGACGAACGGCTCGAGCGAGTGGACAGCCGCGACGCAGAGCTCGTTGCCACGGCCGATGGTGAAGGTGAGGCCGTGGCCCGCGAGTCCCGGCGTGTCGGTGTGGAGGATGACGTAGGCTGCCGAGTAGTCGGGGTCGGGATGCATGGCGTCAGAACCAGCCAGCGTGAGCGAGGTGGGGAAGCGGACGTCGTAGACCTCGATCCTGGTAATCGTGGTGGGCATCGCTCGCTGCTCCTCTCGTCCATCGGTGACCCGGTACGATGCCGACCAACCCGTCGACCCGATGATCGCACAGCTGGGCGACACGGTGAAGCTCCGTCCCCCGGCGGTCGCCAGAATCGCGGTACGACGGTCACACGGAGCGATCGATCGAGTAGGATGACGCACAGTCACCAGTACGTCGTCCAGCCGGAGCAGGCCGGACGGTACATGGAGGGACACGTGGGCGGCAGGCAGACGCAACGTACGGGCCGGCGACCAGTCAGCTTCCTGGCCTTCCCGCGACTCCGGCTCGACCGGCGATCGCACCGACCTGGCTCCTGGCGGCTGACCGGTGAGGACGAAGCACGCATCCTGGAACCCCATCACCTCACCGTGCGGGCCTGGACGACCGGTACCGAACCGATCAGCGAGCTTCCGGCCGATCTCGAGACGACGACCGCACGGTGGATCGATATCGCCTCTCCTGACACGACGGCGGTGTCGCTCCTCCGTGACCAGTTCCATCTCGGCTCGCTCAGCGTCGAGCACCTGCTCCAGCCAGCCCGGATGCCGAAGCTCGATGTGCTACCGGACGGCGGCGCAGTCGCGATTCTTTTCGTGCTCCAGCTCGAGGAGGGAGACGAGCCGCGGATCCACGCAACACCCGTGGGTTTCCTGATCCGCGCGCGGTTCCTCCTCACGCTCCACCGCGGGCCGATCGCCTTCATCGAGCGCCGGCTTCAGGATGCGCTGCACGACCCGACCGCCAACGGGATACGTCTGGCCGCGCTGGCGATCGACGCGCTGGTGGACGAGCATCTGACCGTGACGCTGCGGAGCGCCGAGCTGGCCGAGGAACTGGAGGAGCAACTCGACCCGGACAACGAGCTCGAGAGCCTGACCACGCTCGAGCGCTTGATCGTCCTGCGACGCGACCTCCTGGCGGTACGACGCCTGGGAGTAGCCCAGCAAGAGGTGATCCGCCGGCTCGCTCGCCTCTTCCCTGACGAGGCGGCGACACTCGAAGACGTGATCACCAACCAGCGCGAGGCGATCGAGACCGCGACTGCGGTCTGCGACTACATCGACGGGGCGATCGAGGCCTACCGGCTCCGGCGCGAGGCTCGCACGGAAATCGGGATCCGCCGCCTCACGGTACTCGCCAGCCTCTTCGGCGTCGTCTCGATCGTCATGGGGCTCTGGGGCGTCAATTTCGTCGGGATCCCCGGTTCCGAGAGCCGCTGGGGCTGGTTCGTGTTCGTCGGCGCCTTGTTCGTCCTGCTCGCGCTCAGCATCTGGTACGTGCGCCGGCGCGGACTGTGGTGAGACACCGCTGCTCCCAGCGGAGATGCGAGGCGAAGAGTCAACCAGGCCGCGAGCCCGAACCGATCACCCCTGCCGGCGGCGAGCGAGGTCGCGCAGGTACTCCAGGACGGCCCGGTCGATCCAGTCGGCATCCAGCGGAATCCGCTCTTCGAAGTTCTCGTTCCCGATGAGCGTGGCATAAGCGCGGCGCGTCGCCTCGTCCCACTGGCCGTGCACCGGCCCCTGGTAGTAGCCGAGGACGCGCATGAGCTCCTGGAGCTCGACGAGCAACGCGCCTTCGAGCGGCAGGCGATCCTCCGGCGCCGGCTTCTCGAAATAGAGCCGCCAGATCCCGTACAGGCGCTGGAGTTCGGCGACCGGCTCGACGTGATCGTCGACCCGGAGATCGATGAAGCGGTCAGTGTATCCACCGTAGCCGCCGCGCTCCTTGACGACGAGCAGGGCGGCTGACTGTTTCCCCCGCCGGTCTCCACCCGCCGCATCGCCAGCAGCCAGTGCGGCCAGAAGGCGCACCGCGAGCGGGCCGTCCGTGGTCTCGAAGGCATGGGCCATCGCATCGACGACCTCCGGGCCGGTGAGGATGTTGCCCTGGACGGCATAGCCCGGCCCGGTGCGACCACCGGCCCAAGCATGACACGCGCTGCCGGTAAAGGTCGCCGTCCCGCCGCGCGCATCGACGATGCCGACCTGGCGCAACTCGCGCTCCGGGTCGTCAGCGAGGAGACGAGCGAGCGTCTCACCAGCCGAATGGCCAGCTGCCATGAGTTCGAGTCCGGTCGGCCCGTAGGAGACGTTCGCATAGGACTGCGTGGCGACAGCACCGACGCCGGCACGCGCCCACGGGACGACAGCCCCGACGGCCAGGAACTTGGACGCGACCGCGACGCCGAGTTCACCGGTCGCCAGATCGACCGCGACGATCGAGAACGTGGAGAGAGGCATCGGCACGCTCCTTTCCCTCCCTGCTCGCACCCACCGGAGAGGCCCGGCTGCGACCACCGGTTGCCCGTTCACCACCACGGCCGGACGAGGCGGAGCACGAGACCCTCGTGCTCCCAGGCGAGATACCCAAACCCGACCAGGAGCGCGATGCAGGAAGCCAGCTCGCGACGCGACCCGTCGAAGTCCGGCGTCGTCTCCCAAGCACCGTCCGCCGAGCGACGTGGCCCGGCGGCCGCTTCCTTCGCTGCCTCGAGCCAGGTCTTGGCGAGCGCGAACGGCGTCCACTCCGCTCGCTCGACGAACCGCTCGGCCAGCCAGCGGACGACCGGATGCTGCGCGAGCAGGGTAGCGAGGAGCGACGGGTCTTCCGCAAAGGCGAACGTCGCCTCGGTGACCCGGAATTTCCGACCACTTTTCGGTCGCTCGCTCCGCGACCGCTCCTCACGCGCGAAGTCGGCGACGTACGGGCACCGCGCGACGAGCGCGCAGTCGTGCTCGACACAGGACGGGATCCGCTGCCGAAGCGCGACGAGCAGACCGACCCGGCCGAGGACGAGCAGGACGCCGCTCGGAATCGCGCCGGGCTGCCCCAGTTCCGCCTGGTGCACGCAGAGGATCGTCCCCGGAGCAAAAGCAGCGAACCGCTCGGCAAGTCGCTGCGGGTCGAGCGCGAGCGACTCAGCGAGCATCGCTCGCCTCCGTCCGATACAACGCACGCGTCGGGACGATGCGCGCCTGGCCATGGGCTGCCAGCTCGTCCAGGCGCGCGAAGACGCGACGGAAGCGCTCGCGCGCTTCGGCTTCCTCCGGGGTACGCTCGGGCGCAGTGAACGTCGTCCGGTCACCGACGAGGACGAGGAGCGAACGGGCCCGGCTGAGCGCGACGTTGAGACGACGCCACTCGGCGTGGAGTGGGCCGATCACCCCTTCCGCGTTGCTATTGACCAGGCTCACCACGACGATCTCGCGCTCACCACCCTGGAAGCGATCGACGGTATCGACGCGCACCGCACCGAGCGCCGGATGCGCCCGGGCCAGTCGCTGGCGGAGCAACGTGTTCTGCCGCCGGTAGGGCGAGATGACGCCGATCTGCTCGACCACCTCCCCGTGCACCTGCTCGGGAAGGCCGCGCACGAACTCGGCCAGGAGCTGAGCGACGAGCTCGGCTTCACGCTCGTTGGTTCGTCCCTCGTCCTCGGCGGCGAAGACGGCACCGCTGTCGCGCGCGAGCGGGTCGTCGCTGGTATCGAGGTAGAGCACCGGCGGACTCTGCCCGATGAGCCCGGGCGGTGGCGTAGCACCCAGTTCGGCCAGCCACTGGGCGAGACGCCGCTCGGCGACCCGCTCGTCGGCTGGACGGAGCGCGTCTTCGTAGAACACGTGGCTCACCAGCGTGCAGATCGGTTCGTTCATCCGGTATTGCTCGGTCAGACGCACGCAGGCCTCCGGGAAGAGGCGGTGCAGGCGCGCGAACAGCGATGTCCGTAGGCTGTCGCTCGGGCGGATACCGAGTCGCTGGAGATCGTCCCAGTAGGGGGGCGGATCGAGCGTGGTGACGACCGGCGGCAACTGGTTCTCGTCACCGACCAGAACCAGACGGCCGCGATACCCGAAGGGAAGGCGACGCAACGCCTGGAGACAGGCCGGCTCGGTCGCCTGGCCGGCCTCGTCGACGATAACGGTCTCGAAGGTGATGCCGCGCAGTTCGACCGCATCGGCCGAGCCGAGCGTGGCGACGAACACGGCCGCGTGGTCGCGGATGACTTGCGCCTTGCGACTGGAAGCCAGCAGCTCCTCGATCGCCGCTTCGTCGTCCGGTGGCAGGTCGCGGTGCTGACGCGCCGAGAGGCCGGCGAGCGCCGGCAGCGTCTGGCGCGCGACCGTCTCTTCCATATCCTCGCGCTCGCTGCCGACGCGGACGAGGAAGGGGAGCACCTCGGGCGCCGACTGGGCGATCTTGAGCACTACCTCGTTCGCGGCCCGGTGCGTGTTGGTGAGAACGAGCACCGGTCGCCGCTCGGGTGGGCGTACCGGATCGAGCAGCTGCCGAGCGAGGAGCCCACGCACCATGGCCGCGATGAGCGCCGTCTTGCCGGTGCCCGGCGGCCCCTGCACGAGTAGGAGCTCGCCGGGCTGGAGCGCGAGCGCGGCAGCGAGCGCCCGGCGCTGCGAGACGTTCAGCCCTCCGGCCAACCACGCGGGCAGCGGGCCATCGGTACGGGGCACAGGGGGCGGGCGAAGGCCGAGGATCGTCTGCGTCAGGGTCGGGAGTTCTCGCCAGTGCAGCGCACGGCCGCGCGCTGGTGCTGCCGCCAGCGAGGACACGTAGAAGTCGGCCAGCCCCTCGAGCTGCCAGGCCCGCATGTCGAAGCCAGTGAGCTGGTCGACGCGATAGAGCGGGTCGTGTCCAGCCGGAGCCAGCGGGACGCGGTCGCGCAGTTCGATGACGATGTGGTACTCGCCGAGCTCGACCACACGCCCTTCGACCGAAAACAGCTCGCCGGGGCGCGGGATCCGGGCGAGGACACCGTCAGGCCACTGCGGGGTCACCAGCACGGTGTCTTCCTCGCGGATTCGCGTATCCAGCCGGCGCCCAGGACGTTCGAGCGTGACGAAGCGGTCGTCCTGGTGGGCCAAGCGGAGGTCGCAGAGCGTGATCCCCTCGTTCTCGAGCGCGAGCGGTGGCGTGTGGACGAGGTGGAAGAGCCGTTCACGCTCGGCGTGCTCCTCGGCCTTGAGCTGACGGTGGAACCAGACCCAGTAGGAGAAGAGTGCTGGCGGTGCGTAGCGGAAGAGGCCGTCGAGTGCCCGCCCCTCGCGGTCGCGGCTCTGCCGGCAGACCTGGCGGGCCCGGGCTGGGTAGGGCTTGCAGGGCGGAGACTCGCTCAGGAGATCGAACTGACCGACCACAGCTGGGAGTCGCCAGTTCTCGGTAGCCTGATCGAGCCGGTAGCGGTCGTACCCGGTGAAGAGGCCGCTGGCGACGCAGTAGAAGACGTTCCGGGCCTGGGCGACGAGGTCGACGACGCGCTCGTCGCGACGCGTGAGGTCGAGGCGAAGCCGTTGGACGATCGGATGCTGGTCGAGCGGCAGGGGCAGGATGCGCTCGTTCTCGACCAGCTCGACGACCGCATCCACCGCAGCGAAGCCGATGCTCTGCAGGAGTTCCCGGTAGGCGAGCGCCTGCAGGCCTCCCGGGAAGCTCGAACCAGTGAACGGGTCACGCTCGCCGAACCCGGTACGCGTCTTGACCTCGGCCACGCGGATCGGGGCGGTCGGCTGGCGCGGCACCTCGACCCGATCGGCCCGACCGGAGAGACCCCGCGTGGCGGAGTAGAAGAGGCGCTCGAAGTAGAGCTCGGCCGCCGGCTCACCGGTCGCGGCGAGGCTCGTGATCTGTTCCACGATCGTGCCGGCGGCAGCGAACGACGTGCGCACGTCCTTCGGGACACCACCATCCCGCGTTTCCTTGAGGGAGAGCAACACCTGTATCGACCGCGTCCACTCGTTCCAGACGCCGCTGCGGTAGGCATCGGCTGCACGCTCCGCATCGCCCGTCTCGAGGTACGCGGAGAGCGCACGGCGGTAACCCGCGTGGATCGCCCGGCCGCGGACATCGCTCGGCTGCGACGTGCGCTCACGGTAGTCGCGCGGCAGCCCGAAGAACCGCTGGAAAAAGACCTGGAGAGGACAGTTGTAGAGCTGCTCGACGAGGCTGCCTGTCACCGTGTACTCGGGTGCGACGATGAACTTGAGCAACACCACGCGCCGCAACCCACTCGGGAACACCGCCCAGACCGCCTTCAGCACCTGGAGGCGGAGCGGTTCGGTGATACCACGGAGCCGGCGGGCCTCGAGGACATGCCAGAGCACCGGGAAGTAGTGCGAGAAGGGGTTGGTCGCCGTGCAGCCGGGATACCACTCGTTGGTGTAGACAGCACAGAGACCGAGCGGGCGCTGCTCTTCGGTCATCGCCCGCAGCACGATCTTGCGGCGATCGCTGGCATCGTCGAGCCGCTCGACGAGGATAGGGACATCGAGCCACTGGGGTTGGCCAGGCACAGTCTGGAGCGTGTGCCAGGCTGCGAGCGTCCGGTCGTCCACCGGGCGGATCGTCTCGTCAGCCATCGGCGGCCTCCCTGGGAGACGCCGTTTCCGGCACGTAGAGCGCGAGCGCGAAGCGGTGCGTGGCGGTGAGCGCGTCCTCGCCCCACGCGGCAGTGAGCGCAGCGACGAGCGCGCGGAAGAGGTCGCGCGGCGAGGCTGCACTCGCCAGCTGCCGAAGCTCCTCGTCCTCGACAGTACCAGCGAGCAGCGCGAAGACAGCCCGCGCCCGGCGCACGAGCGTACCCAGCCCGTCCGGATCGTCGTCCGGTGGGTCGAGCCCGGCCCGGCTGGCCAGCCGGAGCAGCCAGGCGAGCACCGTCTCCGTCCCTTCGCCCCGGATCAAGGCGACACGCGCCCGCAGGAGCGCCCAGACGCACCAGGTGCGATCGTCCTCGGCCGCCTCGCGCCAGGCATTCCCGAGCCGTTCCGCTTCGGCTGCGTAGAAGTCGCGTTCGGCTGACGGGAGCTGGTCGAGCGTCACGAGAAGGTCGCGCACGATCCGGACAGCTGGGAGCGACCGGTGCTTCTTCTTGTCGCCATCCTCGCCGGGGACGAGCTGGAGCAGATCGCTGACGAGCCGGTGGAGCGCCCAGCCGAGCGCTACCCGCTGCTGGTTTTCGGGAAACCGTGCCAGGCGAGCGGCTCTCTCGAGTGCATCGGCCGCTGCCCGGAGATCCCAGACGGCGAGGAAACGGTAAGCGCTCGCCAGTTCGTCACGGGCGAGATCCTCGGCCGGGGCCAGCAGCTTCTCGTCGAACCGGAGGAGCGCGCCGAGCCGCTCGGCGACCAGCGCGACGATCGCACCTTCGCGCAGTGCCTCGCTGACGCGCCGTACCGGCTTGGGGACGACGACCGGATCCTCACCGGCGAACCGCTGCTTCCGGAGCTCGTCGACCCGTTCGGCCACGGCCGCGAGCAGCCGTTCGGTCTCCTCGCGATCGGCCACCTGTTCGGGCTTTTCGGACGACGGTACCGGTGGAACCGGCCGGACAGCCATTGCCTCGATCCTCGCTCGCGCGACGAACCTCGGAGCGATCGTAACGGAGGGACGGGTACGCTGTCCAGCCACTGGCCAGGCGGAACGAGCAGACTGCCCGACGGGGCGGGAACACTGCGACGGTCGACGCATACGCTCGCAGCGCACCGACGGGTGCTTCGGGGGAGGGTGACCGGCTGCCACCTGGTCGGCGGCTGGCGTTATACTCGAGCCCCAAGAGGCGACTGCGGGCCAGTGCACATGAGGGCAGAGCTGCCGGTGAAGGCGGGCGATGGATGGGGAGCAGCGGGCACGAGGGGGTACAGCATGGCTGAGCAGCTCGTTCACCCGACGCCGATGCGTGGCGTGCCGCAGCCGAGGCGCGAGGACGTGCTCGGACAACCGCGCCTCACGGTTCTGGACCATCCCCTGGTGACCGCCCTGCTGACGGTCGCCCGGGACGAGCGCACACCACCAGCCGAGTTCGAGCGCGTGCTCCACGAGCTGACACGCTTTTTGCTCTACGAGGCGTTGCGTGCCGAACCGCTCGAGACGTTCCGCGTCCCCTCGCCGACCGGCGAGGAAGCCGATGGTGGTGCGATCCGGGCCGGGCTGGCGGTACTGGCGATCCTGCGGGCAGGGCTCGGGATGCTCGCACCAGTGCGGCAGCTCATCCCGGCAGCGCCGATCTATCTCGTCGGCGCCCGGCGCGACGAGGAGACGCTGCGCTCGACGATCTACTACAAGAAGCTTCCCGGCCGCTTCGACGTGCTCCGGCACGTGGTGATCGTCGACCCGATGCTGGCGACCGGCGGCTCGGCTGTCGCGACGGTCGAGCTCCTGCGGCAGACCTACAGCGGGCCGATTTCCTTCCTCGGCATCATCGGCGCCCCGTACGGCGTCCAGCACCTGCTCGATGCCGATCCGGCTGTCCACATCTACCTCGCTGCGCTCGACGAGCGGCTGGACGACCGTGGCTTCATCGTACCGGGGCTCGGTGACGCCGGTGACCGACTCTTCGGTACACACTGATACCCCACGGCGAGTCGCCTTCCGACCGGGAGCACGAGACGCGTGGCACGAGGAGACCAGCGGGAACGAGCCTCTCGCAAGCAGGCGGCCAGGCTCCTGCTGTGGATCGTCTTCGTCCTCGTCGTCGCGAGCCCGCTCACTGACCCCAGCCTGGTCCAGGCGGAGCCCACTGTCCCACCCGGACCGCTCGCCGCCGAGTGGGGAGTCGCGATCGACCCGATCCAGTGTCCGGTCGCGCGCACGGGCACACCGCGTGCCTCGTGCCTGGCGCGCGTACCGGCCGACCAGGAAGCGATCGCACCGGACGGCACGTGGTGGCGCTTGCGCTTTGCCGACAGCGCGCACGCAGCCGACTGGGTGGCACGGTTGCTCCGGTCACCCGGCATCCGCGAACTCGAACCGGCCGTGCGACTCAGCTACCAATGGATGCCGGGTGATCCGCTGGTCGCCCAACAGGACTGGCTCAGGGTAGCTGGCTTCCCGAACGCCTGGGACGACACGATCGGGCGCGTGGACGTCGTGGTGGCGGTGATCGATTCCGGCGTCGCAGCGTCCCATCCTGATCTGGCCGGCAAGCTCCTCCCTGGCTACGACTACCTGCACCGCGACAGCGAGCCGGACGACGAGGTAGGGCACGGGACAGCAGTCGCCGGGATCATCGCGGCAGCAGCCGACGGCCGTGGGATCGTCGGTGGCGCACCCGGCGTACGGATCCTCCCGCTCAAGGTCGGTGACCAGTCGGGTGCGAGTTCGCTCTTGATCGCCGAGGCGATCTACGGCGCGATCGAGCGGGGAGCCCAGGTGATCAACCTGAGTCTCGGCGCCGATACCCCGAGTGCGACCCTGAAGCGCGCGATCGAAGAGGCCTACGACCGAGGCATCGTCGTCGTCGCCGCAGCCGGGAATACGCCGGACGCCGTGACCTTCCCGGCCAGCTACCCCGAGGTGATCGCGGTCGGCGGCGCGACGGCGGACGGCAAGCGCCTGGCCAGCTTCAGTTCGCGTTTGACCCGCGTCGACTTGATCGCACCGGCCGAGAACGTCCTGACGACGAGCTGGGACGGTCGCCATCCCGGTTGGGAACCGCGCACCGGCACCTCGTTCGCAGCGCCGATCGTCAGTGCCGCCGCCGCACTCGTCCGTTCGGTCGCGCCGGACAGCAGCGTGGAATGGGTTCGACAGTCACTGCGGGAGACGGCGCAGCCGCTCGACCCACCGGGACAACCGGGCACCGGGAGCGGGCTGCTCTCGGCGGGCGGCGCGGTCCAGCGCGCCGTCATGCGGCGCTTCGCCCAGACCTGGCAGCGAACCGACCTCCCGGTCGCGGCGGGCTACGCGACGCGCTCCTGGCTGTGGGGACCCAGCGCCTTCGCGGTGACACGCGAGCCGTACGCCGAGACGCACGCCGGAACGCGCGCGGTCGCCTACTTCGACAAGGCACGGCTGGAACTGACCGACCCCGACAAGCCGCCGAGCGACCCCTGGTCGGTGACGTCGGGACTCCTGGCGAAAGAACTCATCACTGGCCTCGAGCAGGTCGGTGACGCGACCTTCGTCCCGCGCCAGCCAGCTGCGGTGCCCGTGGCCGGTGACCCCGACGACCCGAACGGGCCGACCTACGCCACGCTGGCCGCAGTGCTCGGCGCACCGCCATCCGGTGAAGGCGTGACGATCGTGCAGACGATCGACCGGGCAGGCCAGGTCGGCAGCGACGAGCGCCTGGCCGGGTACGACGTCCGCGCCGGGCCGCTGGTACCGGAAACCGGCCACCGGGTCGCCTCCGTGTTCTGGGAGTTCCTGCAGCGCACGGACGTGGTGTACGAAGCGGGAGGCTTCACGACCGACCGGCTGTTCTGGCCGCTCTTCGCCGTCACCGGTTTCCCGATCACCGAGGCCTACTGGACACGCGCCAAGGTCGGGGGGATCGAACGGGACGTCCTGGTCCAGTGCTTCGAACGGCGCTGCCTGACCTACACGCCGGACAACCCACCCGGCTGGCGCGTCGAGCTCGGCAACGTCGGACAACACTACTACCGGTGGCGCTATGGCACGGTGCCGACCGGGCCGGTCACGAACGACCCTGTGGCACTGGCGCCGGTGGACGGTGGCGGGCGCGGCTGAACGGGCGTAGACTGTCCCCCGGTCGGCCCGGCCCAGCAGGGGCCGGTGCCGATCGAGGGGAGTACGGGGGACAGTGCGACCTGGTACGAGCGCGCCGCCGGGCGGTGTTGTACAGGGCAGCGCACCGAACTGGCAGCGGACACTCGCTGCACTCTGGCTCGCGCAAACGCTGACGATCATCGGGTTCAGCCTGCGGACCCCCTTCCTGCCGTTCTTCGTCGCCGAACTCGGTGCAGAGAGCCTGCAAACACAGGTCTTGTGGGCCGGAGTGATCAACGCCGGGGGCGCGGCGGTGATGGCGATCACCGCGCCGCTGTGGGGCGCACTGGCCGACCGCTACGGGCGCAAGCTGATGGTCTTGCGGGCGATGTTCGCCGGTTCGCTCACGATCGGCCTGATGTCGCTGGCGACCAGCCCCTGGCAATTGTTCGCCTTGCGGCTGATCGAAGGTGGTTTCACCGGAACAGTAGCGGCATCGACGACGCTCGCAGCCACGACCGTGCGCAAAGAGCGGCTCGGGTTCGGGCTCGGGCTCATGCAGATGGCGGTCTTCTCGGGGTCGGCGGTCGGCCCACTGATCGGTGGGGTGCTGGCTGACCAGATCGGCTACCGGGCGACCTTCGCCCTGGCTGGGAGCCTCCTGCTCGTCTCGGCGTTGCTCGTCTTCTTCCTCGTCGAAGAGCGGTTCGAGCCGCCACCGCGCCGGGAAGGTCGGCGCACAGGCGGGAGCGACACCTTGCGGCTGCTGCTCGCCCCGGCGCTCCTGGGAATCGTCGTGAGCCTGTTCGCCCTGCGCGCTGCCAGCATGGCGCTGCAACCGATCGTCCCGCTCCTCGTCGAGCAATTGGCCGGGGACTCCCAGGCCGTGAACTCCCTGGCGGGGCTGGCGATGGGGGTGAGCGGTATCACCAGCGCTGTCGCCTCGGTCGGACTGGGGCGGCTGAGCGATCGGATCGGCCAGCGGCCGCTGCTCCTCGCCAGCGGCGCACTGGCGGCCGCGACGTTCCTACCGCTCGCGCTCACCCGCGAGGTCTGGCAGGTCGTACTGCTGCAGGCGCTGTTCGGGGTCGCCTCGGGTGGCATGCTCCCGACCGCGAACGCCCTGGTCGCCCGGCTGACACCGGAGGAGCGCCGCGGCACGGTCTACGGGTTCACGACGACAGCCTCGTCGCTCGGCGCGTTCGTCGGCCCGCTGGGCGGCACGGCACTCGCAGCGGCGCTGGGCCTGCACGCACCGTTCGTCGCGATCGGGCTGGCGCTCGCCGCGACGATCGCCTGGGTCTGGCGGACGCTCCCACCGGAGGGAAGCAGCGAGCCACAGGCCGCGCCCGAGCCCGGGCGCGACTGAACCGCCGGCACCACTGCGCCTCCCGTATCCAGAAGACAGAACGGCTCCCGCCCCACGCATCCCAGCGCCACAGCGGCGACGCGCCGGAACCGTCCACCGGCTGGCTCCTCGCCTAGCCAGGATACCCCGCGTTCCGGTTGCCGGAACGGCAGAGCGCGTGCTATCGTTCCGGCAACCGACCGATTGCCCGGAAGGGACGCCCGCGATGGCCCGCATCCTGCTCCTGGCGGACGAGGCGCTCGGCTGGCAGGACCTGGCACGCCAGCTCCGCACCTGCCCGGGTGTGACCGCCGTCCAGCTCACCCACGACCGTGCCACCGCGCTGGCGCTCCTTGCCCACTTCCAGCCCGACCTCCTCGTCCTCGGGAGCGACCACCTCGCCGAGCCACCGGACCCAGCGCTCCTCGCGCTCCTCGCCCAGCAACCGAGCCTGCTCCTCGCCCGCACGCTCCGCGCCCACCTGCTCCACAGGCTCCTTTCGGCCGGGTTGCCGCTCCGTGGCCTCCTCACCTGGGCCGATCTCGACCAGGCGGCGGTGCCCGCCCGGCTCACCGTGCTTGTCCACAGCCCGCTGCTCGTCGCCGGGCCAGCGGCGGCCGCGGAGCTGGCTGCGCTGTGGCGGGAGCAGGTGGGGCGTCCGCGGCTCAGTCCGGTGGAGCAGCAGCTCCTGCCGCTCCTGGCCGACTGGCGCCTCACCTATGGGGCGATCGGGGCACGGCTGGGCATCGCTCCGGCGACGGTGAAGGGGCGGGTGCGGCGGCTGGCGGCCAAGCTGGGGGTGACAGGGGGACGGCTGGCGGTGGTGGAGGCGGCGCGGCGGCAGGGGCTGCTCCCCCGCTGAGGGGTGGAGGACAGCGGGATGCACCCTCGGTGGACAGCACTGTCCACCGAAGGAGTCTGGTGCAGGTACCCAGGGCGGGCCGATCCTATAGGCGACGGACGGAAGCGGAGCCGGAGGGTACGCCATCCAGTGGCTGCTGGTCGAGCGGATCGTCGAGCTGGGTGGTGGGCGCCTAGTGGCGCGGAGCCTGCGCGAGCCCGAGGTCGCCGCCTGGCGGGAGCAGGCGCTGGGAGCGAGGGCGCCGTGGGAACCGGTGTTGTTCGCGGTCGCTGGTGACCGCCTGCAGGCGTACACCGGGCGAGGGCTGGTTCTGCAGCTGGTGCGGCTGCTCGGCGTGCGGCGGGGGCTGGCGCTGGCGAGCGAACTGGGGACGCTCTCGAGTCCGGTCGCACGCGGGCCGGTGTTGACGCGGCGGCGCGTGTTGTGGCGCTTGGCGGGGCTCGGCACGGCGCTCGGGCTCCTGGCGAGCGGGAAGGTGGCGATCGAGCCGCAGCAGGCAGAGGCAGCACCACCTCCATTCCGGCTGAACGTCCTCACCGTCGAGCGAGTAGCCAGCGGCCAGACGATCGAGTGTTTTGCTGATGTGCCGGCTCTGGTTCAGTGGCTAGAAAGCGAGCACAAGTGGAGCCCGGATGCGATCGTGCGTTTCCGTTCTGCCGTTCACGAGAAGACCTTTTCCGGCTCGATTCTCGCTGACACTGTGCGGCGCATTGCTCTGGTGTGTCTCGAGGGAGTCGCCACCTACGCGTGGCTGGACCCACCAGCTGGAGCGCCAGTGTTCGCAGTCGAGCAGGGTGGCACCGTTCGCCTACTCAGACCTGATGAACTCGGTCTGTCGCTTGGCCCGATCGCGGACCCAGTGCTGCAGGCCAGCGTGAACTGCTGTCCCGACTGTCGGGCCTGTCTCGTCGGGAATGTGGTGTGCGCCGGCCTCGCCCTTTGCTGCTTCACTGGCAACCTGATCTGTTGCAGCGCAGCAGTGGGAACGTGTGCGAGTGTCATTATCCTGTGCTCACGACAGCTCGGTTGTGACTGCTGGCCCTGCATTCGCCCATGGTGAAGACGGCGACGTGTTCCGGAGAGTAGTGGAAACAGCGAGCAGTGGAGTCGTCTCGTAACGCAGCAGACCAGGCAGTCGTTCTGGAAGGCATCACGGTCGCCTGCCCCGGCAAGCTCATTCTCGACGCCATCGACCTGCGGGTGCCACTGGGGTGCATCTGCGGACTCCTCGGTCCGAACGGGGCTGGGAAGACGTCGCTCCTGCGCTTGATCGCCGGTCTCCTGAAGCCTGGGCAGGGCAGGGCTATCGTACTGGGCATGGAGATACCGGCGCGAGCGGACGCGGTGCGTCGGCTCATCGGCTACGTTCCGGAACGGGACGGCCTCTACGACGAGATGCGCGTACGGGATCACCTCGAACATGTTGCACGCCTCGCGTTGCCGCACGATCGGCAGCGACGGCAGGCACAGCTGCGCGAGGTGATCCGGATCCTGGCTCTCGACGAGGTCCTCGACGAGTGGTGCGGCTCGCTCTCGGCCGGCTTCCGCAAAAGGGTTGCCCTGGCGCGCGCACTCCTCGGTGAACCGAAGCTCGTGCTCCTCGACGAGGTCACGAACGAACTCGATCCGCTCGCGCGCGTCGATTTCCTGACCTGGCTCCGCGAGTGGCAGCGGGCACGTCCCGACCGAACCGTGATCTTCGCGACGCACGTCCTCGGTGACGCGCTGGTCGTCTCCGACCGCTTCGTCGTTCTGGGACGCGGCAAGGTCATCGCGTCCGTGACGAGGGACGAACTCAAGACACCGGAAGGAGACGAGCGCAAACTGGAAGAGGCACTCAGAACGCTCCTTGTCCGTGCGTGAGAGGGCGCCTATGCTGGCATGCTTTTGGGAACTCTGCCGCTGGGAGCTTGCCCGGACTTTCGCCGCGCGTGAGCGCGGGCGGCGCCTTCTGGCCTTTCTCGTGATGCCGCTCCTCCTGTTCGCTATCAGCGCTCCCATCATCCCTGCGGAAAGTGTGGCGCTGCTCCTCCCAACCGGGTTCGGGGTCTTCGTCCACATCCTGTTCCCTTTCGCCGCACTGTCCAGCTTGCTCGCCAGTGCGGTCGCTGGGGAGCGCGAGCGTGGAACCCTCGAGGTCTGGCTCCTTGCGCCCGTCCCGGACTGGATGCTCGCTCTGGCGAAGGTCGTGCCGTACTGGCTCGTCGGTTTGCTGTGCGACGCTGCGCTGGTGAGTGCCGCAACAGGAGTCGCTGCTTTAGCCGGGCAGCCCGTGCCGCTCCGAGGATTGCTGATGTCGCTGGTCTTCGCGGCGAGCGGCTCGCTCACCGTCATGGCCCTTCAGGTGAGCATCTCAGCGTGGGCAGAATCGACCGCAGTCGCGCAACAGTTCGTCGTCCTCCTGTTGCTGCTCCCAGGACTCGCTGCTTTTGCGATCGAGCCCGTGACACGGTTCCTATTCCGCTCCTTGGATTCGTTTCCGGTCTTCTCTTTCTCGCTCGGAGCGGTTCCCATCATGCTGCTCTCGATTTTCATCGTGCTCCGGGCCGTACGGCGCGACCGACTCGTCCTGCGGTGCAGCCAGGCATCGAACCGATCGACGCGCACCAGGAGGTGACCATGCCCATACCTGCGCCGAGAGAGAACGATACCGAGCGAAAGGACGGTAGGATACCAATCAAACGTAGCCAGGCGCCGGTTCGATATGTCCCGGAGGCGGCGCGGCGGCAGGGGCTGCTCCCCCGCTGAGGGGGTGGAGGACCGCGGGATGCACCCTCGGTGGACAGCACTGTCCACCGAAAGGGACTGGTTTCGGTCACCCGTGCGGTCCGTCACTTGGGATGACGGACCATCGGAGAAGGAGCGGACGTGGCGGCACGCACCGCGACGACGGTCGGGAGCGAGCACGGTGCTGGCTCGGCTCGTTGGCGGGGGACGGCGCGACCAGTGGCAGCACAGGAGCAGGGAGCAGGGAGGCGCGGCCCTGGTGGGCGGTCGAGCCGGTCGAGACGACCGTGCTCGCTGCTGGCGCGACCCAGAAGCTCCACGAGGAGCTGCTGGCCGGGACCGAACCTTCCGGCGGTGCTCGGTCCGGCGCAGATTGCCGCGGTGCAGGCGGCCGAGCACCGGCTGGCCGACAGGCAGACGCTCTGGGCCCTGGCTGGGTGGTGGGCGCGGACGAGGTGGTGGCCGCGTACCAGGACGATGCCGGGCGGGTGGCAGTCTTCCGATACCGGCTCACTGGGTAGACTGCGGTGCTGCTGGCGGCGAGCGAGGGTGGGCAGGTGACCTGGCCGGTGGCGCCTAGTGGTGCGTTCAGCCCGGCGAGCTGCCCACCAGGGTCTTGGCCCTGCAGCGAACGCCGCTGCTGCCGGGTCGATCTGGGCGCTGCGCTCTGCTGTTGCGCGGCCGGGACGTTTTATGCTTGGCTCTGTCGGTTAGGCAACGTAGCGTGCATTACGTGTCTCACAGTTATCTGTGCGCGTGGCGTGCCGCGAGCGTGCGTCTGGTGGTGCGACTGCTGCTGGCAAGATCCGCCATGGGGACCGTGAGCGAGGCGCTCAGCCAGGGTGGAGGAGGATTCTCCCATGCTCTCGGAAAGCTGGTATCCGCTCTTCTCAGCCGTCGCCTACTTCGGTAGCCTCGCGCTCGTGATCGTGGCCCACGTTCGTTGGGTCATCCGGCGCTTCCGTTCGTACTGTGTACTCAACTGAGCTTACGAACTCCTGGTCACCTAGCTCATCGCAGTGGCCCTCTGGCAGGGGATCCGCCGCGGACCGATCTGGGACACTGATCTCGCGGGAAGCCCGGTCTGGCTGCGCAGCCTCATCGCCATCGTCTTTCTCATCGGTTCGATCCTCGGGACGTGGTGGCTCGAGCGGAAGGCTACCCGCCCGGAGCAGCCGGAGAACGGGGTGCGCTCATCGGAGGGATGAGAGCCAGCGTCCCGTCTCGGGGCGTCGGCTGCGAGCGCGTGGGGCACGACGGACCTGGAGAAGCGACCGCTGTCGCCCGGAACTGGGCTGTCCGGTCCCCAGGGAGTCGCAAACGCAGGCCGTCTGAGGACGAGCCTGGCTGTGTAGACGACAGTGTCGGAGGACCCGCGTGGCCAGATCGGGGAGCGAGCGCGGGAGAGACGAGCGAGCTCTCCTGGCTGTGGCAGTCTCAGCCGTGGAACCCTCTGAAGACGCTCGCGCTTCGGTCGAGGATGTCCCCATGGGTTCGGGGATGCTCTCTGGCTGTTGGCTGGTCAGGTTGGGCTACGGCGGCAGCCCGAGCGTGGAGAGGTTTCTTCGACGATCCGTCATCGCCCTGGTGCACGAAGCTGGCCGCGCGGTATGCCTCTGCGTTGACGGTACGCGGCGGTGACCAGTACGCTTGCCCGGGAGGCCGTCCGCCGGACGGGTCGTACTGTTCAGCCGATCGATCCCGGCCGCTCGTGCACCGTGACGACAACGTGGATGCTCGGTTCTCGACCCCGCGATCCTGGACGTGGAGGTGGGATGCGATGACGCAGGTGGCGCATTCCGACGAACTGGCTCCAGCCTACCAGCCACAGGCGGTGGAGTCACGCTGGTACGACTGGTGGGAGCAGCAGGGCTACTTCACCCCGACCATCGACTGGAGCCGGAAGCCCTTCGTTATCATCATGCCGCCACCGAACGTCACTGGCGAGCTGCACATGGGGCACGCCTTGTTCGTCGCCATTGAGGACTTGATGATCCGCTGGCGACGGATGCAGGGCTATCCGACGTTATGGCTCCCCGGAGCGGACCACGCTGGGATCGCTGGCCAGTGGGTCGTGGAACGCGAACTTCTGAAGGAAGGCCTCACCCGGCACGACCTCGGGCGCGAGAAGTTCCTCGAACGCGTCTGGGACTGGATGAACCGCTACCGCGGCCGGATCCGCGAGCAGCTCCGGATCCTCGGTGCCTCGTGCGACTGGACACGTTTCCGCTTCACCATGGATCCGGGGCCCTCGCGGGCGGTGCGCACGGCCTTCAAGCGACTCTACGACAAGGGGCTGATCTACCGCGGCGAGCGGCTCATCAACTGGTGTCCGCGCTGCATGACGGCGCTTTCCGACCTCGAAGTCGATCACGAGGAGCTCGAAGGGACGCTCTACTTCCTGCGCTATCCGGTCGAGGGGAGCGAGGAGTCGCTCGTCGTCGCGACGACGCGTCCGGAGACGATGCTCGGTGACACCGGGGTGGCGGTCCATCCGGACGACGAACGCTACCGGCATCTGATCGGTAAGACGGCGATCCTGCCGCTGCTCGGCCGGCGACTCCGGATCGTCGCGGACGAGGCGGTCGATCCGGAGTTCGGCACGGGTGCGGTCAAGGTGACGCCGGCCCATGACTTCACCGACTTCGAGATCGCGCAGCGGCACGACTTGCCACCGGTTAACATCCTCAACCCCGACGGGACGCTCAACGAGAACGCGGGGCCGTTTGCTGGGCTGACGATCCAGGAAGCGCGGCGGCGTGTGGTGGAGGAGCTCGACCGCCAGGGGTACCTGGTGCGGACGGAGCCGCACCGCTACAGCCTCGGGCACTGCCAGCGCTGCGGCACGGTCGTCGAGCCGATGATCAGCAAGCAGTGGTTCGTCAAGATGGCCCCGCTGGCCCAGCCGGCCATCGAGGTGGCACGCAATGGGACGCTCCAGTTTATCCCGGAGCGGTTCCGCGCGGTCTACCTCCACTGGCTGGAAAACGTTCGCGACTGGTGCATCTCGCGACAGCTCTGGTGGGGGCATCGTATCCCGGTCTGGTATTGCCAGGACTGTGGTCAACTCACGGTGACCGCCGAGGAGACGCTCGAGCGGTGCGAGCACTGCGGCAGTACGCGGATCGAACAGGATCCCGACGTGCTCGATACCTGGTTCTCGAGCGGGCTGTGGCCCTTCAGCACGCTCGGTTGGCCGGACGACACCGAAGACCTCCGCTACTTCTATCCGGGCTCGGTGATGGAGACCGGTTACGACATCCTCTTCTTCTGGGTGGCTCGGATGGTCTTCCTCGGACTCGAGTTCATGGGCGAGGTGCCGTTCTACACCGTCTACCTCCACGGAACCGTCCGGGACGAGCGTGGGCAGCGCATGAGCAAGACGAAAGGGAACGTGATCGATCCGACCGAGGTGACGCAGCAGTACGGCGCCGATGCGCTCCGCTTTACCCTGGTCACCATGGCTGGCCCGGGCACGGACATGAAGCTCAGTCTCAACCGCGTGGAGGCGAGCCGGAACTTCGCCAACAAGATCTGGAACGCAACACGCTACACGCTGCGAGCGCTCTCCACGGGTGCGATCGACCGTGCGCCGGACGGGGCGGTGTTGCCGCCACGACGCGACGCGATGAGCCTGGCCGAGCGTTGGATCGTGAGCCGGCTCCAGCGGGTGACCGAATCGGTCACCGACCTCATGGAGCGGTACCAGTTCCACGAGGCCGGGCACACGCTGTACGAATTCCTCTGGTCGGAGTTCTGCGATTGGTACATCGAGTCGAGCAAGGTGGCGATCAATGCCGGGGATGCCCGGGCGCAGGCTGCCCGGCAGACGTTGGCCTATGTGCTCGAACGGGCGTTGCGCCTGCTTCACCCCTTCATGCCCTTCGTGACCGAGGAGCTCTGGCAGCGGTTGCCGCATGCGGGCGAGAGCATCATGGTGGCGCCCTGGCCGGAACCGGAGCGCTCGCTCCTCGACGAGGAGGCCGAGCGCGAATTCGGTTTCCTCATGGAGGCGATCCGGGCGGTGCGCAATGCCCGCGCGGAAGCGGGTGTGGAGCCGGCTCGCTGGATCCAGGCGATCGTCTTCCCGGGTTCGCACCGCCAGGCTTTCCAGGATTGCGAAGGAGTCTTTCGCTTCCTCGCACGCATCGCCAACGACGGACTCAGCTACGTGGACGAACTCCTCGAGGCACCCAAGCAGGTCGTCTCGCTCATCGTCGACGATGCAGTGATCTATTTGCCGCTCCGCGGCATGCTCGATATCGAGGCGGAGCGGCAACGGCTCCAGCGGGAGCTGGAAGAGCTTCTCGCCGAACTCGAGCGGACGCGGGCATTGCTCGCCAACGAGCAGTTCGTGACCCGGGCGCCTGCTCACGTCGTGGAGCGACAGCGGGCGAAGCTGGCCGATACCGAGGAGCGGGTGCGGCTGATCCAGCAGCGGCTGGAAGAACTCGCCTGAACTGTTCCGAAGGGGCAACCGCGAGCGGCCGAGCCTGGTTCGCCGTTCGGTTCGTCGCTTGGTGTCCGATGGCGCAGGGTGACGCGTTTCTGAAGACAGGAGGTGCGCTGGCGCAGGTGACGTCACTGCACAGGCATGCCGTACCGAGCCGAGCCGAACAGGAGGGCCCGGAGCGCGCAGCCAACTCCGGGCGGTTCGATCCGTCCCTCGCTCTCCCTTTGGACTGGTTCGCCCGGCCGACGCTGGAAGTTGCCCGCGCGTTGCTCGGGACGATCCTGGTCAGTGTCGTCGCTGGCGAGCTGGTCGCTGGTGTGCTGGTCGAGGTCGAAGCGTACGGCGGGCCCGAGGACCCGGCCTCCCATGCGGCACGCTACCGGAATGGTCTGGTGCGAGCGATGTGGGGGCCACCGGGCCATGCCTATGTGTACCGGGCGTATGGGATGTATCCCTGCTTCAACGTCGTGACCGAGCCGGAAGGGAGAGCTGGAGCCGTCTTGCTCCGTGCCGCCGCGCCCCTCATCGGCCTCGATGTGATGCGGGCGCGTCGGCGGGCGATGCGACCGGGCCAGCACCTGCTTCCGGACGAGCGGCTGGCGAGCGGGCCGGGGGCACTGGCGCTCGCCTTCGGGTTCGGTCTCGAGCACAACGGTCTTCCGCTCGACCGGCCACCGGTCTGGCTTCAGCCGGGCGAACCGCCGGAGCGTGTGCTGTGCACGCCACGGATCGGCATCTCGCGTGGGGAGCATCTCCCCTGGCGCTTCGTCCTGGCGGACCATCCGGCCGTCTCGCGACGCGTGCGCGTCGAGTAGACTCGAGGTGCACGGGTCGATCGGCCCGGCGAAGCTGGAACGGCCGATGATTCCGTTTCCTGCCTTCCAACTGATGAGTCTCGTCATGGCGCTCCTGTCGGCCCGAGCGCTCGGGCGGGCCTGGCGCATCCGCCACCGGCTGTTCGCCGAGCCGCTCGAACCGGGTCAGCTCGGTGTGCTCGTCGAGCTGGCACTCTTCGTGGTCGTTCCGGTGAGCGTCCTCCTGCACGAAGCCGGCCATGCGGTCGCCGTCTGGCTGGCCGGGGGGCAGGTGACCGGTTTCGGGTATCTCCTGTTCCTCGGCTGGGTCGAATATGCGGGTGTTACGGACGCGCGAGCCCAGTTCTGGATCACGTTGAGCGGAAACCTGGTCAGCGTCGGCCTCGGTGTGACGACGCTCGTGGCTGGGCTGTTCGCTCCGCTGCGACGGTCCGTCAATGCGCTGCTGCTGGCGACCGGTGGACTGGTGCTCGCGACCAGCGTCGTCTTCTATCCGGTGCTGGACGTGGCGACGGGACTCCAGGGCGATTGGGTCCAACTCTACAGCGCTGGCTGGCCGTACGCTGCGGTGCTCGGCTTCGCGCACGGCGCGGTGCTACTGGCCGGTGTCGCGCTCTGGCACAGTCGCTGGCTGCGCTGGCGCGTATCGGAGCGGATCGGGCTCCCCTGGCGCCTCGACGAGCGTGACCGGCGGGCGCTGGCCTGGCGGCAACTGGCCACAGCAGCGGAGCAGTTGCGAGCGGCGGAGCCTGGACTGGCACTCACCGTGGAACAGCAGGCCGGTGTGCCGCAGCTCGCACTCCGCTGGCAGCGTGCCGATGGGCAGCGGGTACTGGTGACGCGGATCGGTGAGCGGCCGGATGTGATCGAGGCCCTCGCGCTGGCTGGAGAGCCACCCGCGGTGCGCGCGAGTTGGCGCGCGCTCGTTCCCGAGCAGGCGCTTTTCCAGCGACCCTCGCCGCTCGTTACGTTGCTCGAGCGGCTGCGGTCAGCCGCCGATGCGTTGCCGTCACCCGAGGAGGTGTGACATGGTGCGCTGGTGGCGGCGAAGGCGCGGGCAGGGGGAACCGGAGCGTCCCGACGTCGGGAGCGACCAGAGCAGTGCAGGCGCGCCGGTGATCCGCGAGGCGGAGCGGCGTCGTCTGGCACGTCTTTTGCGCCGCCGCGAGGAGCTGCGCTACGATCTCGCGCTCGCCGAGGAGGCCCAGCAACCCGAGAACCGCTGGACGGAACGCCTGCGCGAGCTCGACGCAGCGATCGCTGAGCTCGAACGCCAGCTGGCGACGTTGGACGTACCATCCGGCCGAGATCCCGAACCGCCGCTCCCGCCGGTTCCGGTCGAGGTGACAGTGGATGCAGCGAGTGAACCGGCAACGGTCACGCTCCGGATTGCCGGTCAGGTTCTCCGCTGGGTCGAGGAAGTGGACTGGGCCGAGCGGGGGCACCAGCTCGCGCCGGCGCGGCTGCGACGCACTGCAGGCGACCCAGCCGAGGTGCTGCAGGCGGCTGGTTACCGTGCGCCGAGTTCCGCGTTAATGGAAACGCTCGAAGCCAGCCTCGATCTGATCGCGGCCGACGCGTTGGCGGCTGCGCGACGAGAGCGGATCTGGACGCCGCTGACTCTCGCCGATCTGGCACACCCGTGCGAGCAGTGCGGTGGCTGGCGGGACGTGCGCGGCCGTTGTCCGACCTGCACAGCCCGTGACTGGCAACGACAGCAGCTCCTGCTGGAACGGAATCGGCTTCGCCAGGAGCGGGACGAAGTGTTCCGCGATTGGCAGCGGGCGCGCGATCGCTTGCCGGTGATCCAGCGCCAGCTGGCGGAAGTCGAAGCGGATATCCGCCAGCTGGAGGCGAAAGGTGTGCAACCGAGCGACGAGGGCTGACGGCTATTCGTTCCAGCCTCTTTCGGCTATACTGCGGTACAGTGTTCCCCCGTGTGACTCGGGCCTTCGGTCTCGGGGAGGGAAGGGGTGCAGTGGCGGGAGCCGCTCGAGCTGCTGGTGGGGAACCGGCGGTTCGCAGCGCTCTGGGTGTCCGATCTCGTCGCGACGGTCGGCGACCGCGTGCACCGCGTCGCGCTGGCGGCGCTGGTCTACGAGCTGACTGGTTCTATGACGGTCGCCGGGCTCGCCTTCCTCGCTTCCGGGTTGCCCGATCTGGTGTTGGGACCACTGGCTGGCGTCGTCGTCGATCGGGTCGACCGCCGGCGCATCATGATCCTCTCCGATCTCGCTCGCGTCCTGCCGGTGCTTCTGCTGCCGATCGCGGGACAGTACTGGATCGGCAGCATCTACCTCCTGCTGCTCCTGATCAATGCGGCGGCGATCCTGCATCGGCCAGCCAAGATGGCGGCGATCCCCGCGGTGGTGCCGCAGGGCCAGCTAACGACAGCCAACTCGCTCTCCTCGCTTGCCGAGAGCCTAGGCGACATCGGTGGCTACCCACTGGCCGGATTGGTGGTCGGTGGGCTGGTCTCGCTACTGGGGAGTGCGCGAGGCCTTACCGTCGCGTTCGGTGTCGCTGCGGTGGGGTACCTCGCCTCGGCAGCCGTTCTCTGGCCGCTCCGCTTGCCACCACTGCCGCACGTGGAGAAGCGATCGCCCGCGCTCGTCTGGCGCGAACTCGTCGACGGGGTCACCTACCTTTTCCGGAATGTGCTGCTCCGGACGAACACGCTGCTGGTCGCGTTGGGAGCGATCGCGATCGGCATGGCCATGCCGCTCCTCGTCGGTTACGCCTACACGGTCTCCGCACAGGGGGAAGTGGCCTACAGTCTGCTCAACTTCGGGATCGGCGTCGGGAGCGTGGTCGGAGCGGTCCTCATGGGGACGCTCAACGCGCGACGCCTCGGCTCGCTGGTGCTGCTGGGTCTGGTCGTGATGGGGGTGGGGCTGGCTGGGCTCGGCATAGCACCGCCGCTCTGGGTCGCGGTCGTGCTGACCGGTCTGACCGGGTTCGGGAATCTACTCTTCCTGGTACCGAGTGTCACTATCGTCCAGCGGGTGACGCCAGCGAGCCTGATGGGGCGGATCTTCGCGCTCCGCTCGACTCTGCTCTTCACGGCGCTGATCGTCGCCAATGGCATCGGTGGCTGGCTCGGCGATCGGCTCGGTGCTGAGCGTGCGTTCCTGGCGATCGGGAGCGCGCTCGTCGTGGTGGCGCTCGTCGCTGTCGCAGTGCCGACGGCGCTCCTCGCCGATCGTTTGGACGAGTGGACACTCGAACCGTCCGGTTGAGGCGGTATACTTCCTGACCGCAGTGCGGAGAGGGGCGATCGTGCCGGAACATCCACTGGCACGCGAGGTCTATGCAGTCTTCACAGCGCGTGGACTCACCTTGGCGACGGCCGAATCGTGCACCGGTGGCCTGATCGGCCACTTGGTAACGACCGTACCGGGCAGCAGCGAGTACTACCTCGGGGGCATTATCGCCTACAGCAATCGCGTCAAGGAGTCGTGGCTGGGTGTACCAGCGGAAATCCTCCGGACGGTCGGTGCGGTGAGCCGGGAGTGCGCCGAGGCGATGGCGCGTGGCGCGCGCGAGCGCTTCGGCACAGACTACGCGGTGGCGACGACCGGTATCGCCGGGCCGGGCGGTGCGACACCGACCAAACCGGTCGGACTCGTCTACGTCGCCTGCGCCGGCCCGCACGGGGTGACGGTCGAAGAGCACCGGTTCGCCGGGACACGGTGGGAGAACATCCAGCAGGCAGCCGAAGCGGCGCTGCGGTTGCTGCTGAGAGCTGTGGGCGAGTGAAACAAACGCACGGATGCGCCGAGAGTCCCTGGAAACGAGTGGAGCGGTATGGAATACGAGAAGACGCAACTCCCCAATGGCATTCGTGTCGTCACGAGCCGGATGCCGCATGTACGTTCGGCGACAGTCATCGTGTACGTGGCGGTAGGTTCGCGGTACGAGAGCGACCAGGTAGCTGGCATTTCCCATTTTCTGGAGCACATGCTCTTCAAAGGGACAGAACGTCGACCGGATCCGGTCCTGATCAGCGAGGCGATCGAGGGAGTGGGTGGCATCATGAACGCCTCGACGGGCCGGGAGCACACCGATTACTGGGTCAAGGTACCGAGCCGGCACCTCGAGCTGGCGTTCGATGTCCTGGCCGACATGTTGCAGCATTCGCTGTTCGATCCGACCGAACTGGAGAAAGAGCGGCACGTGATCGTCGAGGAGATTCACGGGATCCACGATACGCCGGACGACTACGTCCACGATCTCGTCGATCAGGCGCTGTGGGACGGCCATCCGATCGGTCGACCGATCATCGGTTCCGAGGAGACCGTGCAGGCGATCACGCGCGAGGAGCTGCTCGCCTATCTCGACCGGCACTACCGGGCGGATCGCCTGGTCGTGGCAGCGGCGGGTGACCTGACGCACGAGCAGGTTGTCGAGCTCGTCGAGCGCTACTTCGGGGATCTGGCTCCGGGAGAGCCGGCTGACCCGCATCCGGCTCGCCTGCAGGATGCACGACCGGGTGCGCGGATTCTGGCCCGATCGACCGAGCAAGCGCACCTCTGCGTGGCGTTGCCGGCACTGCCGTATCGCGACGAGCGACGCTTCGTGCAGGGCATGCTCGACTCGGTGCTGAGTTCCGGTATGAGTTCGCGCTTGTTCAAGGAGATCCGCGAGCGACAGGGGTTAGCCTACGAGGTGTACGGCTACCTGCGCGAATATGCCGATGTCGGCCAGGCGGTGATCTACGCTGGGACGGACATCGAGCGGGCGGAACGTGCTCTGCGGGCCGTGCGTGGCGAGCTGGACAAGCTGGTTCGTGAGCCGGTTCCGGCTGACGAGCTGGAGCGGACCAAGGAGTTGCGGGTCGGGCGGATCGTCATGGGACTGGAAGACAGCCGGGCGGTCGCGGGCTGGATCGGCGGTCAGGAACTCGTCTTCGGTGAGGTGCTCACGCCGGAAGAGGTGATCGCCCGGATACGGGCGGTGACCAGCGAGGAGATCCAGGCGCTCGCCCAGGAGCTGTTTCAGCCCGAGCGCTTCGCGCTGGCGGCGATCGGCCCGTTCGAGGACGGTGAGCGGCTGCTCTCGGTCGTGCGCGAGGCGTAGCGTCGACCATCCGCGCTGGGCATCGTGAAACCGGCTTGCTTCCGGTGATCGTTCCCTCTGTTATCGTATGAGCGGACAGGGAGCGTCCGGTGCCACGCGTTCGGTCCGAGTCGAGCGTGGCTCTGTTGGTTCTGCTCCTTGTCCGGATATTCGATGTCGTATACAATCGCGGTGGAACCTCAGCGGGGAGTAGGTGGACGAGGGATGAGCAAGCAGGAACTCGCGTATCGAACGATCCGCAAACGGATCATCGAAGGAGTCTACGGGCCGGGGTATCGGCTGGTCATCGACGAGCTGGCGCGCGAGCTGGGGTGCAGTGCTATCCCGGTGCGGGAGGCCTTGCGCCGGCTGGAGGCGGAGGGCTTGCTGGAGTTCGTCAAGAACGCCGGTGCGCGTGTCGTCAGTATCGATCCGCTCGAATACTGCGACGTGCTCTCCACGCTGGCGGTGCTCGAGGGGTACGCGACCGTCCTCGCAGCACCGCACATGACGCCAGAGGATTTTCAGAAGCTGCGTGCTCTCGAAGCAGAGATGGAGCGTGCGGTCGGCATCGGCGACATGCTGCGCTACAGCCAGCTGAACCGCGCGTATCACGAGGCGATCTACGAGCGTTGCCCCAATCGGTATCTCGTATCGCAGATCGAGCTGGCCTGGGCGCGGCTCGACTCGATGCGCCATTCGATCTTCGTGCTCCTGCCCGCCCGGGCGCGCTCCTCGCTCGAAGATCACCGGCGCATCACGACGCTGCTGGAGCAGGGCGGTCCGGCTGACGAGATCGAACGGGTCGTCCGCGACCACAAGCTCGCGACACTGGAGGCGTTCCGCCGGTGGTCGCTCGAGAGCGGCAAAGCGCTCGACGGCCGTGAGGACGGTTACGCACCGGCGTCCATGTCGCTGAGCGAGTGACGCTCTGCGGTCGAGGTTCGGCCACGGCAGGTGTGTATGTCGCCAAGGAGGTTCGCCTATGACCTGATGATCGGCGGTGTTGCGTTCAGGTGGTGTACGAGAGGGGTCGCGATGGATACCACGAAGCTGCGAGGGTCGATCGTCCCATTGGTGACGCCATTCCGGGACGGTGTTGTCGATTTCGAGACGCTCGGTGCGTTGATCGAATGGCAGATCGCGAGTGGGAGTCATGGGATCTCAGTGACCGGATCGACCGGTGAACCAGCAGCGTTGACGCTCGCGGAACGGGAACAGGTCATCGCCTATGCCGTGGAGGTCGTCCGCGGGCGCGTGCCGGTTGTCGCAGGAACGGGCGCGCATTCGCTCGCCGACACCCTGCATCTGACCCAGTTCGCCGAACGGGCTGGTGCCGACGCCTTGCTGATCATCACGCCACCGTACTACCGTCCCACCCAGCAAGGGCTGTACCAATATTTCGTGACGGTGGCGAAGGCGACGTCGCTCCCGGTGATCATCTACAACATCCCTGGTCGGACGGCGGTCAATCTCGATCCGGAGACGCTGGCGCGCATTCGGGAAGCGTGCCCGAACGTCGTGGGCGTCAAAGAAGCTAACGTCGATTTCATCCAGGTGAGTCGCCTCTTCGATCGGTGCGGTATGGACCTTCTGGTCTATTCCGGTATCGAGGCGCTCTGCTTTCCGCTCCTGGCACTCGGTGGTGCCGGCTATTTCAGTGCGACGGCGAACGTCCTCCCGCGCGAGCTCGCTCGGCTCTACGATTTGACAGTGGCTGGGCAGTGGGAAGAGGCCCGTGCACTGCATTTCCAGCTGCTGGAGATGAACGAAGCGCTGTTCATCGAGACCAATCCGGGGCCGGTCAAGTATGTCCTCGGGTTGATGGGGAAGATCCGTCCGGAACTGCGTCTCCCGCTGGTCTTGCCGTCGCCGGAGAACCAGGAGCGGCTTCGGGCAGTGGCGAGACGCTACAGTCTGATCGCAGAGTGAGAGGCGAGAAATGGAGGCGAGTCGATGCGTACTGCCCGTTTCATAGCGGAGGGACGACTCCATATCGGTACGGTCCACGAGTCGTGCCTCGTCGACGAGGCGGGTCGCTGCTACCCCTTCGAGGCGGTGACCTGGTTGCCCCCGGTCGAGCCGCGGAAGATCATCGGGCTGGTGCTCAACTATGCGGAGCATGCGCAGGAACTCGGCATGGAGGTGCCGACGGCACCGGTCCTGTTCTTCAAGCCGACGACCGCACTGATCGGCCATCGGGCGCCGATCGTCTACCCGGCGGGAGTCCAGTCCCTGCATTACGAGGTCGAACTCGCCGTGGTCATCGGTAAACGGTGCCGGAAGGTGCCGCGCGAGCGGGTGTTCGAGGTGGTTCGGGGATATACCGTTGCGAACGATGTCACGGCTCGGGACTTCATTACCAACTACTTCCGGCCCCCAGTAAAGGCCAAAGGATTCGATACGTTCTGCCCCCTCGGCCCATGGCTCGTCGATGCCGGAGACATCGATCCGGACAATGTGACGCTGCGCGCGTATGTGAACGGTGAGTTGCGGCAAGAGGGGCACACGAGCCGACTCATCTACAAGGTCGCTGATCTCATCGCCTACATCAGCGAGTTCATGACGCTGGAGCCGGACGACGTGATCATGACCGGGACGCCGGAGGGTATCAGTTTCGTCAAGCCGGGCGATGTCGTGCGGGTCGAAGTGGAAGGGATCGGGGGGTTGGAGAATCCGATCGTGGCCGAATGATGGAGCGACGGAGGATAACGATGGCGCGTGTCGAGCAGAAAGACTACGTCGCGTTGCGTGAATCTGTCCTGCCGCGTGTGCGGACGGTCAAGCATTTCATCGCTGGAGAGTTCACGGAAGGGACCAGCGGAGCGTTCTTCGAATCGGTCGATCCGGCGACCAACGAGGTCATCGCGACGGTGCCGGCGGCGGGGCCGGACGACATCGAGCGAGCGGTTAGCGCAGCGTTGCGTGCGTTTACCGAAGGACCCTGGGCACGCCTGCCGGCGGCTGAGCGGGCGCGCATCCTGCGGCGCATCGCCGAGCTGATTCGTGAGCGTGCCGACGAGATCGCGGTGGTGGAGAGCGCTGACACCGGTATTCCGATCGCGCAGATCCGCGATGCCCAGGTCCTGCGTGCTGCTGATAATTTCGATTTCTTCGCCGAAATGGCGACCAAGATCACCGGGGAATCCTATCCGGTCGATGATGTGTTTATCAACTTCACGATTCGCCAGCCCGTCGGCGTTGCCGGCCTCATCACCCCATGGAACACGCCGTTCATGCTCGAGACATGGAAGGTGGCACCGTGTCTGGCGGCGGGGAATACCTGCATCTTGAAGCCGGCCAGCTGGTCACCGCTGTCGGCGTACAAGCTCGCGGAGGTTATCCGAGATGCTGGTGTACCACCGGGGGTATTCAATCTCGTATATGGTCCCGGTGAACGTGTCGGTGAGGCGTTGGCTCGTCATCCGGCGGTGAAACTGATTTCCTTCACCGGCGAGACGACGACCGGCAAGCGACTGATGCGCGTTGGCGCGGAGACGCTCAAGCGCTTTTCGATGGAACTCGGTGGCAAGTCGCCGGTGGTCGTCTTCGCTGACGCCGATCTGGACCGGGCGCTCGATGCGACGATCTTCGGGGTGTTCTCGCTGAACGGCGAGCGGTGCACGGCTGGATCGCGCTTGTTGCTGCAGCGGGACATCTACGATGACTTCGTCGAGCGATTGGTGCGGCGCGTCGAGCGGATTCGCGTTGGTCATCCGCTCGATCGGGCGACAGAAGTGGGGCCGCTCATTCACCGCAAGCATCTCGAACGAGTGCTGCGGTACGTCGAGATCGGGCAAGAGGAAGGGGCGGTACTCGCTACCGGTGGGCGTCGACCGGAAGATCCAGAGCTGGCGCGCGGGAACTACCTGCTGCCGACCGTCTTCGTGGATGTCGCGCCGACGATGCGGCTTGCCCAGGAGGAGATTTTCGGCCCCGTTCTGAGTGTCATTCCCTTCTCGACCGAGGAGGAGGCGCTCCGTATCGCCAACGGTGTGCGGTATGGCCTGGCGGCCTATGTCTGGACGAACGACACGAGTCGGGCCTTGCGCATGGCGCGAGGGATCGAATCGGGGATGGTCTGGGTGAATTCCCAGAATGTCCGCGATCTCCGGACGCCATTCGGTGGGATGAAGGAGAGTGGGATCGGCCGGGAAGGGGGTGTCTATTCGTTCGAGTTCTACACTGAGCTGAAGACGGTCCATCTCGCGCTCGGGCGTCACCGGATCCCGCGGATGGGTGCGGATGAGTGAGCATGGACAGAAGGTGGGTGTGCAGTGGCGAGGGAACCGTCGTTCACGATCCTGAAGACCGGGCACGTCGAGTTACGCGTGACGGATCTCGAGCGAGCGCGTGCCTTCTACGTCGATGTTCTCGGTTTCTTCGAGACCGAGCGGGACGCTGACCGCCTGTACCTGCGTGGTATCGAGGAGTGGGAGCACCACAGTCTCGTCCTGCGGCGGGCGGCGACGCCTGGTCTCGGTCACTTCGCCTTTCGTGTGGCCGCGGACGAAGACCTCCTGGCACTGGAGCAGCTGGCCCACGAACGGGGGCTTCCGGTGCGGTGGATCGAGGAAGGGGTTGAACGCGGACAGGGCCGAGCGTTGCGGATACAAGACCCGCTCGGTTTTCCCGTCGAGTTCTACCATCGCGTCGAACGTGTCGAGCGGTTGCTGCAGCAGTACCATCGGCACCGCGGGACGCACGTGCTCCGAATCGACCACGTCAACGTGCATACTCCGGCGATCGATCAGGGCATCGACTGGTATCGGACGCTCGGGTTTGCCGTCTCCGAAGTCACGATCACCGAGGACGACCCGCCGCGAGTCTGGGCCATCTGGCTGCGGCGCAAGCAGACAGTGCACGATGTCGCGCTGATGACCGGCCCGGGTCCGCGGTTGCACCATATCGGCTTCTGGCTCGGGGAGGCATCGGCGGTCACGCGTGCGGCCGATGTGATCGCGGCGGCGGGATACGAGCGCTGCATCGAGCGAGGGCCGGGGCGGCACGGCATTTCCAACGCGATGTTTCTCTACCTGCGCGATCCGGACGGCAACCGTATCGAGTTGTATGCTGGAGACTATCTCATCCCCGATCCGGACTTCGAGCCGGTGGTGTGGATGCTGAACGATCCACGGCGGCAGACGCTCTGGGGACATGTCCCGCCACGGAGCTGGTTCGATGAGGCGGCACCCGTCGAGGACTTCACCGGTACCGGTTTCGTCGCGGTCGTGCCTCCCTCGGAGGCTTTTCTGCCCGCCTATGTCGACCGCTAACGCCTCGTTCGCACCGGCTGGGGTAACGGGGAGCGGGCAGTGTGCGGGGGGACAGCATTTGCGGAGAAGGATCACCGGTGCGGAGTCAGTGGGCAGCACCGTGGAGCGGCATGTTGTCCCGTTGAGTGCCAATATCGGTGCAGCCGACCGGCGACTTTCCTGGTGATCAGGTGTTGACATGGTGCATGATGTCGTATATGATCCGATATGCGAGCAATCCCCGACGTGATCCGGTGAGCGAGAGGAGTAGGGATCGGCTGAACGGAGCACGCTGCAGGCGTGGCGAGTGTGTAGTGGGGAGGAACGTCGATGGCCGTCAGGGCTCGCAATCTCCAGGAACTCGTCGAGACGACCCCGAATCTCCAGCAGCTTCTCTACAACAACCCGACCGGTGGGCGCTTCTGGCCAAACGTGCCGCCGGAGTTCAGCAACTGGCGGGATGAACAGCGCGGGTGGCGGGAAACGGTCGTTCTGTTCGAGCAGTCCTACCACATGACGAATCTGTACGTGCGCGGTCCGGATGCTTTCCGCCTGCTCAACTATCTCTCGATCAACTCGTTCCAGGGTTTCCAGCCGGGGCAAGCCAAGCAGATGGTCTGTGTCTCGCCGGACGGCTATTACGTTGGGGATGCCATTCTCTTCTATCTCGACGAGCACGAGTTCGTCATCGTCGGTGTGGGGGCGATCCACAACTGGGTCGAATACCACGCCCAGGCACTCGGAGCGCAGGTGACCCTGGAGCGCGACGAATCGTCTCGCGCCGATCCCCGGCGTCCGCGAACTTGTTACCGGTTCCAGCTGCAAGGGCCGAACGCTCGTCCGCTGATGGAGAAGTTGACCGGTGGCCGGGTTCCGGACATTCCCTTCTTCCATTTCACCTACATCGACATCGCCGGCCATCGTGTCGGGTATCTGCATCACGGCATGGTCGGCGTCGAGGGCGCGGAGCTCTGGGGACCCTTCGATGAGCTGCAGGCAGTCAAGGGCGCGATTCTGGAAGCAGGGGCGGAGTTCGGCCTCCGGCAGGTGGGATCACGCACGTATGCCACCAATGCCCTCGAGTCGGGGTGGATTCCGAATCCGCTTCCAGCTGTCTACACGGGCGAGCAGCTGCGTCCGTATCGCGAATGGCTGCCGGCAACTGCTTTCGAGGCGGTGAGCTCGCTCGGCGGGAGCTTCGTGTCCGATAGGATCGAGGACTACTATCTCACCCCTTGGGATCTGGGATACGGGCGACTCGTCAAGTTCGATCACGATTTCATCGGTCGGGCGGCGCTGGAGCGGATGGCGCATCTGCCGCATCGCAAGCGCGTTACCTTCGTGTGGGACGAGCGCGACACAGTTCGCATCCTCTCGAGCGTGATCGAAAAGCCGTACGGCCACAATTACAAGTACTTCGATCTTCCCCTGGCGCAATACGCAACCTGGATGTACGACGCCGTACTGAACGATGCAGGTGAGGTCGTCGGATTCGCGATGTGGACAGGCTTCGACGTGAACGAACGGGCCGTCCTCGCCCTGGGGACAGTGCGTGCCGAGTATGCGCAACCGGGTACGCGACTGCGCTTGATCTGGGGTGAACCGAACGGTGGTTCCCGAAAGCCGTCAGTCGAGCGGCATGTCCAGACCGAGGTCCAGGTGACGGTCGGCCCGGTGCCCTACAGCGAACCGAGCCGCCGGTACCGCGAAATGGTGCTCCACCGTCGCGGATGACCGGAGCGATCTACGGTGTGGACGGCGCACATGCACGGAAAGAGGGGGAACGCATGTCTAGGTGGAAGAGCTGGTTCTTCGGGCTGTTCGTCGTCGCATTCATCCTAGCCGGTTGTGCCCAAGGGAGTCCCACTCCGACCCCAACTGCCGCTCCCTCGCCAACGACCGCGGCGAGTCCGACTGCGCAGCCCGCAGCACCGACGGCGACCACGCCGTCCGGCGCCCAGCAGACGCCAGCAACGACACCGCAGGCCGGTGCGGAAACCGGTGAACCGTATCGCATCGGGGCCGTGCTCTCACTGACCGGTCCGGCAGCGCCGCTCGGTGTGCCGCAGCGGGACACACTGGAGCTCTTGCGCGACGAGGTGAACCGGCAGGGTGGCGTGCTCGGCCCGGACGGAAAGCGACATCCGCTCGAAGTGATTATCTACGACGACCAGAGCCAGCCGACGCAGGCCGTGCTCGCGGTGACGCGCCTCATCGAGCAGGATCGCGTCCCAGTGGTCATTTGCTGTGCGACGAGCGGTGCGTCGGTTCCTGCTGTGGACGTGGTGCAGCGGGCTCAGATCCCGATGATCGCGACGGCTTCGAGCCAGGCGATCACGCACCCACCGGAGGAACGGCAGTGGGTCTTCAAGCCGACATGGGACGGTGACCAGGTTGCTGAAGGGTTGCTCCGGAACCTCCAGCAGCGCAACGTTCGCCGGGTGGCGCTGCTCAGCGTCGCGAACGAGTTCGGCGAGAGCGGGAAGATCGCGTTCGAGCAACTCGGTTCGCAGTATGGGATCGAGCTCGTCGTAAACGATACGTTCAACGCGGGTGTAACGGATCTGACGCCGCAGCTCGTCCGGGTGCGGGCGAGCAATCCAGAAGCGCTGGTCATCTACGCCAACATTCCGGAGGTCGTGGTCGCGCTCAAGAATATGCGGGATCTCGGTATGGACATCCCGGTGTATCTCACCAACGCCGTCGCGAGCCCTGCATTTCTGGAGGCCGCTGGTGAGACGGCTGAGGGCGCGATCGTCCAGACTGGGAAAGTGTTCGTCTTCGAGGACTTGCCCGACTCCGACCCGCAGAAGCCGGTCATTGCGGAGTTCGTGCGGCTCTATGAATCGCGCTACGGTTCACGTCCGGATGCGTTCGCTGGTCACGCGTACGACGCCTTCTGGTTGATCGTCCAGGCGTTCGAGAAGGCTGGCCAGGATCCTGCGGGCATTCGTGACGCGATCGAAGGGACGTCGCGCTTCGTCGGCATCACCGGTGTTCTGACCTTCTCACCGACCAAGCACACCGGTTTCAACCTGGAGGACATGGTGCTCGCTGTCGTCGAAGGCGGTCGCTTCCGCTTGTTGCGTTGACGCGGCGGGACGAGGTGGACGATGCGTGACGTACTGGTCTGGCAGCTCCCGCAGTGGATCGTCAGTGGTGTGGTGATGGGCTGTGTGTACGCCCTCGTCGCCGTTGGACTGGTGATCGTCCACAACGTTACCCGCATCCTGAACGTCGCGCAGGGGTCGTTCGTGATGCTGGGCGCCATGCTGACGATCCAGTTCGCCAAGTGGTTGCCGCTCGCCCCGGCGGTGGTGGCTGCCGTGGTGGTGACGGTCGTCATCGGAGCTGTCACCTACGGCATCCTGATCTATCCGCGATTCGAAGCTGGGCTGCTGACGCTCATCATGTTGACATTCGGCGCGGATGTCATCTTCCGCACGGTCGCGCTGATCCTTTGGGGACCCGATCCACTAGCTCTGCGCGAATTCACACCGGGGAAGCCGCTCATCATCGGAACGGCGGTCGTGACTCGCCAGGCGCTGTGGGTCATCGGGGTGACGGCACTCCTGGTGATTCTCCTGCAGCTGTTCTTCAAGCGGAGCTTGCTGGGCACTGCTCTGCGTGCCTGTGCGTCGAATGCGACGGCCGCGCGCCTGGTGGGCATCTGTCCGCAGCTGATGGGGCTCGTCAGCTGGATGCTGGCAGCTGCCTTGGGCGCCTTCGCTGGGGCGGTCATCGCGCCGGTGACATTTGCGACCTACTTTATGGGGCTCGAGCTGACGATTCGCGGTGTGGTACCGGCGGTGCTCGCCGGGCTGACGAGTCCGGTCGGTGCTGTCATCGGGGGCGTGGTCTTCGGGATCATCGAAGCGGTCGCTGCAGGTGTCTATTCGGGGCTGCGTGATGTCGTCGCCTTCGTCTGCCTCGTCGCCATCCTCGTCGTGCGAGAACTGCGGACCGGTGTCCTGACGACGCATCTGCGTGCCCGCGTGCGGGCCTGGAGGATGAGCGAGTTGGCGAGGGGGCAGCAGTGAGCGGAAGGGTCGATCTCGGGCGCGTATTGCGCGCGGACCGGGAAATCCTGACGGTACTGGGAGCGGCGGTTTTCGCCCTCGTCGCCATCCTCCTGCTGGGTGGGGCTGGCGCCTATGCGGTCACCATTCTGAACGTCGTGCTCTTGCGAGCGCTGGCTGCGACCGGTGTGGTGCTGCTGACGGGTTACTGTGGGCAGCTCTCGCTCGGGCAGGGAGCCTTCGCAGCAATCGGGGCTTACATCAGCGCAATTGTGGCGACCCAATATGGGCTGTCACCCTGGCTCACGATCCCGCTGGCATGCATCGCCGCCGGTGTAGCGGCGTGGATCGTGGGATTCCCACTCTTGCAACTGAGAGGCCACTATCTCGCACTCGGTACGCTGGCGCTCGCAGCCATCGTGTACCAGCTGTCAGTCGAGCTGCGTGGGATCACCGGTGGGGCGTCCGGCATCACGGGCATACCGGGCCTCACCGTGTTCGGACGCGAGCTCGGCTCTCCGTGGGCCTACAGCTGGATCATCGGTCTGGTGTTCGTGCTCGGCATGTACGTGGCGGGACGGTTCGCGTTCGGGCGCATGGGCCGGCTCGCTCAAGCAGTACGCGAGGACGAGACAGCTGCCGAGGCGATCGGAATTTCGCCCTTCGGGGTGAAGAACGTCTCGTTCGTCACCGGTGCTGTCCTGGCTGGTGTCTCGGGAGCACTCTACGTGCACTGGGTTCGCTTCCTGGATCCGGTTCCGTTCGGATTGCAGTACTCGATCGAAGTCCTGACCATGGCGGTGTTCGGCGGAATCGGGTCGGTCTGGGGTGGTTTGCTCGGCGCGATCACCCTGACCGTCCTGACCGAGGCGCTGCGGTACGTCACGGGCGTCGCCTCGGCTGAGTACCAGGCACTCGCGTTCGGCGTCGTCTTCGTTGCTGTCTTGTTGCTCTGGCCTCGTGGCCTGGCAGGGATCGCCGATGTGTGGTCCGCGCGGGGGCGGACGAGCGATCGGCGGGGAGGCGCACCCAACGTGAGCAGGGAGGGAACGGCTGAGGCGGAGGTTGGGATCGGCGGAGGAGCGTTGGTCGCGGATCAGCGCATGACGGGACGGATCCGCCTGCAACACGGTGATGAGCTGGTGGTCGTGCAGCGGTTGCACTGTCGGTTCGGTGGGGTGAAAGCGCTGGAAGATGTCAACCTCGTCGTGCGCGCCGGCGAGATACTCGCCGTGATCGGGCCGAACGGCGCGGGCAAGACAACCCTCTTCAATGTGATCGCTGGGGCGATCAAGCCGACGGCAGGTGCGGTGACGGTTCTCGGACGGGACATTCGCGGCCTCCGGCCGTACGAGGTGGCGCGATTGGGAGTTGCCCGCACGTTCCAGAACGTGCGGTTGTTCACCGAGATGACGTGCGTCGAGAACGTCCTGGCCGCGTTGGAGGCGCACGACGGATACGGCATGATACGCGGCTTGGTTCTGCCGGTGCGTGCCCGGCAACGCGAAGACGCGGCAGTGGACGAGGCGCACCGCTTACTTGCCGTCGTCGGCCTCGCCGAGTTTGCGTACTTCCGTGCTGGTGATCTCCCCCTGGCGAAGCAGCGTGCGCTCGAGCTCGCGCGAGCGCTGGCGCGCCGACCGACGCTGCTTCTCATGGACGAACCGGCCTCAGGGCTCAACGAAGCGGAACGCGACGAACTAGCCGCTCTGATACGCTCCCTGAACGCGTCTGGCGTCACCATCCTGCTCATCGAACACGCTGTCGATTTCGTGATGGCGCTCGCTGACCGTGTGGTCGTGCTGAGCCGCGGGATGAAGATCGCCGAGGGAACGCCCCTCGAAGTGCGGAACGACCGTCACGTCATCGAGGCTTACCTCGGTGAGGCTGCGTAAGTCGTTCGTGGGTGGAGGACGAACGCGTGTTGCGTGTCGAACAGGTCGCATCCGGTTACGGTAAAGTGCAGGTGCTCCGGGATGTCAGCCTGCACGTCGGGCGTGGCGAGCTCGTCGGCGTGGTCGGCCCCAGCGGTGCTGGCAAATCGACGCTGGCCAAAACGATCTCCGGGCTGTTGCGAGCGTACAGTGGACGCATCGTTTTCGGCGACGTCGATGTGACGCGAAGTGCCCCAGATAGTCGCATTCGACTCGGCCTGGTTCACATTCCCGAACGTCGCGAACTCTTTTGGGATCTCACAGTCGAAGAGAATCTGCGACTCGGTGCCTATCTCCGTCTGCGTGGCGCGGCAAAGCAGGAGGTCGAGCGAGACCTCGAGGAAGCGTACGGGCTTTTCCCGATTTTGCGCGAGCGGCGGAAGCAGGTCGCTGGAACCCTCTCCGGCGGTGAACAGCAGATGCTCGCGATCGCACGCGGGCTGATGGCCGGGCCGGTGCTGGCAGTCATCGACGAACCGTCTCTGGGCCTGGCTCCCCTGATCGTGCGCGAGATCTACGAGCGCTTCTCCTTGCTGCGGGAGAGAGGGCTGGGGCTGCTCCTGCTCGAGGAGAACGTGAGCCACGTTCTCAGCGTCGCGGATCGCGTCTACGTCCTGGTCGGGGGGCGGATCGTTCACGAAGGCGATCCGAAGGCGGTGAATCGCGAAGAGATCGCGAAGCTTTACATCGGCTGAGGGACGGTCGGCCCTCCAGGCGCTTGGAAAGAACCCTCGGGTTCAGGAAGGATGCACGGGATGCAGGGACCGGTCGGAGTCGTTGGGCTCGGCAACATGGGGAGCCGGATGGCACACCGGCTCGCCGGTGCAGGTTTTCGTGTCGTCGGCTTCGACGTCGCGGGAACACAGGGCAAGTTGCCAGCCCAGGCGCAAGAGGCGCGCGATGTGGCCGACGTTGCTCGTCAGGTGGAGGTCGTTTTGCTCAGCCTACCGGACGGGAACGCCTCGCGCGCCGTCGCACGGGAAATCGCAGCGTTCCTACGCTCGTCTGCCGAGCGCAGCCCGCTCCATACGGTGGTGGATCTCTCGACGATCGGTGCGCGAGCGGCGATCGAGTGTGCTGAAGTGCTGCGTGAGGTGGGCATCGAGTACCTGGATGCGCCGGTGAGTGGTGGCCCGATCGCGGTCGAGGAGGGGCGGCTCACCGTCATGGTAGCTGGTGCCGCCGAGGCCTTGGAACGTGTTCGACCATGTCTTACTGCGTTCGCCGGTCGTATCTTCCACGTCGGATCACATGCTGGGCAGGGGCAGGTGATCAAGCTGGTCAACAACTACATCGCTGCGACTGCGCTGGCTGTCACCTGCGAGGCAGTGGCGTTCGCGGTGTCACAGGGGCTGGACATGCGGACGGTGCTCGACGTGCTCAACGTCTCGACCGGCCGGACGACGGCGAGTACTGACATGTTCCCTCGCGCGGTCTTGCCAGGGACGTATGACTTTGGGTTCCGCAACAGGTTGCTGGTGAAAGATCTGCTGCTGTACGTGGACACCCTCATGCAAGAGCGGCGGTGGGGTGTCCTGCCGTCAGTCGTCACGCACCTGTGGGAAGACTTCGCCCGCGAGCATCCCGACGCCGATGCGACCTACTTCTACGAGTATGCGCGTGTGCGCCTTCTCGGCGTGTAGGCTGTCGAACCCTGGGCGTTCGTTTCCTTTCGTACCCCTGCAGTCGTTCGCCGGTGCAAAGGTACGGTGATGATGCTCGGTCTGGCATTGAAGGAAAAGTTGCGGCGCGGTGAGGCGGTGATCGGCTGTTTCGTCGGTGTGCCGTCACCGGAGCTCGTCGAGATGCTCGGGTGGCTCGGCTTCGATTTCGTCGTGATCGACGCCGAGCATGGCCATATCACGCCGCAGTCGGCGTACTGGATGGTCGTTGCCGCCGAGGGGAGCGGGTTGTGCCCGCTCGTCCGCATACCGACCATCGACGAGAGCGTGATCCAGACGTACCTCGACCTCGGCGCAGCCGGACTGTTCGTGCCGCGCGTCGAGACGGTGGAGGATCTGCGGCGTCTCGAGAAGGCGGCCTTCTATCATCCTCTCGGCGAGCGTGGGCTCGGCCATGTCCGTGCCGGGCGATACGGTTACCGCCAGCCAGTGAAAGTCTTCGCGCACCAGGCGAACGAGGCTCTCGTCCTCGTCGCACAGGTGGAGACGCAGCGCGCGATCGAGCAGCTCGAGGCGCTGGTCACTGACCCGCTGATCGACGCGCTCTTCATCGGAGCGACTGACCTCGCCCAGTCACTGGGCTATCCAGGCGAAGCGCACCATCCGGCCGTCCGGGCAGCGATCGAGACCATCGTGCAGATTGCCGGCCCGCGGAAACCGTTGGGGACGAGCGCACGCGAACCGGGTGCGATCGCCGATGCGGTGACGCGCGGGTTCCGGCTGATCCTGGCGAACGTCCACGCCATCGTTCGAGCTGGTGCCACCCAGTATCTCGAGGCATTCGCCGCCGCAAAGGGGACGTAACGAGTCGTGGACTGGAATACGCCAGGCGGTGCGAGCACCGGTCTGGTGCACGGCCTCGCAACGGCCAGGAGGTGAAGGCAATGCGTGAGGGTTTGCGGCTGTTGGTTGTCGGTGGGCACGCTGCCGATTTCGTCTGGCGCGCTGGAGGGACGATCGGGAAGGTCACGATGCACGGTGGGCAGGCGAAAGTGGTGGCGCTGACGTATGGCGAACGGGGAGAATCGGGCGAGTTGTGGCGCGAGCCGGGCCAGACGCTCGAGCGCGTGAAAGACGTGCGCCAGCGGGAAGCTGAGGCTGCGGCTGCAGAGCTGGGAGCCGAGTTCGAGTGCTGGGACCTCGGCGATTGGCCACTGCGGATCACTGACGAGATCATCGAGCGGCTGGCTGCAGCGATCCGTCAGTTTCGCCCGCACGTCGTTATGACGCACACGAGCGTCGATCCCTTCAACCCGGATCACGTCGAGACCAGTCGGGCCGTCGCCACTGCGCGCGCCCTCGCGTGCGGTGCTGGGGTGCCGAGTGCATTCGAGACGGTGGAGCCGCCGAGTCTTCTGCACTTCGAGCCGCAACAACCGGAATTGTGCGCGTTCCATCCCAATGTCCTCGTGGACATTACCGAGGCGATCGATCGGAAGCGCGCCGCGATGGAAGCGATGGCATCGCAAAAGTATCTGGTGTCGTTCTATCTCGATCTGGCACGACGGCGCGGTACGCAAGCACGGCGTTTGTCCGGCCAGAAGGGGGTCGAATACGCGGAGGCGTTTCAGTCGCTGTTCCCCTTCGTGATGGCCTTTCCACCGGCACCGTTCGTCGAGTAGCGGGCCGGGGTGGAACGAGCTGATGGCGAAAGGAGTAACGTTTCGATGACGGTAGCGCGAAACTTGCAGGAACTCATCGACTCGGTGGGGAACATCGTGCACCACCTGTCTTCCTTGCCGAAGGGCGTGTTGCCGCGCGTCACGACCCTTCAGCCGCCACCGCACGTGATGCTCGAGTACACCAATTGGCGGGACGAGCAGCGTGCGTGGCGCGAGTCGGTCGGCTTGACCGATCTCTCCTGGCATCTGACGAATCTGTACGTGCGCGGACGAGATGGCCGAAGGCTGCTCGATCGGCTCGCGACCAATCGGTTCGAGACACTACGCCCCGGGCAAGCCAAGCAGTTCCTGGCCTGTGCCCCCTCGGGCTTCGTCATCGGCGATGCGGTCGCGTATTGTCTCGACGATGAAACGTTCTTGCTCGTCGGCAACGACCTGACACTGAACTGGGTCGAGTACCATGCGCACACCGGTTCCTACGACGTCACCGTCGAGCGTGATCCGATCTTTGCGCTCAATCCGCAGAAGCGGCGGACGGTCTTCCGTTTCCAGGTCGAGGGCCCATTCGCAGCCGAGCTACTGGAAACGGTCACGCGCAAGTCGCTGCGGGATCTGGCCTTCTTCGCGTATCGCCGGTTTCGCATCGCCGGTAGTGAAGTCACGGTGCTCCGCCACAGCATGACTGGTGCCGCAGGGTTCGAGTTGTCCGGTCGTTGGGAAGCGCGCGAGAAGGTGCTCAATGAGCTCCTTACGGCTGGTGCACGGTACCAGCTGCGCCGGATCGGGTCGCTCGCCTATTTTACGAACGCACTCGAATCCGGATGGTTCCCAGGACCGATCCCGGCAATCTATACCGGGGACGACTTGCGACCGTACCGCGAGTGGCTTCCAGCGACCGGAGGAGAAGCCTCGCGGCCGCTGAGTGGGAGTTTCTATTCGGAGCGGATCGAGGATTACTACACGAGCCCATTCGCACTCGGGTATGGGAAGCTCATCGACTGGCGACATGACTTCATCGGGCGCGATGCTCTCGCCAAGATGCGACGCTCTGAGCAGCGGCGAAAGGTCATGCTGGTGTGGGATCGCGACGATGTCGCCCGTCTCCTGCGCATGGCTGTCTGTCACGATCCGGCACCGGTCAAGTACCTGGAACTGCCGTTGGCTCAATACGGTTCGAAGTTCGATCGGGTCGAAGACGACAACGGGCGGCTCGTCGGTCTCTCGCACTGGACCGGATTCTTGTCGACCGAGGGAACAGTCGTCTCCATCGCCTTGCTCGACCGGTCGTTCGCTGTCCCTGGTACCGTCGTTACCGTGGTCTGGGGCGAAGCCGAGGAACGCCGGGCACGCGGCTGGGCTGATGAGCATACCCTGTTCCGCGTGCGGGCGCGGGTCGTGTCGCCGCCGCTCAATCCGCTCGCTCGCACCGACCGGGCACGCCGGTAGTCCGATCACACCAGTTCCCGGCTCGACGACTAACCACGGGCTGCGCCGACCAGCTGCTCGATCCAGGAGCGTTCGCGGCCGATGGTGGTCGTCGGGCCGTGGCCGGGAAAGACGACGACGTCGTCAGGGAGCTCCAGCAGGCGGCTGAGGGTCCGGATTGTCTCGTCCATGCTCGATCCAGGCAGATCGACGCGCCCGTACCCACCAGGAAACAGCGTATCGCCACCGAAGAGCCAGCCGCGCGCCGGTTCGTACAGCGAGATCTGCTCCGGTGTGTGGCCAGGCGTATGGATGATACGGAAGCGCAGCGGCGTGAAGTCGAGCGTGTCACCGTCCTGCACCAGCTCGTCCGGCGGGGCCGGTTCAATAGCGAACGGAAGTTCGCCGAGGAGCGACCGAGGTTGTTCCAACCTGGGAACTGCCAAGGGGTGCGCGACGATGGGTGCCCCGGTCTCGCGGCGGAGCTTGGCCGCATCGACGATATGATCCCAGTGCGTGTGCGTGATGACGATCCGCTCGAGTCGTGCTTTTCGGTGTTCGAGTTGGTCCAGGACAGGCAGACACGAATCGGGCGGTGCATCGATCAGGAGCGCCCGACGATCAGCGATGAGGAGGTAGGCGTTGGTTTCGAGCGGACCACACGGCAGGGTGACGATCTCGACGTCCACAGTTCCTCCCTCCGGTCCTCGCGACTCACCGCTCGATCATAGCGCACCGAGGCAGGACTGCGTGAGGACTAAAGATCACGCCGTTGGAACCGCAGCATGGCCAGGTACAGCATGATCACGGTATAGCCAACGCTGTACCACACCGCGAGCGCGCTCGGGGGGACGGTGGTTCCGAACGGCGTGGGGCCCATGAAGTTGACCGCGATCCGCGGCTGGACGAGGTAGCTGGCGAGCCGCCACATGCTGTCACTCGGTACCAGGATGGAGACGATCACGCCGATGCGGACCAGTACGTCGTTGTCGAGTGCAGTGCCGATCTGTTCGACGAGGCCGCCGGTGATCGCCATACCGTAGAGCATGAAGACGATCACACCGTTGGCGACCGTTGAGAAGAGCGTGCTGCCGAGCAGGGTGAGACTGAGCAGGATGAGCGTGACGAGCAGGATGAGGCCGTACGCCCGCAGCACATTCGGCGGCGTGTAGTCGCCGATCAGGCGGGCAGCGAGGACGACTGTGGCGACCATCACGCCGATGTAGACGGCGAGCATCGTCGCATAGCCGAGCCATTTGCCGAGAACGATCTCCCAGCGCCGGATCGGCTTGGACACAATGGCGTGGAGCGTCCCCTGCTCGATCTCGCTGGCGATGGTGCCGACCGAGGCGAAGATGGTCATGACACCAGCGAGAAAGTTCACGGTCCAAAGCCCGAGCAGCACCATGGCACTGGCGAAGACTTCGTAGGGCAAGACGGTTCTCGCTCCAGTCGCGGCGCGCCGCGCTTCCATCGCACGCCAGTCCTGGACGAAGAGGTGAAAGCCCCACACGTAGAGAGCGGCGAAGATCACGCTCAGGAGCACGACACCCAGAACGAGCTTCTTGCGCAAGCTTTCCCGGAATGTCAGACGTGCGATGACGAGCGCCTTGCTCATACCGGTGACTGCTCCTGGTCCTCGACGAGCCGTACGAACAGGTCCTCCAGCGAGCGACGCTCCGGGATGACGCCGTAAACGGGTACGCCAGCTGCAACGAGCAGGTCGACTGCGCGGGCGATCGTTGTCTCGTCCGGTGCCCGCGCGATGAGAACGGGGTGCTCGCCGGAACGGACGTCCTCCACCTGAACGATCCGCTCCAGCGCGGCCAGGGTACCGTCCGGCGAGGCGCCGAGGCGGAACTCGACGACGAGCTCGCCGCGCAGGAGTTCGTCCAGTGGACCGATCGCGATGACGCGTCCGTGGTTGACGAAGGCAACGCGATCACAGACGGCTTCGACCTCGCTCAAGAGATGAGAATTGAGGAAAACTGTGACGCCGTCGGCACGAAGTCGACGGATCAAGTCGCGGACGTCGCGGCGTCCGAGCGGGTCGAGCGCTGAGGTCGGCTCGTCGAGGATGACCAGGCGCGGCGCGGCCAGCAGAGCCTGAGCGATCCCGATCCGTTGCTGCATGCCCTTGGAATACGTGCGGACACGCCGCCGTGCTGCCTCGGTCAGGCCGACCAGCTCGAGGACTTCGGGAATGCGCCGGCGCCGCTCGGCACGACTGAGCCCGTACAGTTGGCCGTGGAGGTCGAGGAGTTCCTCCCCTGTCAACCAGTCGTGGAAACGGAAGAGTTCCGGAAGATAGCCGATCTGGCGGCGTGCCCGGTGATCCCCGAGTGGGTAGCCGAGCACCCGACCGTCACCTGCCGTCGGCCGGATCAGTCCGACGAGCATCTTGACAGCGGTCGTCTTGCCGGCCCCATTGGGCCCGAGGAAGCCGAAGACTTCGCCATATCCGACGGTGATGCTGAGGTCCGCCAGCGCCACGCGGTCTCCGTAGACTTTCCGGAGACCACGTGTCTCGATGGCCCACTGCGTCACCGGTAGCTGCTGGTCGCGCCCTTCCATACTCCGGGTCACCAGCTCCTGTCAGGCTAGCGGAGCGAGCGTGCGACAGCGAGCGTCTCGTCCGCGCGCAGGTTCCCGCCGACGACGTGGAGGATGCCACGCTCCTGCCAGAGCACCGCAGTCCCGTCCGGAGACTCGATGAGCAGGCCGCTCGTTCCACGCAAGGACACGGTGCGTGACGTGGCGTTCTCAGGAAGCGGAATGATGAGTGTCTCGCGCCAGTCGCGAACGGCGCGGATTTGTGCCACGACGTCGGGCGGCAAGCCGGGGAGCATCAGGAGATCCTCACGCAGGAGTTCCGGGTCGATCTCCGGCGGCAGCTCCAGCGTCGGACTCTCCAGCTCGGCGACGACGAGCGCCTGCTGGTCACCGACTCGCCAGACCTGCGCGGCGCTCGCTGGTACCGTGAGCCCGACCGTCACGGTCGGCGTGACCGCTGGATCCGGCAGGCTCGCGAACTGCAGCCCGAGCTGGCGGAGTGCCTGCTGAGCCTGGGCGACATCGATCGTCACTTCGTGATGGCGCGCGTCACCGACCAGATAGCGCGGTTGGACCGCAGCGAACGCTTCGGGGACTGCCGACGGAACCAGCGGTGTCCGCCCGAGATGGGCGGCGACATCGTCGAGCGACCCAACTTCACGGATACCCTCGCTCTGATCCGGTGGGCTGAACTGGAACGCCTGGCTCAGGCGTTCGTGCAGTGCTGTCCGATCGCTTTCCGGAACGGTACCGAACTGCTCGCTCAGGGTACGGATCGTGTCGGCAGGAATCGTAATGGCAGCGAATTGTTGGATCCGGAACCGCTGGACCAGCTGGTCCGCCAGCGCACCGAGCGGTGCGAGCCAGACAACGAGCGCGACAGCGAGCGTCGCGGCGAGGAGCGAGCTGACGACTCGGAGACGCAGCATGGTCCGTTCCTTTCGGGCAGGATGCGGAACGACAACAGCGGCTGGCCGATCAGCCTCCAGCGATGCCAGGACTTGGGCGACGAACAGCGCGTTGGAGCGGAGTTCTTCCACTCGCTCCCGACAACGCGAGCACGTCGCCAGATGCTGACGCGTCGCCGGGTCATCCGGTTCGTCGATGAAGCGACGCAGCGTACCGATCGACGGGCACCCTCGACGACGCCATTTCATTGTGCCACCCCCTCCGTCTTCTGGACGAGCGCCTCGTAGTGCTCACGGAAGCGACGCTCGGCACGCGCGAGGAGCGTACCGACGGAACTCTGGCGAAGACCGAGCGTCGCGGCGATGTCTTCGTAGCTCATGCCGCAGGCCCGCAGTGCGAGTAAAGCTCGATCGCGCTCGGACAACTGTTCGAGAACGTTCCGGACCAGCAGCGAGGTCTCGACGTGCGTCTCACCATCTGTGCCGGCCCGGCGGTCGAGCCAGTCCAGCCGGAACCAGCGGAGCCAGTGGAAACGGGCTCGGCGACGACTGCGCAGGACGTTCAACGCGGTATTCGTCGTGACGCGGGCCAGCCAGAGCTGCAAGGCTCTCGGACCCTCCAGGACTGGTGGACGCTCGTAGAGCCGAAGGAAGACGTCCTGGCAGATGTCCTCGGCATCGTCGCGGTGACCCACGATGCGGAGCGCGATCCGGTACACGTATGCCCGGTACCGCTCGTGGAGAATCGTGAACGCACCCTCGTCACCGTGCCGAGCGGCCTCGAGTAGTTCGCCGTCGCTCACACTCGCTGTCTGGAGCACGTCGCCGACTCCACTCCCTCACCAGATGAAAACACCGCTGAGCGGCACGGTGTGACACCACCCAGCGGTGCTGACCGAACCGGGCAGGAGGAATGGCGTCAGCTGCCCATCACGGGGTCGGGGAACCGGCTGGCGTACGAGTTGGAGCTGGGGTCACCTGCGGTGTCCGTGCCGGCGTGGACGCTGGCGTACCAGTCGGTGTGCGAACAGGGCTCACCGTCGGCGTGCGTGCTGGGGTCGCAGCTGGTGTCCGGGCGGGTGAGGCAGCCGGTGTAGCTCGCGGCGTCTGGGCTGGCGTCGGTGTGCGTGGGGCCGCAGCTGGCGTGGCTGCCCGGGTCGGTGTCGGGGTGGCTCCACCACCACGACAGGCCGGGAGAGCCGTCACGACGAGAACCAGTAGAACGAGCAGAGGAACGACGGAACCGATACGCGGGGCTCGCACGATCGCCACCTCCTTTCCTCTCGAGAACGGTCGCGAGCGAGGAGAGCAGGGCTCTCGTTGCTGCTCTCCATCCACGTTGAACACCGCACGGCCTGGGAGGTTTGACAGCCGCGACAGGTGGAACGCTGTGGTACAGTCGGCGCCGGTCGACGAGCACGGGAGCTCGTCCAGGAAGGGACACGACGGATGGTACGACGAGGAATCCTGCCGCTTCTCTTCGTTCTGAGCGTGGTGCTGGTTGCCTGCCGGTCGAATGCGCCGACTGCGACACCGAACCCGACGCAGCCGGTCGCCACGGCGACCGCAGCGGCCTCTCCGACCGAAGCTGGGACACCGACCGGCGTGAGCACGCCGACTGCGAGCGTCGGGCGCATCGTGTTGAAGCCACCTGACCTCACGGTTCGGAGCGAGGCGGGTGAGCAGACCGCGACGCTGGGGCCGTTCTTCTGGGTCCTCGATTCCGGTTTTGCCGGCGAGACATCGGCGCCAGGTCTCGTACCGCCGAGCGATCAGCCGTTGCCGATTCAGGTCGGCGAGACACTGCACTTCGCGTTGAGCGAAGACCGTCCACCCCAAACCGTCAAGCTCGCGGTCTATCCGCAAGAAGGGAACTTCGAGAAGATCGCGGCTGATCCGGGAGCGCCCGAGGGGTTCGTCGTCAAGACCGATCCGGTGACGGAGATGGAACCGACCGTAGAGGGATCGGGGTTCAGCTGGACCGTACCCGAGTTGCCAGCGGGCTCCTACTTCATTCGGGTAGAGATCGAATGGCCCCAGCACCCGAAGAACCCGCGGCCCGATAAGGTGCCGCGGGCGGTCTACGCGTTCTGGGTGCAGGTATCCTGAGTGACGCTCCGGCGATGGTGGCGACCGGGATCCCAGCGGGGTTGCTCTTGGCCTGTCTACTCGGTAGCATGCTGGGGTTAGGCTGGCATGCCGTGTTCGGCCGGCGGCTCTGGCAGCTCCCACTGTACTGGCTCGGTGGCGTGTTCGGTTTCCTCGGCGGAATGGTCGTGAGTTCGCTGCTCGGGCTCACTTTGTACCGAGTTGGTACGGTGCCGGTGATCGAAGGAAGCATCGGGGCGCTCCTCGTACTGGCGCTGCTGTGGCTCGTGACGACGCCGGCCGAACCACCGCGGACGCAGCGGCCGCTACGGCGGGGCCAGCGGAGAGTCGATGGCTCGACCGGGAAGGGGTAGGGAATGCGGCGAGGCTGGCTGTGGGTGATCGTCGGGGGACTCCTCATCCTCTTCGTTGTCCTCTTCGTTGTCCTCTACTTGCTCGGAGGTCCAGAACAGTCGCCGCTGGAGCGGGTACGGGATATCGCGGTGATCTTCCTCGCTCTCTCGACCGTGTTGGTCGTGCTGCTCCTCGGCGCGCTGGTCGGGGTCGGCATCTGGCTGGCGCTCTTGATCCGCGACCACCTGATCCCGTTGCTCGGCGCAGCGACGGAGACGATGACGCGCGCCAAGGGAACGGTCGAGTTCGTCGGTGAGACGATCGCGCGGCCGATCATCCGTACCTATGGGCGGGTGGCTGGCTTGCGGGCAATGATCCGCACGCTGACTCGTGGGTGAGGCCGTCAGCGCGCGTGCCGCCCGCACCAGCGCCTGCTGCCCGTACTCGGACTCCGCTCATCTGCCCGCTCCCCGCCTCGGTGGGTCGATGGTGCTTGGCAGCGGCATTTTCTGCCCGCTAGACTGAACACATACCCGAGCCCACGGGCTGCCCCGCCGACTCCGCTGTTCGAGCTCGTCGTGGGAGTTCAGTCATGCTGACCGAAACCGAAGCAGCTATCCGACTGGTCATCGCATTGCTGCTCGGCGGTTTGCTCGGCTTCGAACGCGAGTTGAGCGCCAAACCTGCTGGACTCCGGACGCATATGCTGGTCGCGGAGGGTGCGGCACTGTTCATGGTCTGCTCCATGCTCCTGATGGAGCAGTACTCGAGGCCGACAGCAGGCGGCTTGATCGATCCGAGTCGTATCGGTTCGACGATCGTCACGGGCGTCGGCTTTCTGGGTGGCGGCATGATCCTGCGCTCGCGTGACCGTGTGTTCGGCTTGACGACGGCGGCAGGAATCTGGGTCGCGGCCGCGATCGGGATGCTGGTGGGTGCCGGCTATTACCTGATCGGAATCATCGGGACACTTCTCGCCGTGACGACGATCGTCTTCGTGCGTCGAATCGAGCACTACCTCCGTGTCCCGGAGCGCCAGCGTGAGCGGCCACTCGACGAACTACCGGTCGAGGAGTGAGCGAGGTGCCGATACGAGTCAAGCGTGTCTACGAGCCAGCTGATCCGGTCGACGGCGAACGGTATTTGGTCGAGCGGCTGTGGCCACGCGGCGTGCGGCGCGATGCACTCCAGCTGACGGCCTGGTTGCGCGACGTCGCCCCGAGCGATGCGCTCCGCCGCTGGTACGGACACGACCCGGCTAGGTGGCCGGAGTTCCGGCGACGCTATCGTGCTGAGCTTCTCGCGAATCCGGCCGCCTGGCAACCGCTGCTCGAAGCGGCTCGGCGTGGCGTGGTGACGCTGCTCTTCAGTGCCCGTGACACGGAACGCAACAGCGCCGTCGTGCTGCGCGCGTTCCTCGAGGAGCAGCTTTCGGCTGACCTCACCGCTCGCTGAGGAAGCAGCCGCGTTGCGCCGCCGCTCGCACAGCCCGCCGCGGATCGAGGACGAACGGTCCATCGGCGGAGAGGCGGACGTGGATCTCTCCTGCGCGTTCGACGTGGAGCTCGCGCTCGCCGTCGAGTGCCAGCGTGCAAGGGCGACGGTCGATCCGAAGCGAGGTGCCGAGGGGGAGCGTGCGCCACGAACGGACGGTGACAGCTCGTACCAGCCCAGGTGCGAGCGGCGCCGTCACCTGAAGGGTACCGGTGCCCAGTTCGACCACAGCGCCGTGCTGCTCGTCAGTGTGGCCGATGAGTGCGGCTGGCACAGCAGCGAGTCCGATGACACCGGGGAGAAGCCGTGCCACGACGATCAGCTCGATCGTCGTGGGGTCCCAGATGGCCCGCGAGCCGATGAAACGCTCTCGCGAGACAGCGACATCGATCAAGGCGATATCCACGAGCGTCCCGTCGATCCAGACCTCGAGGCGCGGCACGCGTTCCAGGCAGTCGCTGAGCTGGCCGGTCGCGAGTAGACCAGCGGCGAGCCCAGCGATCGTCCCGTCGACCAGGAAGGGAAAGACGTTGTTGGTTCCGGTGGCGAGCGGAACCAGTGGAAGCGAACCGCAGCCGCGGGCGACGACTCGGTTCGTGCCATCGCCACCGAGCGTCACGACGCAGGCGACATCGTGCTCGGCGAGCCAGGTGGCCGCTCGTTCGGAATCGCTCGCGGTGAATTCGCACGGAACCGGTATCGGGCGGAGGTCGAGCGCGAGCATCAAGCCAGCAGCGGCGCGCTCGACGATGCCGAAGCTGTCACGCAGGTACCACACACGCTCGACCCCGCTCGCGGCCAGCCCGCTCAGGATCCGGCGGACGATCCGCACCTTTTCCTGGTTATCGAACGTGGAAGCGAGCGCGACGAGCCGGCGGACGTCTTTACCGGCCGCGGGATTGGCGATGATGCCGACGCTCGCCGGCCCGTCACGCTTCGTCGCTGACTGCGTCACACGATCTCCCGGACTGCAGCGATAACCCGCTCGGGACTCGGGATGTAGTACTGCTCGAGCGGCGGGCTGAACGGCACCGGCGTATGCGGTGCAGTGACGAGTTTCACCGGTGCATCGAGATAATCGAACCCCTTGTCGACGGCCAGGGCCGCGATGTCAGCTGCGACCGAGCAGCGTGGATTGTCTTCGTCGACCACGACCAGGCGTCTCGTCTTGGCCAGCGAACTCAGAACCGTGTCCTCGTCGAGCGGTGAGAGCGTGCGGAGGTCGACGACTTCGGCATCGATCCCTTCAGCAGCCAGGCGTTCGGCAGCCTGGAGTGCCACATGCACCATGCGGGAAATCGCGACGATCGTGACATCGCTCCCTTGTCGCTTGATATCGGCCTTGCCGAGCGGGACGATGTAGTCACCTTCGGGCACCTCGCCGGTCACGTCGTAGAGCATCTTGTGCTCGAAGAACATGACCGGATCATCGTCGCGGATGGCAGCGATGAGGAGCCCTTTGGCGTCGTACGGCGTCGCGGGAGCGACCGCCTTCAAACCGGGCATATGGGCGAACACCGAATAGTGGCAACCGGAATGTTGCCCGGCTGCGCCGAAGCCCGCACCGATCATCGTGCGGATGACCATGGGAACCTTCGCCTTACCGCCGAACATGTAGCGCAGCTTAGCACCCTGGTTGAAGATCTGGTCCATACAGACACCGAAAAAGTCGACAAACATAAGCTCGGCGACCGGGCGGAGGCCGGTTACGGCGGCGCCGACGGCCGCACCGATGAATCCCGCTTCGCTGATCGGGGTATCGAGAACGCGCTGACGCCCGAACTCGCTCACCAGACTCTTGGTCACGCCGAGGGGCCCGCCCCAAGCACCCTCTTGCTCGATATGCTCGACCGTCGCACCACCAGCGACGTCCTCACCCATCAGGATGACGGTCGGATCCCGGCGCATCTCGAGTCGCAGTGCCTCGTTGATCGCTTGCCGGTAGCTCAAGACACGGGTCGCGACGACCATCGCAGCGCTCCTTTCATCAATGGCGGAACGCCAGCTGCTCGGCTGGATAGCTGACATACACGTCGGTCAAGCACTCTTCCGGTGGTGGGTAGGGACTCGCCTCGGCGAACTGCACCGCCTCCTCGATCGCGCGCTTGACGGCAGTGTCGATCGCATCCAGTTCGTCCTCGCTGAGGAGTCCCTGGCTCAAGACGGTTTGCCGGAAGCGCTGGATCGGGTCACGCTGGCGGTAGGACGCTTCCTCCTCCGGCGTCCGGTAGGTCGCGGCATCACCCTGGAAATGGCCGTAGTACCGGAAGGCGCGGCATTCGAGCAATGTCGGCCCCTCACCGCGCCGGGCTCGCGCGATCGCTTCGCCAGCTGCTTCGTAGACAGCGAACACGTCAGTGCCGTCGACGAGGACGCCTGGCATGTCGTAAGCCGCGGCACGCGAGGCGATGTCCGGTGCCGCGCAGTGGTACGTCCATGGGGTCGATTCGGCATAGAGGTTGTTCTCGCAGACGAAGACGACCGGCAGTTTCCAGATGGCCGCGAGGTTCATCGCTTCGTGCGTCGTACCCTGCTCGGCTGCGCCGTCGCCGAAGAAGCAGACCGCCACGTGGTCCGTCCCCAGCGTCTTGGCGGTGAGGCCCGCGCCGCACGCGATCGGCGGACCACCACCGACGATGCCGTTCGCGCCGAGCATCCCTTTGTCGACGTCAGCGATGTGCATCGAACCACCTTTGCCTTTGCAGACGCCGGCCGCCTTCCCGTAGAGTTCGGCCATCATCGCCTTCACGTCGACACCCTTGGCGATACAGTGCCCGTGCCCGCGGTGGGTGCTGGTGATGAAGTCCCGATCGGTCAGATGGGCGCAGACACCGACCGCGATCGCCTCTTCGCCAGCGTAGAGGTGGACGAAGCCGGGCAACTTGCCGGCAGCGAAGAGTTGTGCGACGCGGTCCTCGAACGCGCGGATGAGTGCCATCCGCTCGTAGATCCAGAGCAGCTTCTCGCGCGGGATGTCCATCCTGCACCTCCTTCGCAGCGTTCGCTCACGACGCGTCCAAAGCGATCCGGTCCCGAAGCCAGGTCGTTATAGTCTCGACCACACGTGCGAACACCGGATGGTTCGGGTTCAGCCAGTTGAAGTGGCCCATGCCATCGAGCAGGACGAGCCGCTTCGGTTCGCGGGCTCGCTCGAAGGCAGCCAGCGATTCGTCCGGTGCGACCAGGACGTCCTGCCGACCATGGATGAGGAGGAGCGCGCGTGGTGCGATCCGCTCGACCTCGTGTTCGGGCTGGTATTCGAGCAGGGCTTCGGCCGAATCGAGTGTCACGTCCGGATCCACGTCGAGCTCCGGGAACCGCTTAGCGAGTTCGCGGAGCGTCACCTGCGTTTCCGGATCCTGAGGCATGATGCGCGAAAGTGGCACGCGTTGCGGTGTATCCTGATGGATCCGTTCGCGCCGCTCGCGCTGGAGTTCTTCCAGGAACAGCCGCCATTCCCATTCGGGGCGCAGACTACGCAGCCAGCGGCGGCCGTTCGTGACCGGAGCGATGGCGACGCAGGCGCGGACGCGCTCGTCGAGAGCGGCGACCGACAATGCGTGGGCGCCACCCATGCTCAGGCCGGCGACCGCCAGGCGACGCGTATCGACCGCTGGGTGCGTTTCCAGCACCGTCAGCGCTGCCCGTGCGTCGCGGATCCGCTCGAAGGGGAGAAGCCTTCCGCGCGGCCCTTCGCTGGCACCGAAGCCGCGGTAATCGAAGATCAGCGCCGCATAGCCTGCCTGGGCGAGTGCCTGGGCGAGGAGCGGCATACCGAGTTCCTTGATACCCTGAATCCCGGTACAGAGCACGATGCCCGGGACAGGCTGGTCGACCGCGGCGGGAAGGAAGAGTTCGCCAGCCAATGCGTAGCCGTCGCTTCGGAAGCGAACCGGCTCGCCACGCGGCCACGGCGCTGCCTGCTGGGCAGCGAGATACCGCTCGACGTCCTCCGCGGTGATCCGTCCGCCTGGCCCCGTGCCGGGGACGCGAGCGAGGTCGATGCCGTGGTCGCGGGCCAGTTTGCGGGCAGCTGGCGTCGCGCGCACTTCGCTCGTCGGGGGCGTTTCCCGCGCTGGACTGGTCGGGGACGCCGCTGGGCTATCCGAAGACGTGTCGGAACGCACGACCGACGCTGCTGGGACCACGCTGGCGAGGTCCACGTCTTCGCCTGGCTCGGCGATCACCGCGACCGGAGCAGCGACCGGTAAGGTCGCGCCCTCCTCAGCGAGGACGTGGCTGAGGATACCGGAAGCTGGGGCTTCGACCTCGACGGTGAGCTTTTCGGTCTCGACCTCGAGGACAGGCTCTCCAGCCTGCACTGGTTCCCCTGGTCGTTTGAGCCAGCGACCGACCCGGCCTTCGGTCATGGTGAGACCGAGCTTGGGGATGACGACGACTGTGGCCATACGCGCCACCCATCTGTATTCGACCGCTCATCCGGAGACCTGGTTACAGGCTAACCACCTCCTCTCCGGCTGTCAAGCCCTGTTCTTCGGGATCTTGGCGCGATGCAGGGTGTGGTGCGCTCCTTGAACCGTGTCGAGGACTATACTCAGCGGCAGTCGGTCACCGACCGGTCATCGGGTCGCTTTCCGCGACGAAACCAGGGAGGAGCACGATGGGAGCAGAAGGGGCAGCAGCTGCACGGGCCCGAGCGGCTGAGCGCGTGTCACTCTGGAATCCGCGCGGTGTCGCGTTGATGGCCTGGGCGCACTTCTCGCATGATCTGTATCCCTCGTTTCTCGGTGTGCTCGTCCCTGCAATCCAGACGAAGCTGGGCGTTTCGCTCTTCCTGGCCAGTGCGATGGTACCGGCGCAGCAGCTTCCGTCGATCGTGCAGCCGCTCCTCGGTTACATCGCCGACCGGACGAGTCGACGCTGGTTCGTCGTCCTTTCACCCGGCGTCGCGGCTCTCGCCCTGTCTTCAATCGGGATCGCGCCGCATTTCGCCGTTGTGCTCTTACTCCTGCTGGTCTCCGGTTTGGCTTCGGCGGCCTTTCACGCACCGGCAGTCGCGCTCGTCGGCGAGTTCGGAGGTCAGCGGCTGGGTCGCGCGATGGCGATCTTCATGGCCGGGGGTGAGCTGGCACGGACTGTCGCACCGGTCATCCTGACGGCAGTGATCGCGCACCTGACACTCGACGGTATGCCGCTCGTCATGGTCGTCGGCCTGGCCGCTTCAGCGAGTCTCTTTCTGTTCCTCCGTACGGAAGAGAGCGATGCGATCGCGCGACGTCAGGCTGGGAGCGTGCGGATCCGCACCTTGTTGCGGGAGCGTCGTCGCCCGTTCCTCGGCCTGCTCGGTTCGGTCGTCGCCAACACAGCCGCGCTGACGCCGCCGAGCTTCTTCCTCGTCGAATACCTCCTGGAACGCGGTCGCAGCGAGTGGTATGGCGGGTTGGCGCTCTCAGCCTTCTATGCGAGTGGGATCGTCGGTGGGCTAGTCGGGGGCTCGCTGTCCGACTGGATCGGGCGCCGCGGAGCACTGCTTTTGTCTTCGCTCGGGACAGCGCCGCTCCTCGCGCTGTACCTGGCGACCGAAAACGGGAGCTGGCTTATGCTCCCGCTGCTCGTCATTATCGGCGTCTTCGCCACGCCGCCGCGTTCGGTGACGCTGGCGCTGGCCAACGATATCGCACCGGAGGCGCGCGGGCCGCTCTCTGGCTTCACGCTCGCGACGAGCTTCGTTGCCCAGAGCGTCCTGGCACTCGCCTTCGGTGCGGTCTCGGATGCGTTCGGTATCGAGCGAGCCTTCTGGCTGACGGTCGGTGCGTCGCTGGCTGGCGTGCCGTTCGCACTGCTCATACCGGCCCACCTGGGGCGGATGCGACCTGCTTCATCCTGAGGCTGGCCGGTGTCCCTCGAGGCAGACCACACCTTCAGGCCCGACGACGGCACTGTGCACGGTGCCAGCGGGAAGGTCGAGACGATCGCCTGGATAGAGCGTGATGGGACCGCCCGGATGCAGCTCGAACGTGATCGAGCCTTCGACCACATACAGGACCTTGTGGTACGGGTGCGTATGCGCTGCGTAGCGATCACCCGGTCCATTCGACCACCGGTATGCGGTCAGTCCTTCGGCGGCCAGCATGGCGAGCAGTTCGGCTTCCGTGGGCGGCTCGGATCCGTCCCAGTGCGTCACTGTCGCCTGGTGCTTCATGTCGGCCCCCTCAATGGTGAAATCTGTGCGCGCGCGTCGCATCGTCGATCAGGAAGGGGAGGACGATGAGCCGATTACGAGGAGCGTCCCTCCCATCCGGCAATCTCGCTTCCTGGTATCGAAGGTACCGCGTTCTCATCTGGATTTCCACGATCGTCGGCATCAACCAGCTCGGCTTCGGCAGCATCGTACCGGTCGTCCCGCTGTACGCGCAGGCCTTCGGGGTTACCGAGGCGCTGATCGGGCTGGCGATCGCGGTCTACGGGCTGGCGCGCTTCACCTCCTCAGCGCCGGCTGGCTGGCTGGCCGATCGGGCTGGACGACGCTGGTCGTTGTTCCTCGGGGGGATGTTGACTGCAGCCGGGAACCTGATCTGCGCGCTCGCGCCGACGTACGGTGTCTTTCTCTTCGGGCGCTTCGTTTCGGGAAGCGGTGCCTCGATGGTGTTGACAGCCGGGCAGATCGTGCTGGCGGACATCACCGAACCGGCGACCCGTGGTCGCACCATGGCGATCTACCAGACGGTCTTCTTCTTCGGCGTCGGCTTCGGTCCCATTCCGGGGGGACTGCTTGCCCAGTACGGCGGCCTGGCCCTGCCGTTCTGGGTGTACGCAGTCGTCGGAACACTGGTCGCGCTGCTCGCGCTCTGGCGTTTGCCCGAGACACGGCCGAGCGAAGCCGCTGGAGCCCGGGAGCAGGAGTTCGTCTTCGGTCAGCAGTTGCTCCAGGTCTTGCGCCATCGCCCGCTCGTGCTGATCAGTCTCGTGACGTTCGGCAACTTCTTCGCCCGGACGGGGGCGCTGTTCACACTGGTGCCGTTGCGGGCCGAGCGGGAGATCGGTTTGAGTCCGTCGCAGATCGGATTCGGTCTGGCAGCGGTGAGCATCGTGTCGCTCGTGATGGCCTATCCAGCTGGGGTACTGGTCGATACCTTCGGGCGTAAGATCGTGATCGCGCCAGCGACACTGTTCAGCGGGCTCGGGCTGATCGGGTTCGCCTTCGCCCCGTCGTATCCCTGGTTTCTCATTGCGTGCGTGGTGTGGGCGATGGCCAGCGGCATCGGCGGTGGCGCACCGGCTGCCTATGCCGCCGATGTCGCCCCGCCGGGAATGACTGCTGCGGCGATGAGCGCCTACCGGATGCTCTCAGAGTTCGGGTACGTTGTCGGCCCAACGTTGCTCGGCCTCGCCGCGGAGTTTCTCGGTATCAGGCCAACGCTGATCACCACCGCGATCGGGATCGTCAGCCTGGGAGCACTCTTCTGGCTTGCCGCCCCTGAAACGTACGCTGGACGTCGTATGGTGCGCGAGTCGGAACCTTCAGAGGTTGTCTGTGGGCGCGATTGAGCGCAGGAGTGCGAGCGGAAACTGCTCTCGATGCCGGAAGGATCGGCTGTATTCAGCCGTGACGATCGTGACTGTGCCGGCACCGATGACCCGGCCGACCCCTTCCGCGAAGTCGAGAAGACAGGCGGTGTGCTCGTCGAGACCGAGGATGGTCGTCTCCCGTGGCAGCAGGCGAACGAGCTGGGTGAAGCGCTCCAGGCCCATGAAGCAGCGACTGGTATCGAGTTCTTCACCACCCTCGCGGTTGTTCCAGTGCGGAATGATGGCGAGGGAAAAGCCGAGCGATCCCAGGAGATCCAATCCCTCGACCCAGTGCAGGTCAGCCCCGGCCTTGTAGATCTCGTAGACCGGTAACGCGAAACGACTGACCGCGATCGCAGCCGCACTGGCGAACGCCAGGCGCAGACCGGATTGCCAACGCTCGACGAGGCGCTGCCAGGTCCGTGTTCCAGCGAGCTGGCGGATCATATACGTGGGGCTGCCTGGGCCCGCGAAGACACAATCGGCCCATTCGACCGGCTCAGCGACGAGCGGCTCGTCCGGGTCGAAGACGGTGCCGCGCCGGCGAGCTGGGACGTAGCGGATTTCTGGCTGCAGCTCTGGCAGGTGTTGGCGCAGGAAGTCACCGATCTTGCGCGCCACCAGCGCGGCATTGGGCTGGAATCCAGCCGGCGTCTCGAGCAAGGCGATGCGTACCGGCCGGGGGAGCGAGCCGAGCAACGCGGCGAACGCTTGCCGACCGGCCCGTGCGGTCTCGCCGGAGCCGATGAGAGCAATAGCGCCCGGTGAACCGGTGATCGGTTGTCTTTCGGGCGTTCCGGCTGACGTGGCGACGATCCTCTCGACCAGGCTGCTTCGGCCAGTCTCTCAGCGATACGCCGACCAATACAGGACGATCGTCATGCCCGCGAAGACGAGCAGCGCGGCGGCTGCGGTCTGCACGTACGGAACAGCGCGACGCACCGTGCGCACGAGCCCGAGGCGTAGGAATGCGAGGGCGAAGGTCAGGGTCACGATGACGGAAGCCATCCCCAGACTGTAGCTTCCAAGCTGGAGTGTTCCGCGCAACACGTTCCCGCTCACCAGTGCGCTGCCCGCTGCGATCATGAAGACCGGCAGCGTGCAGCTGAGCGAGCAGAGTCCATAGGCGAGACCGAAGAGGTAAAAGGCCCGAACCGAGCGCTCGCCGCCTCGCGTGAGGCGATCGGAGAGTTGCTCGAAGATCGTCGGTCGTGCCACTTTGCCGAAGAACATCGCAGCTCCGAAGACGATGAGCAGGATACCGATTGCCGTGCCGATCCAGGGCATGATCGGGAAGAGGAACGTCCCACCGAGCGAGACGACGACGCCGGCCAGAACGAAGAGGGTGGAAAAACCGAGCGAGACGCTCAGGCCGACGAGTGCGGCTCGGAAGAGTCGCTGAGAAACACCGAGCCTCGTCTCCTCGTGGTTGCCCAGAAACAGGGCCAGATAGGCGGGTAGCATCGCGAACCCGCAGGGATTGACAGCAGCAACCATCCCGGCACCGAAGCTGTAGCCGAAGGGCAGCCAGCTGGCGACTACGGACAGCCAAGAGGCGAACCAGGCTTGCAGCTCACTCATCGGTGCTTCCCGTACATGCACGTGTCGGTCGGACGTCACAGTGACTCGTTCGGCCGGTGAGCCAGGCGCCGAGCAATGAGCCGCTCAGCGGAGCGAGGACGACGAGCAGGAGGGCCCAGTGGTGGGTCGCGAAACTGTAGATCATGAGCATCGAGGCCACGAGGAGCCAGCCGATCCGACAGGGTGCGAGCAGTGCCAGCCAACGTTCCGGCATCGTCAAGTCTCCTCTGGTGGATCATGGCGTGTTGCGATGGTGCAGGAAGCGATCGCTGCGGCGTTCGGGCGAGCCAGCTCCCGTGCCAGGGCCAGCAGGGCGGGGATGCGATGGTCGGCGAGTGCGTAGTACCGGAACTTGCCGTCCTGCCGGACACGCACGAAGCCGCAGGTTCGGAGACAGCTCAGGTGCGCCGAGACACGCCCTTGTGGTTGACCGAGCCGTTCGACGAGCGCACTGACGTGCAATTCCCCGTCACGACTCAGGTACTCGAGGATCCGCAAGCGCGTCGGGTCGGCCAGTGCATGGAGAAAGCGCGCCAGAATCTCGCTCGGAACATCGCTGGTCGGGTCGCTACTGCGGACATGTGGAGCAGCGATCCGGGGGTGTCGAGCTCGGTTGTCCACTTGCTCGCGCGTACGCTCGGCCATGCCGCAACTCCTGACCGAAGTGTACAAGTTCCTGCCTTCTGGTGTTCCCGTCTGCCAGGAACGAAAGCGTAGCGGCCGCTCTCCAGAGCGGCCGCCACGGGTGTGTGACTCGTTCGGGTCACCGTTAGTCGGTGAATTCGGCGAGAGGCTCCTCACTGAAGGAGAAGTCGGCCCACAGTTCACGCAGTTGGGTGACGAGCGAACTCACGCTCCGGCGGAGTTGCTCGCGCTGCTCAGGACGCAAGAGGCCGAAGTAGACCAGTGCTGTCGCGGCGCCGAGCCAGAAGCCGAGGGCGGCGGTTTCCTGAGCTGCTTGACGCACGCGGGTGAGGAGACCGGGGCGCGTTGCTCGCGGTCGCTTCGCCGCCAGACGGTTCGGTACCGCCCGCGCCTGTGCGGTTGCACGCTGGACAGCTTGTTCAGCCTTCTGGACAGCCTGGCGGGCTGCCTCTTCAGTGGCTGGGAGCACCTCGCGCTGCAGCATTTCGACCGCAGTGCGCTCAGCCTCGAGCACGGCTTGAGCCCGGCGTGCCTGTTTCGGCAGGTTGCGTGCTGCCTCCTGCACGGCAGGTCGAACCCGTCGACGCCAGAAGGAGCGAGCGACCTCGCCGTCGTGCACCGGCAAGCGGTCGCGCAGTTCCTGGATCGACTCCCGTAAGGTTTGAAGTGTCGACTCAAGATCGATCTCCTCGGCCAGACGCTGTCGCAAGGTGCGACGGCGACGGCGGCGGCTGATGAACCAGGCAACCAATCCCACGCTCGCTCCGCCGGCGAGTGCTCCCCAGAGCTTCCAGTCGTTCCCTGCCTGTACCATCGCGCTCCCTCCTTCCCCGGCAGAACTGGTACCTCTCATGGTACCACTCGAGTGTCCGAGCGGTCGGTGACTGGAGCCCGCTCGGCACACGGAGCATGCTCGGGTAGGCTGGAGTGGGAAGCACGATGCGGATCCTCGTGATCGCTGACGTCCATGGCAATCTGGCTGCACTCGAGGCAGTGCTCGATGCTGCAGGGCCGGTCGACCGTGTCTGGTGCCTCGGCGACGTCGTCGGATACGGACCGCGGCCACGCGAGTGCGTCGAACGGATTCGTGAGTACGCGGGGCCTGCCTGTGTGCTCGGGAATCACGATGCTGCATGTCTCGGTCGCATACCGCTCGACGGATTCAACCCGGTCGCGCGCTACGCGTTGCGCTGGACGACGCTGCAGCTCGGCCCGGAACACCGAGCCTATCTCGAGAGCTTGCCGGAGCAGTTCATTCTGCATGAGGTGACGCTCGTGCACGGGAGTCTGCGGGCGCCTATCTGGGAGTACATCTTCACGCCGGAGCAGGCACTGGCGAGCTTCGCGCTGTTGCAGACACGATTGTGCTTCTTCGGGCACACGCACGTTCCGTTCCTGCTCAGCGAGACGGCTGCGCACCGGGGCGAGCCGCCGATCCGGCCGAGCGACGGGGAAACCATCGAGGTGCGCGACGGGCGATATCTGATCAACCCCGGTTCGGTAGGCCAACCGCGTGATGGCGATCCGCGGGCTGCGTTCGCGATTTGGGAGCCTGAGCAGCAGCGGGTCACGTTCCGGCGCGTGCCGTACAATATCGAAGCGGTGCAGGCCGAGATGGCGGCTGCAGGGCTCCCCCGGCTGCTCATCGAACGCCTCGCGCTCGGATATTGAACGAAACGCCTACCTGCGGGCCGAGGAGGGGAGACGTGGCGCGGGTCTATCGCCGGGTGATCGTCCCGGTGAGCGGATCGCCTGACGACGAGCGGGCGATCGATCTGGCGGCAGCCGTCTGTGCGGGGAGCGATACCACGCTGATTCTCGTGTATGTCGTCGAGGTGCCGCAGCGCTACGCACTGGACGTGGAATTGCCCGAGCAAATCGAGCGCGGTTCGCAGATTCTCGAGCGTGCCTCGGAATACGCGCAGCGTGTCGCCCGCGGGAAGTGGAAGCGTGTCATGACCGAGTTGCTCCAGGCACGAGTTGCCGGGGCCGCGATCGTCGATGAAGCGATCGAGCGCGCTGCCGATGCGATCATCATGGCGACGCGGAGTCGCTGGACACTCGGAGTACTGACGCAAGGGGAAACGTTACCATATATTCTCGACAACGCACCGTGCGACGTGGTGGTTGTCCGCGTCGCAGATCAGGGTGAGGCACGAGCGTGAGGATCGTTATCGTCGGTTGCGGTCGAGTTGGAGCCAAGCTCGCGGCGGATTTCGCGGACGAGGGGCATCAGGTCTCGGTCGTCGATCTCCGGCAGACCGCGTTCCGGCGACTCCCGCAGGGATTCCGCGGTCAGCTCGTTCTGGGTACCGGTATCGACGAGGATGTTCTCCGCAATGCTGGCATTCAGGAGGCAGATGTCTTCATCGCGGTGACTGACAACGACAATACGAACATCATGGCTGCCCAGATCGCTCAGGTGATCTACCAGGTCCCGAAGGTCATTCTGCGGATCTACGATCCGGAACGAGCGGAGATTTACCGTGACCTCGGGCTCACGGTCATCTGTCCGACGCGTACGGTGTCGGAGATGATCGAGGAGGCGGTGCGGAACCATGTGGCGAGCGGGGAATCGCGCTGAGCGGGACGAGCAGCCACAGCGGAGGCGAGTTCCATGTACATCATCGTCGTTGGCGGCGGAAAGGTCGGCTACTATCTGACGAAGACGCTGGTGAACGAGGGGTACGAGGTCTTCCTCATCGAAAAGAACCCCGTGAAAGTACAGCTCTATCGAGATCGCTTTGGCGCGATCGTGATGCAGGGTGATGGAGCGGAAGTCGCGACGCTCGCCGCAGCCGGTGCTGGACGGGCCGATGTCGTCATCGCCGTCACGGGAGACGATGAGGACAACCTAGTTATCTGTCAAGTAGCGCGCGAGCGCTTCGGGGTGCGTCGGACGATCGCACGCGTCAATAACCCGAAGAACGAGGAGCTCTTCCGACGGCTCGGTATCGATGTCACGGTGAGCCAGACGAACGTGATCCTCAGTCTCATCGAGCAACAGATTCCGGAGCGGCCCTTCGTCCACTTGTTGGCGCTCCGGCATGCCGACCTGGCGATCGTCGAGGCAAAGGTTGCCGAGCAATCACCGGTCGTCCATCAGCCGATCTGGCAGCTACCGTTGCCGCCCGAGGCGATCATCACCGCCATTCTGCGCCGTGGCGAAGTGATCATCCCCAGCGGGCAGACCGTCATCGAGCCGGGTGACGAGTTGATCATCGTCACCAAACAGCAGCGTGAGGCCGAGTTGCGGGAGTTGCTCTGCGCTCCAGCGACCGCGTGAACCTGTCCCCACGCGGGCATTCCCGAGCGCAAGTACAGACCGATCACAGGACAGCCTTGCGTGCGAAACGAGTAGTCTGTTAAGCTCGGGCGACAATTCGTTCGTCACTGACAGGCGCCAGACTGGCCGCGGCGAGGAGGGGAATGAGTGGCTGCGGATCGACTTTCGGACGAGCTCATCCGGCGGATCCGGGAGGATGAGGCGTTTCGCCGCGAGTTACTCGAGGTGCTCCTCAGTGAGGAGTTCCTGCACCTTCCACCGACCGTCCGTCGAATCGAAGAGTCCCTGGACCGGTTGATCCGCACGCTGGAAGAAGAGCGCCAGGCCGCGGCGGAGCGGCAGCGCAGGATCGACGAACAGATCGAGCGGCTCGGCCAGCGCATCGACGCTCTGGCGACCCGCGTGGAAGCGCAGATCGAGGCCTTGACCCAGCGGATGGATCGAGTCGAGAGCCAGATCGAAGCGCTCACCGCACGGATGGACCGGGTGGAGGCGCAGATCGAGGCCTTGACGCAGCGGATCGATGATCTCACGGTTCGCATGGAACGCGTTGAGGCGCAGATCGAGGCCCTGACCGATCGCATGGAACGCGTCGAGGCGCAAATCGAGGCCCTGACCGATCGCATGGAACGCGTCGAGGCGCAAATCGAGGCCCTGACCGATCGCATGGAACGCGTCGAGGCGCAAATCGAAGCCTTGACGCAGCGCATGGAGCGGGTCGAGGCGCAGATCGAGGCGCTCACCCAGCGGATGGAACGGGTCGAGGCGCAGATTGCGGAACTGACGCAGGAACTTCGTTTCGTACGGAGTCGCCTGGACGAGTACGTCGGCATCACGCTCGAACTGCGCTACCACCAGCGTGCCGGTGCGATCTTCGGTCGGTTTCTGCGGCGCGTTCGCCCGGGTACGGCGGGCGACGTGAGCGACCAGCTCGTCGAGCTCTTGACCGAGCGGGAAGCGGAAGAGGCGTTCGCGATCGATCTCCTCGTACGCGGTGTACCGCGGAGCATGCCTGAGCTCGGCGAGGTGTGGATCGCAATCGAAGTCTCCTCCGTGATCGACCGGTATGACGTGGAGCGGGCTTTGCGTCGTGCCGCCATCTTGCGCCGTGTGCACGCACGCGTGCTTCCCGCGGTCGCGGGAGAACGTCTCACGGAAGGGGCCGGGGAGCTGGCTGGTAACGAGGCAGTGCTTATCGTCCAGGACGGCAGGGTGAGCGGTTGGGAGGATGCTGCCACGCGCTGGCTCATCCGCAGTGAAGGCGCAGCGAGCAGCTGACCGCGGGACGATCCAGAGATCGCGCTGATGCCGGGTTGCCCTGCGGAGAATGAGAGATGAGACGAAGACGATGGAGAGCGGTCCGGGGTATCACCCGGCCGCTCTCCGTGCGAGACCTCGCTCACGGGTAGATGCCGCGGAGACGCGTGATCTCGGCGACACGCTGAACGGCGAGCGCGAGCGCAGCCGTTCGCAGTGGTACGCGATACCGCTCGGCTGTCGCCTGGATGGCCTGGAAGGCGCGGGTCATGATAGTGCGCAGGCGCGTATTGACTTCCTCCTCGGTCCAGTAGAATTGCTGGAGTCCCTGCACCCACTCGAAGTACGACACCGTGACACCACCGGCGTTGGCGTAAATATCCGGCAGCACGATCACTCCACGGTCAGCGAGGATGCGGTCCGCCTCGGGTGTCGTCGGACCGTTGGCAGCTTCGGCGATGAGCCGTGCCCGAATCCGACCGGCGTTCGCCTCGGTGATCTGCTCCTCGAGCGCTGCGGGGATCAGGATGTCACAGGGAAGCTCCAGCAGTTCTTCGTTCGTCACCGCTTCCGTTTCCGGGAAACCGACCACTGTCCCGGTTCGATGCTTATAGTCGAGCACCGCTCGGACGTCGAGTCCGTTGGGGTTGTAGATCCCGCCGCGCGAATCGGAGACCGCGACGATGCGGCTACCCAGCTCGGCGAGGAGCAGAGCGGCGATCGAACCGACGTTGCCGAAACCCTGGACGACCACCCGCGCCTGTGTCAGGTCGATGCCATAGGTCCTGGCGGCTTCTTCGATGGCATAGACGACGCCGCGACCGGTCGCCTCCAGGCGTCCGGCTGAGCCGCCGAGGAGGAGCGGTTTACCGGTCACTACTGCCGGAACACTGACGCCCCCGTGCCGGTGCATACTGTATGTATCGAGAATCCACGCCATGATCTGCGGGTTGGTGTTGACATCCGGTGCGGGGATATCTTGATCTGGCCCCAGGAGCAGCGAAATCTCCGTCGCGTAGCGCCGGGTGAGGTTTTGAAGTTCGCCCGGTGAAAGCATCTTCGGATCGACGCGCACGCCACCCTTGGCGCCGCCGAACGGCAGCCCCATGATGGCGCACTTCCAGGTCATCCACATCGCCAGCGCTTTGACTTCGTCCAGCGTCACATTGGGGTGATAGCGGATTCCACCCTTGGCCGGCCCGGCGGCGACGTTGTGGTGGACCCGGTACCCCGTGAAGACTTTAATCGACCCGTCGTCCATTTCCACCGGGAAATGAACGATCAATTCGCGCTTGCAGGTTCGGAGAATTTGTCGCAGTTCGTCCTCCAGGCCGATGAGGTCGGCCGCCTGGTCGAACTGCTCGACAGCGATTGCGAAGAGACTCTGCTCCGGAACCGCGATAGCCATCGTTCGCCCCCACGGTCGATGGTACGCCTCGAACTGTCTCCTCGGCTGTTCGCGAGCGCTTTCGCTTACCAGCTCGCTCACCGCCGACCACGGGGGCGAGCGGGATCACTCGACCGGTTGCTGGAGGGCTTCCTCCAGGAGCCGGCGTGCGACCGCGGGGTTGGCGCGTCCGCCGAGAGCGCGGTTCACCTGACCGAGCAGGAAACCGATGGCGGCTGTCTTGCCTTTCCGGTAATCGGCGACCGCCTTCGGGTTCTCGGCCAGCACGCGCTGGACGATCTCACGGAGCTGGGCTTCATCGCTCACCTGGGCGAGCCCGCGCTCGGCGACGAGCACCTCCGGGTCGATTCCCGTCTCGCTGACCGCCGTGAGAACCTCCTTGGCGGTGAGCGTGCTGATGGTTCCACGCCGAACCAGCTCGATGAGCTGTCGCAGCTGGCGTGGTTGCACCCCGACCTCGGAGATGCTCCGGCCACGCTCGCGCATCAACGCGAACAGCTCGCCCGTGATCCAGTTCGCTGCATCCCGCGCGAGACTGCGATCTCCTGCGACGCAGGTCTCGAAATAGTCGGCGACGGCTCGCTCTTCGGTGAGGAGCGCCGCCTCTTGCGGCCCCAGCCCGTATTCGACCTGAAAGCGCTCCCAGCGCGCCAGGGGGAGCTCCGGCATCGCTGCGCGGATACGGGCGAGATCGTCCTCGGTCAAGAATATCGGCGGAAGATCCGGTTCGGGAAAGTACCGATAGTCGTCGGGATACTCCTTCGCGCGCTGGGTGACGGTCACTTCTTGATCCTCGAGCCAGCCGCGAGTTTCCTGGATGAGCGGTTCACCGCGCTGGATCGCTGCACGCTGTCGCTGTTCCTCGTAGGCGAGCGCCCGCTCGACCGACCGGAAGCTGTTGAGGTTCTTGATTTCCGTCTTCGGCCACTGGCGCTGTCCATCACGTGTCCGCTGCGAGATGTTCGCGTCGCAGCGGAAAGCCCCCTCTTCCATGTTACCGGTCGAGACACCGAGATACCGAAGAACCTGGCGCAATGCCTGCAGAAAAAGACGCGCTTCTTCGGGCGAGCGAAGATCCGGCTCGGTAACGATCTCGATGAGCGGCACACCCGATCGGTTCATGTCGATCAGGCTGTAGCTCTCGCCGGCAACGGTGCGGTGCACGAGCCGCGCCGTGTCCTCTTCCAGGTGGACACGCCGGATGCGCACACGGCGTCGTTCGCCATCGACCAAAAACTCCAGTGCTCCGTCGACGCAGAGCGGGAGATCGTACTGCGAGATCTGATAGCCCTTGGGCAAGTCCGGATACATATAGTTCTTGCGGTCGAACTTGCTATAGGGCGGGATGCGGCAGCCCAGTGCCAGCCCGGTCATGACCGTCATCTCGACAGCACGCCGGTTGATGACCGGCAGCGAGCCAGGTAGTCCCAGGCAGACCGGGCAGACGTGCGTGTTCGGCGGTGCTCCCGCGTAGTCGGCCGAGCAACCGCAGAACATCTTCGACCGCGTGAGCAACTGGGCGTGGACTTCTAAGCCGATGACCGTCTCCAACTCCACAGCCACCTCCGTCCCGCTCCCGGCCCGGAGTATAGCACTGGCCGGCACGCTCCCTCCCCGCTTGGGTATGCCGCTGGTGGTAAGATGAGGCCAGGTTCGGCCCGGTAGCGGGCCACGCGATTTCCCGACAACGAGAGGGGTCGTGTCGCATGACGGCGACCGCGGAAACCCGCCTCGTCACGGTGACGATCGACGGCCAGCAGTACACCGTGCCGGAGGGGATGACCATCCTGGAAGCCTGTCGGATGGTCGGCATCGAAGTCCCGAACTTGTGCTATCAGCCGCTTCTCCGGCCATGGGGCTCCTGCCGCCTCTGTACGGTCGAGATCCTCGGTCGGCGTGGAGGACTGGTCGAATCGTGCGCTGCGCAGGTCCGTGACGGCATGGAGATCGCGACGAAGTCGCCGGCCTGTGAAGAAGCGCGGCGCTTCGTCCTGCAGCTCTATCTGATCGATCACGCACTCGATTGTCCGACGTGCGACAAGTCCGGCGAATGTTATCTCCAGGACAATACGTATTACCACAACGTGCATACGAATCCTTTCCGGCGGCCGAAGTTGGCCCGTCCGTACAAGCACCTCAGCCAATACATCGATTACAAGTGGGAGCGTTGTATCCTGTGCGCCCGCTGCACGCGCGTCTGCGACGAGATGATCGGCGTGACGGCCATCGAGGTGTTGCGCCGTGGACTAGAAGGTGAGATCGGCAGTGCGTGGGATATCGACCTGCAGCAGACGACCTGTACTTCCTGCGGTCTGTGCATCGCGGTCTGCCCGGTCGGTGCCTTGACTGATCGCCGGTTTGCGCATCACCCGTGGGAGCTGGATGCAACGGAAACGATCTGTGGCTTCTGCGATGTCGGGTGCACGCTCAACGTCGAGCACAACCGGGGGCTGGTGCGGCGCATCACGCACCTGTGGGAACGCGGGGTGAACTACGGATACACCTGTGTCCGCGGCAAGTGGGGATACGAGCAGGTTCAGCACCCGGCACGCCTGGAGGCAGCGCTGGTGCGCGAGGGAGACGAGCTGGTGCCGGTTCCGCTCGCGGAAGCGCTCGACCGGGCAGCGGAGCTGTTGCGCGCCTATCGTGGGCCGTCCTTCGCACTGCTTGCCTCGCCGGAGCGAACCAATGAGGATCTCTATCTCCTGCAGCGGTTCGCGCGGCAGGTGATGCAGTCGCCGAATGTCGAGCGCTTGGCAACCGCCGCGCAGCGGGCGGTCGAGGCTGCGCTCACCGCTTCCTTCGGGCTTCCGGTGAGCACGAACTCGGTGCAGGAGGTCTTCACCGATGGTGAGTGTCTCCTCGTCGTCGGCCCCAACATCGGCGCGAAGGCACCGGTCGCGAGCTATTGGCATGCCTGGGCCGAACTCTATCGGGAGGCAACGCTGATCGTGGTCAGTCCGGACGAGTTCCCGCTCTTCCACCGGGCCGACGTGTGGCTGCGAATCCGACCCGGGACCGAGTCGTTCGTCTTGGCCGCGATGGCGCGGATCATCCGCGACCGTGGACTGGCGCGCCCGGTGGAGGGGGCGGACGGGCTCGATGCTGTCTCAGCTGCGCTCGATGCGGTGGATCCAGCGAGCGCAGCCGAGGCAGCGGGTGTGAGCCTGGGTGCGCTCGAGCGGGCGGCAGTGCTCTACGCCACGGGCGGTCGTGGCGAGGAGGCCGGGTCGTATCCACCGAGCCAGATACAGCACACGTTGGCCCACGCGACGAGCGGGGATGTCTACGCGGCGGCGCTCTGGGCCAACGCACTGGCGTTGCTGACGGGGAACATCGGGCGCCCCGGCGCCGGGGTGGTTGCCTTCCGGGGGCCGGCCAATGCGCAGGGGGCACTCGATATGGGCTGCCACCCGGGCTGGCTCCCTGGCTACCGACCGGTGACCGACGCGGTGGCGCGGCAAGAACTCGCTCGGTTCTGGGCGGAGACCGGTGGGAACGGGGTCGGGACGGCGGTGCTTCCCGAAACACCCGGCCTCTCGTTCGAGGAACTGGTGGAAGTGATCGAACGCGGTGAGGTGCGGGCACTGTACGTCGCCGCCAATTCCCACCCATTCGCCTCGCCGCTCGACGAGCGCTTGCTCGCGGCGCTCGAGCGGATCGAGGTCCTGATCGTCGAGGACAGTTTCCCGAGCCCGCTGGTCGAACGTGCCCATGTCGTGCTGCCAGTCGCGATGTTCCTCGAGCAGGACGGAACGATGACGAACGTCGATCGAGCTGTCCAGCGACTCCGCCGTGCGGTCGACCCGCCCGGCGAGGCACGACCGAGCTGGCAGCTCGTGCAGGAACTGGCGCGACGTTTGGGCTACGACTGGAACGCCCGGCATGCGGTACACGTCTTCCAAGATATCGTGCATACCGTGCCGGTCTATCGCGGCATCACGTTCCCGCGGCTCGAACGTGGCCCGGTCGCCTGGCCGGCAGCACCGTCGACGGGGCCGGCCCGGCAGACGCTCCGCATCGGCCAGAAGGTGCCGGGCGGTGGTTGGGCTGTCTGGCTCGGGAGCGGTATCGCGCTGAGCGACGCGTGGCTGCGCACCGATGCGCCGCCGCTGGCGGGCCGGGTGCGCTTCTGTGCGCCTTGAACCTGGAATGTCGAGGAGGCGCACGATGGTTCTCCAAGATATCCGTGGATTCCTGGTCACGTTGCGACATTTCTTCCAGCGTCCAGTGACCATCCAGTATCCGGAAGAGAAGCGGGAGCAGGCCCCGCGTTTCCGTGGGCTCCCGGCCCTGCGCTCGGATCCTGAGACGGGCGAGGCACTCTGTGTCGCCTGCGGGCTCTGCGCGCGGATTTGTCCGACGAGCTGTTTGGAAATGCACGTCGTGCCCTCGGAGGAAGGTGACCGGGAGCTCGGAGAGTTCATCCTGCGCGCTGGTCGTTGCATGTACTGTGGCCTCTGTGCGCAGGTCTGTCCGGTGGATGCGATCACCATGAGCGGCGAGTACGAGCAAGCCGTGCTCGACCGCGAGGGTTTGATCTACGTCAAGACGGAACTCGCTGCCATCGGCTCGCAGCGTCCGAGCTGGTGGGAGGCGGACGGTGGACTGGGGCCGGAGCAGTAGGGACGGGAGGCGAAAGCGATGGCTGTCGAGACAGTACGCATCGAGCGTGACTCGCTGGGGGAGGTCGAAGTTCCGGCGGATGCGCTCTATGGCGCGCAAACAGCTCGCGCCGTCCGGAACTTTCCGATCAGCGGCTTGCGGCCGCATCCGGACTTCATCGTCGCCACGGCGCAGGTGAAGCTGGCAGCAGCTCGGGTCAACCACCGAGCGGGGCGGCTGACCGATGAGCAGGCACGGGCGATCGAGCAGGCAGCTCAGGAGATCATCGACGGTCTCTGGCACGAGCACTTCGTCGTCGACCCGTACCAGGCTGGGGCCGGTACCTCGCACAACATGAACACGAACGAGGTAATCGCCAACCGGGCCAACGAGATCCTCGGTGGGCGACGTGGCGAGTACAAACCGGTACATCCCAATGATCACGTCAACCTCGGCCAGTCCTCGAACGATGTGATCCCGACAGCCGGGCGTCTCGCGCTGTTGCGCGCGACACCGAAGCTGATCGATGCGTTCCGTCGGCTGGGGGATGCCTTCTGCCAGAAGGCGCAGGAGTTCGGCAACTTGACCAAGACCGGGCGGACGCACCTCCAGGACGCGGTGCCGATCCGGCTCGGCGACGAGTTCACCGGTTACGGCTCAGCACTCAAGCGAGCGGCTGACCGGATCGCCGAGGCGCGACTGGCGCTGACTGAGATCAACCTGGGGGCGACGGCGCTCGGGACCGGGATCAACGCCTTCCCAGGGTACCGGGCGCAGGTCGCCGAGGAGCTGAGCCGCATCACCGGCTTCGCCCTGCGTCCAGCTCGCAACACGTTCGAAATCACGCAGAGTCATGCCGATTTCGCGCATCTTTCGGGGGCCATCCGCAACGCTGCGCTGGAAGTGATCCGCATCTCGAGCGACATCCGTTTGCTCGGCTCGGGCCCGCGGGCTGGTCTCGGTGAGATCATCCTCCCACCGGTCCAGCCCGGTTCGTCGATCATGCCTGGCAAGGTCAACCCCTCGATCGCTGAAATGGTCAATATGGTCGCCTTCCAGGTGGTCGGCTACGACCACGCCGTCTCGCTCGGTGTGCTCTCTGGTCAGCTCGATCTCAACGTGTGGACGCCGCTCATCATCTACAACCTGCTCTGGGCGACCGACATCCTGACGAACGCGCTCGAGGTGTTCCGTACGCGTTGTGTCGAGGGGATTCGGGCCAACGAAGCACGGCTGGCCGAACTGGCACACGGCAGTATCGCACTGGCAACGATCCTGACGCCGCGCATCGGCTACCTCCGGGCGGCGGAGATCGCCAAGAAGGCGTGGGAGACCGGTAAGTTCGTGCGTGACGTGGTGATCGAGGAAGGGGTTCTTTCCCCGGAGGAGGCTGACGAGATCCTCGATCCGGTGAAGATGGCGTTGCCGCAGGATCCGGACGCCAACCAGTGCTGAGCAGCACGCGGTGGGTGGAGTCGCACCGGCTGGAGCGGAAAGCTCATCAGGTGTCCCGGCGATCGGAACGAACGTTGTAGCCAGCGGCATGGGAGGAGCAGTCATGGCACGCGAGTATCCGTTCTATTGCGGCGGTGAGTGGCGGACCTCGCCCAACCGGCTGGAGATCCGGAACCCGTACAACGACGAACTGGTCGGTGTAACCTACACCGCGACGGAGCAGGACTTCGAGGACGCGGTCACGGCAGCCCAGCAGGCTTTCGAAGTCACGCGACGTCTGCAGAGCTACGAGCGTGCTGAGATCCTGATGCGATTGGCCGACGGGCTGCGGCGCCGTCAGGAAGAGTTCGCGCGCCTCATCGCGCAGGAGGCTGGCAAACCGATCCGTGATGCGCGAGTCGAAGTGCAGCGCGGCATCTTCACCCTGACGACCGCGGCAGAGGAAGCCAAGCGGATCGGCGGTGAAGTGATCCCGCTCGATCTCATGGCCTACAGTCAAGGGCGCTTCGGGTTCACGCGCCGTTTCCCGATCGGCCCGATCGCCGGCATTTCTCCGTTCAATTTCCCGCTCAACCTGGCGTTGCACAAGATCGCTCCAGCGCTCGCCTCGGGAAACACGATTGTCCTCAAGCCCCCCAGCCGTGACCCGCTGACGATGCTGACGTTCGCCGAGTTGCTCGAGGAAGCGGGAGTGCCGAAGGGTGCCGTCAGCATCATGCCGATGGATCGGGTCGTGGGTGACCGGCTGGTGACCGACGAGCGCTTCAAGCTGCTGACCTTTACCGGCTCGCCGGACGTCGGCTGGGATCTCAAGGCTCGTGCCGGCAAGAAGAAGGTGGTGCTCGAGCTGGGTGGGAACGCGGGCGTCATCGTCGATCGAACCGCCAACCTGGACGTCGCGATCCCGCGTATCCGTGTCGGTGCTTTCGCCTACGCTGGGCAGGTTTGCATCTCGGTGCAACGGGTCTTCGTCCACCGGGCACGCTGGGACGAGTTCGTCGAGCGGTTCGTCGAGGAGGTCAAGAAGATCAAGATGGGCGATCCGCTGGACGAGGCGACCGATCTGGGGCCGATGATCGACGACAAGGCAGCGCGCCGGACGCAGGATTGGGTCGAATCGGCGGTCGCCGAAGGGGCCAAGGTGCTCATCGGTGGGAAGGCGGAGGGGAGGTTCTTCCAGCCGACCGTACTGGTCGATGCACCGAAGTGGCACCCGGTGTGCAGCCGCGAGGCGTTCGCGCCGCTGGTCGTGCTCTTCCCCTTCGATGACTTCGAGCAGGCGCTCGCTGAGGTCAATGACTCGGTCTATGGGCTCCAGGCGGGTGTCTTCACCGGCAGTCTCGAGCATGCCTTGCGTGCGTTCGAAGTGCTCGAGGTGGGTGGCGTCATCATCAACGACATCCCGACTTTCCGCATCGACCATATGCCGTACGGCGGCGTCAAGGACTCCGGACTGAGTCGCGAGGGATTGCGCTACGCGATCGAAGATATGACCGAGTTGCGGCTCGTTGTGTTCAACCGGGTTCCCGAAGTGTCCTGAGGCTTGGCGAGTCGGGCATCGACGGTCGTGATCGAGTCAGACGGAGCGCGAGCGGTACGTCGCACCGCTCGCGTTCCGCTCGTGATCCGCAGATTGGCGGTTTCCACCGCGATCTTCCGGTCGCTGGCTGCACGTGCCGTGCCAGAGGCGCGGCGGGAGGGTGACTGTTCTCACCCGTGCCACGTCCTGCCGGGTCCGGGCACTCGTGCGCTTCTCACGAAAGCTCACTGATCGCGGGAACATGATCGTTCCGCGGCGGGCAGAGATCGATCACTAATTGGGCCTGTCTCAGCCGTAGCCCTGTCTGCTGGCGACAGGAATACCTCTCTATCATGGAACTGGAGGACCCTCTATACAGTGACGATGTTATGAAAGGAAGGTTTGTCATGTCGTGGGAAGTCTCCGGCGTGATGTTGGAAGTCTGCAACTGCACGCTGCTCTGCCCGTGCTGGTTGGACATGACTGCACAGCCGGATCAGGGCTGGTGCGGCACCGCCATCTTGTTCGATATCGAGCGCGGGCATGTCGATGGCCTGGATCTCGCAGGGCGAAAGGTCGTGATGGCAGCGGACATTCCGGGAGCTTTCGCTGGTGGCAACTTCACGGTTCGTCTCTATATCGATGAGGGTGCCAGTGCCGAGCAGCGACAGACGCTCGAGCAGCTCTTCACCGGACAACTGGGTGGTCCGATGGCCGCGCTCGGGCCAGCGGTGACCACGCTGCTGCCGACACGCGTGACTCAGATTATGGTGCAGCATGGTGAGACCGTGACGGCGACGATCGGCGATGCTGGACGGTTGCAGTGGGCACCACGTCAGGGGCCGGGTGGCGACACGACCAGAGTCGAGGCAGCTGAAGCGATGGCCGTCTTCGCGATCGCCGATGGCCATCCAGCCAAGACAGCGGGAAGTCAGTGGTCGGATCCCGACATGCGATCGTGGAGCGGTGATTCGGGCATGATGAGCCGCTTCGCCTGGCACGGCTAGTTTCGGCCTGCCAGGCTGCGTGGGGGCACTCTGTTGCGTGCCCCCACAGCGTGGTTTTCACGAGCGATCGAGATGGGGGTGGTCCAGCATGGATGAGAAGACAGCCCCCGGACAGCGGAGTGCTCTCCTGTCCGCAATCCCACGAGATCAGGTGCGTTGGATCGTCCTCGGGCTTTTGCTCGGCATCGCCACTGCGAGTTGGATCGTGCTGTGGGCTTGGGGCTCGCGAGCTGGGTTCATGATGGAAGGTCCCAGCATGGGGCTCGGGGCAATCGGTTTTCTGACCGCGTGGGGTGTGATGATGGTCGCCATGATGTTCCCCACCGCGGCACCGATGGTCCTCATGTTCGCCAGGGTGCAAGGGGGTAAACGACGGCAAGGACAAGCGTTCGTTGCAACGTGGGTCTTCGTCGCTGGATACCTCATTCTCTGGATCGCGTTCGGCCTTCCCGTATACGGCTTGGCGGTAGCGATCGAACACATCGTGAACGAGGTCGGGATTGCTACGACCAGTCTCGCTCGTGCTGGCGGCCTTCTCATCCTCCTCGCGGGCTTGTACCAGTTGTCGCCTCTCAAGCGTGCCTGTCTCACGCACTGTCGAAGCCCACTGCACTTTGTGCTGACCCACTGGCGTGATGGTGCGCTCGGAGCTCTGGCGATGGGTACTCGACACGGCGTGTACTGCCTCGGTTGCTGCTGGCTGCTCTTTCTGATTCTGCTCCCGATAGGCTTCATGAATATCGCTGCGATGGTGCTCCTAACAGCACTGATCTTCGCCGAAAAGGCCCTTCCGTTCAGTCGTCCGGTGCGCGTCGCAGCTGCTGGGCTGCTCGCCATGTGGGGCACGCTCGTCCTGTTCGCCCCTCATCTCTTACCGGTGACGATGGGGATGGAGCACTAACGGATGTTCCCATACCGAATGACCAAGCGGCTGGCTTCCCCATCGGAACTGAGCTGTCGTTTGCGTCGCCGATGGAGTCGTTATCCAGTTCAACGAGTCGTGCAGTCATCGTGCGACCGCGCGGCCAGAGTGACGAGTCGCGCCCCCGTTGACGAGGCGCTGGTGCGACTGGCTCCACACACGATCAGTCTTCAGCCGATCCAACCGTGCGCTTCCAGCCAGGGCAGCACGGCGTCCAACCCCGGAAGGACCGCATCAGCTGCAGCGAGACCATCGAGGTGGGCGGTGTGCGCATTCGGTACAGCGATGCAGCGGAGCCCGGCGGCCCGGGCTGCAACCACGCCGAGCGGTGCGTCTTCGATCGCCACGCCAGCTGCCGGAACGATGCCCAGTCGGCTGGCTGCCAGGAGGTAACAGTCGGGCGCTGGCTTGCCACGGGCGACGTCGTCGCCAGTCACCACGGCGGTGAAGGCCTCGCGCAGCCCGAGTTCGTCCAGTACGAGTTCTACGTAACGCCGGTGGCCGCTCGTCGCCAGGCCGAGCGGGAGGCCGCGCTCGCGCAGTGCCGTGACCAGCTCGCGCGCGCCGGGCATCGGGCGCACGTTGCCGGGCAGACTCGCCAGGAACAGCGCATCGCGTTCGCGCGCGGCCTCTTTCGGTGCCACCGGCAAGCCGAGTTCCTCGACGATGATACGTGCCGCATCGACCAAACGCCGCCCGAACAACCGCGGCAACAGGTCCGGTGGGAGGGCGCGATCCCACTGTTCGACGTACCGCTGCCAGGCTGCCAGCTGGAGCGTCTCGGAATCGACCAGCACGCCGTCGAGGTCAAAGATGACCGCGGCGATCCGTTCGCCCATCGGTCGCTCACCGTACCAGCAGTCGGACGAACCGGCCGGCCCGCTGCTGCACGGCCTGGAAGAGTCCACGTGCGGCCATCGTGAGGTACGGCTGTCCATCGAGTGTTTCGACGAGTGCAGGCGGTAGTGCACGCACACCGAGATGCGTACCGGCCAGCGCGCCGGTGATCGCACCGCGCGTGTCGCTGGCACCGCCAGCGTTCACTGCGATCGCGACAGCGCGCAGGAAATCGTCCGGAGCAGCGACGAAAGCTGCGAAGGCACTGGCGACCACTTCGTCGACCGCCGCCGATGTGCCCAGCGTGCCGAGCTGGGCTGCCGCAGCGATCGGGTCACTGGTCGGGTGGATTCGGAGCGCTACACAGCGCAGTCGTGCCGCGACGGCGTCCTCGTCGATGAAGCGCACCACTTCGTCGACGAGAACTTCGGGCGGGGTCGCCCCCTGGGCGAGCAGCAGGACAGCGTAGGCGACAGCGAGCGCCCCGTTGACGACCTCAGGTTCAGCGTGCGTGATCACGGTCGCGCGCAGGACGTCGCGCACGAAGAGCTCGGGATTGAAGCGGCAGAGGGCGTGCAGCAGGCCGATCGGGGCCGCGCGGGCGGCCGCGCTTCCCGTCGCTGTGCCCGGGCCAGCCACACCGCGCTGGAAGTCGCCGTGGTGCGCGGCGTCCGTCAGTGCCCGGCGGGTCGGTTCGTCCAAGAAACGCGCTCCCGGTCCTTCGAGGAGCCGGAGGAAGCGGTAGCCTACTGCGGCGATGTCGAGATAGCCGCCCGAACCGATGGCGCTCTCGATCAAGCACAGCGCGAGTTCTGTCTCGTCAGTGAACGTTCCGGGTGGCACGTCGACCGTTCCGTCACTGGCGACTCGCGGAACGAATCGGTCGAGCCATCCGTACTGCGCAGCGATCCCATCCTGGGCGCATCCGGCGACCGGCATGCCGAGCGCGTCACCGATCGCCATACCGAGAAGACAACCCAGGAAACGGTCGAGAAGGTCGACAGGCTGGGCTTCCTGCACGGTCCATGCCTCCACTCGCCGAGCGTCAAGTGAAACACGAGTCGTCAACATGCGCCACCGTTCGTCGCACCCGTGATCCTGCTTCTTGGCAGCATCGTTCGAGATCGTCGTCGTGCACAGACCGATCCGTGCATGCCAGCCAACCCCCGCGCTGGGGCAAGCGCCCGCGTTCCAGGATACCCACTGCTCGGTACCATCCTCCCAGCGACGGCACCGCAGAACTGAACCGAAAATCCCTGACCGATCGGCTTCCCGGATGCTATGCTGGCGGTATGGGCAGGGGGATGACCGGCGGATGCCCGGTGCACGAGAGGACTCCGGCAAGCGATGCCGCGGATCGTCAGCGATCTCGTCGATGTCTACGTTTTCCGGCGACTCCCGCAGCGTCCAGCCTACGATGTGCAGTTTTTGCTCTTACGCCGCCGGAGCGACGGGCCACTCGGTGGCACCTGGCATGCAGTGCACGGCCGGATCCTTCCTGAGGAACGGGCGATCGATGCGGCAGTGCGCGAGTTACTCGAGCAGACAGGGCTCGTGCCGCAGCGGCTCTACTCGGCTGACTACGTCTCGCAGTTCTACGACCACACCAGCGACGCGATCGTGCTCGCACCGGCGTTCGCGGCGCTCGTCGAGCCACGCGCTGCGGTCCGTCTGTCTCCGGCACACGACGACTTCGCGTGGTGCGATCTCGAGGAAGCGGTCGCTCGCCTGCTCTGGACCAGCCAGCGCTGGGCGGTGCGCCACATCCACGCCGTGATTGCCTGTGGCGGTGAGGAGGCCGAGTACTACGCGCTGACCTAGAGTTCTTCCAAGCTGTCGCGGATCACGTCGAAGTACTCGAGCGCGAGGCCGGTGCCGATCGCCACGCAACTCAAAGGATCATCGGCGACAAAGCACGGCACACCGGTCACCTCGGTGAGCAAGCGATCGAGATTGCGTAGGAGTGCGCCCCCTCCGGTTAGCACCATCCCTTTGTCGATGATGTCCGAGGCCAGTTCCGGCGGTGTTTCCTCCAGGACGGCTCGTACCGTAGCCAGGATCGCCTCGAGCGGCTCGGCGATCGCCTCGACGACCTCGTTGGCGTGGAGCTGGATCGTGCGTGGCAGTCCGGTCACCTCGTCACGCCCACGGACCTCCATCACCAGATCCTCTTCGACCGGCAGCGCCGAGCCGATCGCGATCTTGATCTCCTCGGCCGTTCGCTCGCCGATGCGCAGGTTGTGCTTGCGCTTCACGTAGGCAGCGATCGCATCGTCGAGGTGGTTGCCACCGATGCGAACCGACTTGGCGACGACGATGCCGTTGAGCGAGATGACCGCCACTTCGGTCGTTCCTCCACCGATGTCGATGACCATATTCCCGCTCGGATCGGCGATCGGGATTCGTGCGCCGATCGCTGCCGCCAGCGGCTCGGCGATGAGATACGCACGCCGCGCGCCCGCATTGAGTGCAGCATCGCGGACCGCTCGCCGCTCGACATTCGTGACGCCGGCCGGGACCGAGATCATCACTTCCGGCCGGATCAGCGAGAATCGCCCGACCGCCTTGTTGATGAAATAACGGAGCATCTCCTGCGTCACGACGTAATCGGCGATGACCCCGTTCCGCATCGGGCGAACGACCTCGATGGTGTCGCGCGGCTCGCGGCCGAGCATGTTGCGTGCCTCGATGCCGACGGCCTTGACCCGCCCGTCCTTCGCGGAGATGGCCACGACGGAGGGCTCGTTGATCACGATGCCCCGGCCTCGCACGTAGACGAGCACGTTGGCGGTTCCCAAGTCGATTCCCAGCTGCTTCGGCACGGTTCCCTCACCCCACCCGACCGGTACGATCGCCCTGGAACGCCGATCGACCTTCGCTGCTGTTTCGCTCCAATTCTAGCATCGTGATGCGAGAATCTGCGGCATGCAGCCGCGCGCCATTGACCGTAACTTTTTGCGTCGCTCGACTCACTCTTGACGACAGCGTGACACTCTGGTTCGATCCCGTCGACACGGGAGCCGGGTATGCCTGACTCAGCGGACGTCATCGTCGTCGGGGCAGGGATCGTCGGCGCGAGCACTGCCTACTGGCTCGCTCAGTTCGGCGTGTCGAACCTCATCGTGTTGGAGCGAGCCGTGCCAGCGAGTGGCGCGACGGGCAAGTCGGGTGCGCTCGTTCGGTTGCACTACCCGAACCCACACGAGACGCGCCTGGCCCTGGAGAGCTTACGTTTCTTTCAGGAGTGGGAGGCCCGGGTCGGTACACCGTCACCGTTCGTCCGTACCGGCTTTCTCCAGGTCGTGGCCCCAGAGGACGAGGAGAAGCTCCGGGCGAACGTGGCGATGCAGCGGGCGCTCGGTGCGCCGGTCGAGCTGTTAGGCCCGGAGGCAGTGGCTGAGCTCGAACCGTGGCGCGACGTTACGGGGCTGACGGTCGCGGCGTACGAGCCGGAGAGCGGATATGCAGATCCGGTCGCGGCGACGTTCGCTCTGCTGCACCGGGCGCGTCAGGCCGGAGCGGAGATCCGGATCGGCGAGCGCGTGCTGGCGATCGATGTCGACCGCGAACGAGTGGTCGGTGTTCGAACCGAGCGGGGTCGGATCGCAGCTGGCACCGTCGTCCTGGCTGTAGGGCCCTGGGCCAACCAGCTGCTGACTCCGCTGGGACTGGAGTACGGGCTCGCCCCGCGGCGCGTCCAGGTCGCGATCTTCCGCTGGCCGAGCGACCTCGCGCCCCGGCACTGCTGCGGCATCGATACGAGCGTCGGCATGTGGTACCGGCCGGAGGGGGAGACCAGCACCCTGGTCGGGCTGGAAGCGGGAGTCGTTCCAGCTGATCCGGACCAGTATGCGGAGACGGCAGATGCCAGCTTCGTGTCAGCGGCACGGGCAGCGCTCGCTCGCCGGTACCCGGGACTCGCGCACGGTATCGCTCGCGGGGGCTGGGCCGGTGTCGTGATGCAGAGTCCGGATGGCCGCCCATTGATCGGTCCGGTTCCTGGTTACACCGGCCTCTTCGCCATGCTCGGCGATTCCGGCACCTCCTTCAAGACGGCACCAGCTGTCGGACGAGCGCTGGCCGAGTGGGTCGTGCAGGGTGCTCCAGCACAGGATTTTTCAGCATTCCGGCTGACACGCTTCGCTGAAGGACAACCCTGGGTCGATCCGACGGATTATGCCCGTGCTCACCGGACCGTCTCACGCTGATGCTGTGCCTGGCCGCGCCGGTAAAGCCAGCGCTTGGTGACCTCGACCAGCGCGAGGTATGTGGTGACCGCGCTAGCGAGAAAGATGAGGTACGAGGGCGGGAGTGGTACGAACCCGAGCAGATGCGCGAGCGGGCTGTACGGCAGAACGAGCCCGACGGTGACCACTGCCAGAACGTTGAGCGCGAATGACCAGCTGGGGAGCCAGCGCCATGGTGCTCGTGCGGTTCGAATGACGAAAACGACCAGGCATTGCGTCACGAGCGACTCGACGAACCAGCCGGTATGGAAGAAAGTCTCGCTGGCGCGGAACAAAAAGAGCAGCACGCCGAACGTGAGGAAATCGAAGAGCGAGCTGACTGGTCCGAGAACGAGCATCGCGCGGCGGATGAAGCCGATGTCCCAGCGTCGGGGTAAAGCGGTGAGTTCCGGATCGACCCGATCGCGTGGAATCGCAACCTGCGCGAGGTCGTAGAGAAAGTTGTTGAGCAAGATCTGGTGTGGGAGCATCGGCAAGAAGGGGAGCAGGACCGCTGCGCCGGCCATGCTGAAGACGTTTCCGAAGTTCGAGCTCGTTTCCATGAGTAAGAACGTCATCACATTGGCGAAGGCGCGCCGGCCCTCCAGGATGCCCTCATGGAGCGTCGATAAGCGCCGATCCAGGAGCACGATATCCGCTGCTTCGCGAGCGATATCGACCGCGTTGGCGACCGAGATGCCGACGTCCGCAGCATGCAGCGAGGGAGCATCGTTGATGCCATCGCCGAGGAAGGCAACGGCGTGACCGCGTGCTTTGAGCGCCAGCACGATGCGATGCTTCTGGGCGGGCGTCACCCGGGCGAAGATGTCCGCTTCCTCGGCGACCCGCTCGAGGGCGAGTGGGTCGAGGTGCTCGAGTTCGCTCCCGAGTACGATGCGCTGGGTGGGCAGTCCGACTGCGCGGCATACAGCGGCGGCGACGAGTTCGTTGTCGCCAGTCAGGATCTTGATGCGCACGCCATCCTGGGCGAGTTGCCGGATCGTCTCGGCTGCCTCCGGCAACGGGGGATCGGCGAAACCGAGTAGCCCAGCGAAGACGAAGTCGCACTCGGTGGAGCGATCCAGCACCTGTTCCGGGCTCCAGGAGCGCCAAGCGACAGCGAGGACGCGGTAGCCCTGCGCACTCAGCTGGCGAAACAGCGCGAGGGCCCGCTGCTGCGCGGACTGGTCGAGCGGATGGATGCCGCTCGCGTCCTCGTAGCTGGTGCAAATCGGGAGGACCGCTTCCGGCGCTCCTTTCGTGACGGCGAGGATCTCGTCGCCGAGCCGGACCGCTACCGTGACGCGCCGGCGCTCGAAATCGAACGGCAGCTCATCGAGCTTGCTGGGCTCCGCTCCGCCGGGAGGTGCCGCCGCAAGGAGCGCCTGGTCGAACGGGCTCGCGAGTCCCGACTGCATCCGGGCGTTGATCCACCCCAGCAGGAGCGGGCGTGTCGAGTCGGTGCCGTCGGGGGCCACTGCGTGCGTGAGTTGCATGGTGCCGAGCGTCAGCGTGCCGGTCTTGTCGCTACACACGATGTCGACGCTCCCGAGGTTTTCGATCGCGGGGAGCGACTTGACCAGGACGCGCTGCCGGGCCATCCGGAGCGCCCCCTGGGCGAGGGTGATCGTGACGATCATCGGGAGGAACTCCGGCGTGAGGCCGACAGCCAGAGCGACCGCGAAGAGGACGGAATCGAGCGGAGGACGACCGAAGGCGAGCGTGACGGCGAGCACGAACAACACGAGGAAGGTCACGGTCCGTGTGATGAGGAGGCTGAATTGCCGGAGTCCCCGCTGGAACGTCGTCTCCGGCGGTGGTGCCGCCAGGCGGGTGACGATGCTCCCGAAGAGTGTCGCTTGGCCGGTCGCGACGACTTCAGCGATCCCTGCGCCGGCAACGACGGACGAGCCGAGAAAGACCATGTGTGGTGCGTTCGGGTCCGCTTCCGCAGGTGCGGTCGGGTCGGCCTGCTTTTCGACCGGCAGCGACTCGCCGGTGAGCGCCGCTTGCTGGACCATCAAGTGGACTGCCTCGAGCAAGCGAGCATCGGCCGGCACGAGGTCACCGGCCGTGAGCTTGACGATATCGCCGGGAACCAGTTCTCGCCGCGGTATGTCCTGCCATCGTCCGTCGCGGAGGACCGTGGCGGTGGGAACGACACGAGAGCGGAGACGCTCGAGGGCCTGTTGTGACCGGTACGACTGCAGGAAATTCACGATCGTGCTGGCCAGGACGATGGTAACGATCAGGCTGGCATCGACGTACTCACCGAGCAGTGCCGTGATGCCGCTCGCGATCACGAGGACGATCGTCAGAGGATCGAGGAATAGGCGTGCGAAGGTCACGATTGCTCGCGGTCGGTGCGTCACCTCCGGTTCGTTCGGCCCGAAGCGCCGGAGCCGCTCGGCCGCCTCCGTGGCACTCAGCCCCTGCCACTGGCGAGCATTCGAGTCTTGGTCAGCCATCAACGTGCTCCGACCCGATCGCGAGTGTGGCTGGCTCGGCGGGTTGGGGTGCCCTGGGTAGGACCAACCACGCGAGCAAGCCCATCGTCAGCATCATGACGACAGTACCGCCCCAGAGGAGGAGCATCGCGCCGGCTTCGAGCAGCGTTCCCGCGAGCCAAGCAGTGCCTCCCCAGCCGATCGCCCAGACAACGCTCGAGAACGCGAGATAGCGTGCACGCAGAGCGGGAGGGGCCAGCGCGACGACCAGCGCGCCCGATGCTGGCATGAAGAGCAGCTCGGCGAGCGAATAGAAGAGGACAGCAGGCGTGGCCAGTCTCCCGTCGAGTGGCGTCACTGCGAAGATGCTGTAGGCGAAAGCCCACAGGACACCGGTTGCCGCAAAGAGACTGGCGTGCGAGCGCCCCTCGATCCAACGAGCGAACGGAACTTGGGCCAGGATGACGAGAGCGGTATTGGCAGCGAACATGAGGCCGATCGTTCCTTCCGAGAACTGTGCTTCGCGACGCAGGAACGGTGGAACGGTGACCTGAAACTGGGTGAAGCCAGCGATCGCCAGGAGCAGGACGAGCTGGCTCGCCAGGAAGCGCCGGTCGCGCAGTACCGAGCGCCAGCCGCCCTGAGTGTTCGCGACCGCTGTCGCCCGGTGGCCGGGGTGAATGTCGGGGACAGAGCGGCCGACGAGGCAAGCAGCCAGGAGAATTCCGGCCGCGCTGGCAAGGAAGAGGATGCGGTAGGCGGGTACGTCACCGCCGCTGACGATCGTGCCACCGAGCATCCCGCCCAGCCCGAGGCCAAGTGCGTTGGCCACGCGCTGTAGCGCGAAGACCTCGCCAGCCCGTGCCGCGGGGAGGAAGGCGGTCGCCAGCGTGTCCGAGGCCGGCCAGTAGACGTTGACAGCGATGCCGAAGAGAGCCATCAGGGCGAGAAAACGTGTCGGTGTCTGCCCGAGCCAGAGGAGGCCATGGGCGAGCGCCAGCGCCAGGAGTGCCAGGAGCACGATGCGCCGCGCACCGTAGCGGTCGATCGTTCCGGCCAGAACGAGCGTGGCGATGACACCGAGGATCGACGAAAGCGCGATCCCTGCACCGGCCAGTCCCTCGCCGAGACCGACGACCTGGGCGAAATAGATGACCAGAAAAGGCAGCACCATCCCGCGGGCGAGGAAGAGCACGAAGGTCGCGACGGCCAGGACGAGCAGTCCCCGAGGGTACGCTCGGCTGACGGGTATCCAGCGGCGTCCGCGATCGCGCATCAGGCTGCTCCCCGAGCTTGCGCGTGCAGCGTATCGTCGAGGCGCAGCGTTGTCACCGTCCCAGAAGGGGGAACCGCGTATGGGATAGGCGGAACGAGCCACCGGTACGTGGAGCAGTCTCGGCAGGGGTGGAGAAGACGGAGGTGACGAGCGTCGCCTACCGGAGTGGTGACGAGGAGGTGTCGACCATGGTCTTCGTCGATCTGACGCACCCTTTCGATCCTGACATCCCGATGTTCCCCGGGTTGCCGGCTCCGGACATCGTCGTGTACCGGAGCAGGGAAGAGATGGCGCACGCGTACGCGGAGGGGACGAGCTTCGTCATCCATCGCTACTGCTTCGTCGGCAATGCCGGTACCTACCTGGACAGCCCGTATCACCGCTATCCCGATGGTTCGGATCTCGCCAGCCTCCCGCTCGAGCGAGTGGCTGATCTGCCCGGCATCGTCATCGATGTCCGCTGGCGTGTCGCCCGCGGGAACCTGGGGATCGGTCCGGAATCGTTCGCTGGGATCGACCTGAGCGGGAAGGCAGTACTGGTCTGTACCGGTTGGGATCGCTTGTGGGGAAGCGAGCGGTACCTGGCGGCGAATCCCTTCCTCACTGCGGAGAGCGCGGTGCTGCTTGCCGAGCGCGGAGCAGCCTTGGTCGGGATCGACAGTTGGAACATCGATGACGTCGCCGACCGACGACGTCCTGTCCACAGTATCCTGCTCCGGGCGGGAATCCCGATCGTGGAGAACCTGACCGATCTCGTCCAGCTGATCGGTCGCCGCTTTCGTTTCCATGCTGCGCCGATCCCGATCCGCGCTGGCTCAGCGGTTCCCGTGCGGGCCTACGCGGTGCTCAGCGAGACGGCGGCAGGGTGAAGTCGGTTGGGACGCCGTCCTGCGACGCGAGCCCGACCAGCTGGCGGAAGCGTGCCCACAGTTCCTGTTCGGTACGGGCGGTTTCCTCATCCGCGGTGCGGCGCGCGCGTTGCCAGCGCTCACGCAACGAGGCTTCCAGCGCCCGGCGCCGTTCCGAGGAAAGGAGCGCGGCGACAGCAGCGCCGGCCGCGACACCGAGTGCGCTACTGGCCAGGAAACGGACGACACGAAGCTTCGCCATCGTTCATCTCCGTTGCTTTCGTATGCCGAACGAAAGAGCGAGTCCGGCCAGGATGCCGCCAGCGAACGCGAGCAGGAAGCCCAGGGGAACGCGCAGCAACGCGGGACCGGCGAGGTCGCGGACCAGCGCGATCGCCACGTTCCCCTGCTCGATCTCGACCCGATCCGCGCGGAGCAGGCCGATCCGAGCGCGGGCAGCACGCAGCTCCCGCACACGCGCAACAGCGAGCGCGCTGCGCAAGGCGACGGCGCGTTCGGCTTCGAGGTGTCGGATGGCGCTCCGGTCCGCCTGCACGCTCCGCCCTTCGACCCGCTGCGCGTTCGAGCGCTCGAGCGTGACACGCTGTCCGGTGAGCTGGTCGACCCGGCTCCCTTCGACGATGATGGTTTGCCCTTCGACACGATCGACATGCAGGTCGCGGACCGCAGTCGCTTCGGTCGGCACGTTCCCGCCCGGTTGCCGATAGACGGTCGGGTGGATGCCGGGGCGATCGGACTCGTGCATCGCTCACGTCCTTTCTGCAACCTCGCCGGTCATCAGGATGCGCGTGCGCGGGCTGACTTGGCGATCTCGGCGAGGTCTTCGAACAGGTAGCGTGTCCAGCGATCGAACTGCTGGTCACGCCACTCCTTGAGGAACGCTCGTACGGCCAGTCGCGTGTCCGGTGGCATCTCCGACCAGGGCCGGTCGACTCCCTGGAGTTCGGGGTGCTCGCGGGCGAAGGTCGCGAGTGCTTCGTGCAGTTCTTCGTCCGCTCGCTCTGGTCGCTCGACGAGAAAGCCGAGTTCCTGTAGGTCGGCATCGAGGACGACGAACGTCGGGATCGCCTGGGACCCATCGGGCCGCCGGTAACGATCAGCGAGATCCTGGTGCTCGCTCCGTCGGAGGATGCGGACTTCGATGGTCGGGATGCGCCTGGCCAGCGCGACTACCATCGGAACGAACTGGACGGAATCGGGGCACCAGTCCTCGGTGATAACCAGGATCGCGAGTGGCTCCTGCCCGAAGGCTGCCCAGTCGCCCGGCATGACACGCGTCCGGGCGATGTTGGCCTCGAACTCCTCGCGGTACTGTTGCATCGAAGCGATGTAGTCCTCAGGCGTCATCGCCTGTTCCCACCGCTCCGCTACCAGCGTCATGGTGTTCCACCTCCGTCGATCGGTTCTGCGGATCTGAGCCAGCCGCGTGCTGCCTGTTCCCGCAATTCCGGAATCACCTCGCGCGCGCAGCGCTCCAGCACGGACCACTGCGGTTCCGGCGGCATCGGGAAGACGAGATCGGTGAAGCCGCGTTCCAGATAGGCCAGAGCGGTACGCCGGAACTGATCGATGCTCTCGAAGGGAGGTCGCCAGGTGAAGACCGAGCAGCGTAGCGTGGCTGGATCCCTGCCAGCCTCACGTGCGGCGCGCCGGACGAAGTCGGCGAGCGGTCCGACCTCCTCGGGCTCACCGCGCGTATTCCAGATGTCGGCGTAACGGGCCGCCAGGCGGAGCATGCGTGGCTTGAAGGCACCAACGATCAACGGGATACGCGGCTGCTGCACCGGCTTGGGCTCGAACGGTGTGTCCTCGAAGTGGTAGAAGCGACCACGGAAGGTGACCCGCCGTTCCCGCTGCAGGCGGTCGATGATCTGGATCGCTTCCTCGAGCATGGCGATGCGCTCGCTCGCGCTCGGGAACGGGAAAGAGTAGGCGCGGTGCTCGCGCTCCCACCAGCCGGCGCCGATCCCGATTTCGACGCGTCCGTTCGTCGCGTGGTCGATCGTCACGGCCATCTTGGCGAGCAACCCGGGATTGCGATAGGTGTTGCCGCTCACCAGGACACCGAAGCGCAAGCGCTGGGTCTGCACGCCGAGCGCAGCGATCAAGGACCAGGCCTCGAAGTAGGGGGCGTCTTCGTTATCAGCCGCCATGAAGTGATCGACGACCCAGGCCGTATCGAAACCGAGTTCCTCGATCCACCGCCATTGGCGGAGGAGTTCAGGGAAGGGACGGCGGTTTCCCGTTCCGATGCCGAAACGAATTGGCGGGAGCACCTGCGTCATCCGTTCCGCTCCTCCTCTCCGAACTCCGCGCTGACCTGATGCAGTCGCCGCTCGTGAGCGGCGAGTGCCGCCAAGATCGTTTCAGCGACGCGCTCGGCGAAGGAGCGGAGTTCGGGATGACGCTCGACCTCGCGATCGAGATCGCGCAGGAGCAGTTCGACGAGTCGTTCGCGGTCGAGGTATGCCACGCTGGCCTCCCCTCATGGCGCTGGCCGCTCTCAGTATCGGCGAGGGGAGGCCGCGTGACAAGGCGTCAGGCGACGAAGGCGCGATCGATGAGCCGACGGACAGACTCGAAATCGCGTCGGGCCTCCTCGACCGTCGGAACGCCGCTGCCGGCTCCGCTGACCAGCATGCTGTAGTAGGTCGCAAACGTCGGGTCGGTAACCGGCGTCTCGTTTCGGCGCAGGATTCGCAGAATCCGCTCGATCGTCCGCATGGGTATCACCTCCACTTGCGTGCCGTTTCGGCACGTACTAGAAGGATATCACGATATCGCGATATAGGCAAGAAACGAAGGCTTGCACGCTGGTGCGCCGTCGGCTAGGCTACCGGCAGACCCATTTGACCGGGCGTGGCAGCTGCGGTCGCGCCCACGCAGGAAGGGGAGGGCCCCATGCGACAGCGATCCGGTAGGCGTTTGTGGCTGTCTTTCTGGATGGTCGTCCTGCTCGTCGCTTCGGCCGTGCCGGTCATGCCGGTCGTGGCCCAGGAGGATCTCGCCGGTTGGCGCGGGTACGTCGAGGCCTGCGGGAGCGATGGTGGATACGCTGAGCAAGACTTCGTTGCTGGTCCTGCTCTACCGGTGCACGGGAGCGGCAGCTTCCAGATTTCGGTCGCTTCGGTCAACGAGGGGCGGATCTGGTCACAGCTCGTCCAGCCCAGCGTCGCTGGCGTGGCACTGGCGAACCTCCAAGAACTCCGGTACTGGACCTTCGTGTCGCGTGGCGGAGCGGTCGCGGCGCACCTGTTCCTCGATGTCGATCTCAACGATGACGGTGTTGCTGACGACCGGCTGATCTACCAACCTGAACTGAACGGGAGCGTGGAGTTCTTGACCTGGCAAGAGTGGGAGGCGACCAGCGGCCGCTGGTGGTCGCAACGGGGCCTCGGTGGGCTCCTTCGCGAGGCGCCGGGGCCGCTCTCGAGGTACGTCGCCGCGTTTCCAGGAGCCCGCCTGGCGGTGCCCGAGAACGGCCAGGGCGGGCTCGGTATCGGTGCGGGCTGCCTCGGTTCCGGTTGGGCTGGCTGGTCAGGGGCTGTCGATGCCCTGCTCTTCCGCTCCACGACGCTGACCGTGTTCTGGAACTTCGAGGCGACCGGCGTGGTCGCGACGCGCGGCGGTGGGGTGACCGAAGGACCGATCTTCCGCGACCTGACGCCGCAGCCATGGAGCACCGTCTCGCCTGGGAATGTGCGGATCGCCGTCACGGCCGAAACGCCGAGTGGGGTGCGCTCAGTCCGTCTCTGGCTGAACGATCGTGAACTTGCTGTCAGCGAGACGGGTGACCGTACCAGGAAGACTGTAAGCGCCCAGCAGACGCTTCAGCCTGGATTCTTCGTCGTCCGTGCCACCGCCAGCGACGAGCTCGGCCGGACGTTCACGGCCCAGTGGCAGTTCGTCGTGTCGACGAACGCAAACGACGGCTGGTGGTTCGCAGCGGACGGCACGCCGCGCCGGGCACAGATCGAGGCGTCGCTCCGGGCGCTGAGCGAGGCGTTCCGCTGGCACTTCTTCGGTATCTCGTGGGACGGTGCCTACCATCCCGAGATGCCGACGCACGCCGATGTCGCGTCGACACTCCGGTTCGTGACCCGTTCGCCGATGCACTTCGCGACGTTGCCGCCGACCAATCCGGTCATGATCTCGGTCGAAGTAGTGTCCACCGGTCGGCCGCTCGCGAGCGTGGAGCTCCGGCTCAACGGGCAGCCACTGCCGGTCGAGCTGTCGCGTGACGATGACCGGCACTGGCTGGTCTTCGCGACCCGGACGCTCGCTCCCGGTACCTACGGGGTCACGGCGACGGCGCGCGACGCTGACGGCCGGAGCCTGACCATGGCCTGGGGCTTCGTCGTGTCCTCCAATCCGACGGAAAGTCCGTGGTTCAATCCGGACGGTACGATGAAAGCCGACGTCGTCGCTCGGACGCTCCGGACGCTCGTGGAGGGTTTCAACTGGCATGCGCGTGGTGTCTCCTGGGATGGTCAGCTCCATCCGGAGTTTCCCACGCATGCGACGACCTTCTCCGGCCCGGCACCGCTCCGCCAGTGGTTCGACGACCGGGGACGTCCCAATGCGGTTGCCTTGACCCAAACCTTGAAGGAACTGGAGAGCGAGTTCCGCTGGCACTTCTGGGGAATCACCTGGGATGGCCAGCGGCATCCAGAGATCCCAACGCACGCGAGCTGAGCTGGGTCGCTGCAACGAAGAGGGCGACTGGCTGCCTGCCGGTCGCCCTCGTGTTCTGCGCTCGTCTCGTACTCAGTGCGTCAGACGGTAGTTGGGGGCTTCCTTGGTGATGATGACGTCGTGCGGGTGCGATTCGCGCAATCCTGCGTTCGTCATCTGGATGAAGCGGGCCTTCTCCTGCAGCTCGCGGATCGTGCGTGCGCCACAGTAGCCCATCGCCGCGCGCAGGCCACCGACCAGCTGGTACACGACATTGGCCAGCGGCCCCTTGTAGGGGACGCGACCTTCGATACCTTCCGGTACCAGCTTGGCGATGCTGTCGACGTCCTGCTGGAAGTAGCGGTCTTTGCTGTAGGAGCGCGCCTTCATCGCGCCGATCGAGCCCATGCCCCGGTATTCCTTGAATCGTTCGCCTTGGTAGAGGATGACCTCGCCCGGGCTCTCATCGACGCCGGCGAGCAAACTCCCCAGCATGACCGAATCCGCACCGGCAGCGATCGCCTTGGCGATATCGCCCGAGTACTGGATCCCGCCGTCGGCGATCACCGGTACCCCGTAAGCGCGAGCGACGCGGGCAACGTCCATGATCGCCGTGATCTGCGGCACGCCCACGCCAGCGACGACCCGCGTCGTGCAGATCGAGCCGGGCCCGACGCCGACTTTCACGGCATCGGCGCCAGCCTCGATGAGGGCCCGCGCCGCTTCACCGGTCGCGATATTCCCGGCGATGACGTCGACGTCCCAGCGGGACTTGATCGCCCTGACCATCTCGATCACCGCACGCGAATGCCCGTGCGCGGTATCGACGACCAGGACGTCCACTCCCTCTTCGACCAGCGCGGCGGCACGCTCCAGTGCATCCGGACCGACGCCGACCGCGGCGCCGACGCGCAGGCGTCCCTGTGCGTCCTTCGTCGCGTTCGGGTACTGGATCCGCTTCTGGATGTCCTTGACGGTGATGAGACCTTTGAGGATACCGCGCTCGTCGACGACCGGCAGCTTCTCGATCTTGTATTTGTGCAAGATCTCGCGTGCTTCGTCGAGGGTGGTGCCGACCGGGGCGGTGATGAGGTTCTCCTTCGTCATCAGGTTCGCGACCGGCTGGTCGAGGTCGTCCTCGAAACGGAGGTCACGGTTGGTCAAGATGCCGACCAGTCGTCCCTCCTCATCGGTGATCGGTACCCCGGAGATGTGGTACCGCTCCATGACCGCCAGCGCATCTCGCACCTTGTCGGTCGGTCGCAAGGTGACCGGCTCGACGATCATCCCCGACTCGGAGCGCTTCACCTTGTCGACCTCGGCGACTTGCTCCTCGATCGACAAGTTGCGGTGGATGATGCCGATCCCACCCTCGCGGGCGAGCGCGATCGCCATGCGTGCTTCGGTGACGGTGTCCATCGCTGCGGACACGATCGGGATGTTGAGGTCGATATTTCGGGTCAACCGTGTCCGCGTATCGACGTCCTTCGGCAGGACAGCCGATTCGGCCGGAACGAGCAGGACATCGTCGAACGTGAGCCCGATGCCGACGAGTTTCTCGGCTATGACTTCTTCGAGCGTCGGGATTTCGGTCGTGGTGGTCGGTATCGGATCGGACGTTACGGTCATCGCCTGTCACCCCCCAGGAATCGCATCCTTTCGTTCAGCGTACGCCGTGCGAGACATGGACAGCTGCGTCTCCTTCGACCGGAAGAGCCAGCCGCTCCAGAAGTTCTTTGCCGAGTTCCGCGTATGCCTGGGCTGCCCGGGACGTGGGGTCGTACTCGAAGATCGTCTGGCCGTGGCTCGGCGCCTCGGCAAGACGGACAGCACGCGGAATGACGGTTCGAAAGGCCCGGGCGCCGAACACCCGGCGGATCTCCTGCACCACCTGGACTGCGAGCCGCGTCCGGGCATCGAACATAGTGAGGACGACGCCGAGTACATCGAGCGCCGGGTTGAGTCGCCGCTTGACGAGGTCGAGCGTCGTCACCAGGTGGGCCAGCCCCTCGAGCGGGAGATATTCGCATTGGATCGGCACCAGGACGGAACGTGCAGCGACCAGCGCGTTGACAGTGAGCAGCCCGAGTGACGGTGGACAATCGACGAGGACGACCGCGTAGCGGGTCGCCAGCGGCTCGATCACCCGGCGCAAGCGCTGCTCGCGCTGCGGGGCTGCGACGAGTTCGACCTCGGCGCCGGCCAGCACGCCGGATGACGGGAGGAGATCGAGACCTGGTCGCACGTCGGGGAGGACCGCTTCCGTACCGTTCGCCGGGTCGAGCAGGGCATCGTAGACCGTCGTCGCGAGGCGAGTGCGATCGATCCCCAGGCTGCTCGTCGCGTTGGCTTGTGGATCGAGGTCGATCAAGAGCGTCCGATGGCCACGTTGGGCCAGAAAGGCCGCGAGCTGCACAGCGGTCGTGGTCTTCCCGACGCCACCCTTTTGGTTCGCGACCGCGATCACCCGTTCCACGCCGCCTGCCTCCGCTCGCGCGGTCGATGTTAATTACCTCAGTTTACCACATGGGCTCCAGGAACCGGACGGCGACCTCGTTGGCGACCAGGACTCCCCGTCGAGTCAGCTGGAGCCGCTCCCCGTCCCATTCCACGAGATCGAGAACGCGCAGCTCCTCGATCGCTGGACCGTAGAGTTCGAGGAGGTCGCGCCCGTGTCGCTCCCGGAAGGCACTCGCGGCGATCCCATCGGTGACGAGCCGGAGTCCCAGCAGCATCGTCTCGATCGCCTCCGTGCGCGGGTCGATCGGCTCCACCTCCTGGATCGGTAGTTCGCCGAGGTGAAGCCGCTCGATGTAGCGTTCCGGTCGTCGCTCGTTGACCGTTCGGATCCCGCCGAGGTAGCCATGTGCACCGGCCCCTGCACCGATGTACCAGCCGTTCCGCCAGTAGATCTGGTTGTGACGCGAGCGGAAAACGGAGCCGCGTGCCCAGTTGGAGATCTCGTAGTGCTCGTAACCGTGCTGAGCGAGAAGATCCATCGCCAGTTCGGCCAGCTCGGCCATCGCATCGTCGTCGAGCGGCCGCAGGACACCGCGCTGGACACCGCGCTCGTACGGTGTGCCGGGCTCGACGGTGAGCGCATAGAGCGACAGGTGCTCCGGTTCCCAGGCCAGAACCGTCGCGAGGTCGTGCAACCAATCTTCCCGTGTCTGGCCAGGCCAGCCGTAGATGAGGTCGAGATTGACGTTATCGAACCCGGCCTGGCGAGCCGCCCGATAGGCCTGCTCTGGCATCTCGGGCCGGTGCGCCCGGCCGAGCACCTTGAGGCCGTGCGGAGCCAGCGTCTGTGCACCGATGCTCAACCGGTTGACGCCCGCCGAACGGTACCCAACGAGCTTGGCCGTGTCGACCGTTTCCGGATTGGCTTCCAGCGTGACTTCCGCTCCAGGTAGGACAACGAAGGTGCGCGCGATGGTGTCGAGGAGCGTCGCGACCTGCCCCGGATCGAGGAGGGAAGGCGTGCCGCCACCGAGATAGATCGTCTGTACGGGGCCAGGCCCCCAGCGTGCGGCGATTAGCTCGAGCTCGCGCACCAGAGCGGCAAGGTATGCTGGGATCAACGGTTCCTGCCGCGCATAGACGTTGAAGTCGCAGTAGGGACAGACGCGCCGACAGAACGGTATGTGGATGTAGAGTCCCCACGGAGCCTCGCGGGGCTGCGGTGCAGCGAACTGTGTCGGTGTTGCGGCGAGCAGTGTCGACATCGTCCATCCATGCCGTCGTTCTATTCGGTGAAGGATAACACGCGGCGCTGAGTGCCCCGTTGCTGGGCTGTTGCAGTGACCGTGCCGGCCGTGGACCCGGTAGCCGACGTCAGTGGCGGCCGAAGGCGGTGCGCCGCCGGTGGGTCAGCAGAGCCTGGACGAGACCGAGCGCAGCGAACTGCGTCCAGATCGCGCTCCCGCCGAGACTGATGAACGGCAGGGGGACTCCAGTGACCGGCAGGAGCCCGACGTTCATCCCCATGTTCACGAATGCCTGGAAGAAGAGCAGAGCCGTGATGCCGGTCGCCAGCGCCCGCCCGAAAATGTCGTTCGTCAGGAGCGCGACCCGACTGGTTCGCCAGAGCAAGATGAGATACGCGGCGACCAGTGCCACGCCACCGACGAAGCCGACCATCCCCATCGCGTGTGCGAAGATGAAGTCGGTATGCCGCACGCGGAGGAGCCCGAGCTGGCTCTGCAGGCTCCCGGCCAGCCCGTTCCCGAAGAGTCCGCCCGTCCCGATCGCGATCTGGGCCTGGATGATGTTGAATCCCTCGCCGAAGTAGTCGCGTTCCGGCTGGTACGAGATGAGCAGGCGCTCGCGCATGTAGTCGTGCAGCACGAAGTGCCAGGCGAAGAGCGCGACCAGCGGACTGGCAGCGATGACCGCCAGGAGATGGAGCCGGCGGATCGGACTCACCAGCATCACGGCAAGCCAGATCGCGGCGAAACAGCCAGCTGTACCGAGATCCGGCTGTTGGTAGACGAGTGCCATCGGCACGAGGACGATCAGTCCGCCGATCACGAAGTTCACCAGGCGGCGCATCTCCGGTCCGCGATCAGCGATGAACGCAGCCAGCGCGATCAGGACGGCAACCTTCGCTGGTTCCGACGGCTGGATCGTGATCGGACCGAGATCGATCCAGCGCCGCGCACCCCCGATCGTCACGCCGATGAGGTCGACTGCGACCAGACCAATCAAGGCGACGGCATAGATCGCCCAAGCGAGCGCCTTGATGTACCGGGGATCGATCCAGCTCAGTGCTGCCATCAGCGCGAGGCCGAGGAGGATGGCGATCGCCTGCCGGACGACAGGGCTGCCCGCTCCGATCGGGCCGGCTCCGTCAGCGCTCCAGATAGCGACCAGGCCGAAGCCACAGAGCACGAGTGCGGTGATGAGCGCTGCCCAGTCGAAGTTCCGCAGGTTGGCCTGCCGTTCGTGTCCGCGGAGCGAGGTAGCGAGAAGACTCATCGGCCTGTTATCCTCCGGCGAGACGTTCGGGTGTGCCAGCGCTCCCCAGCCGAGTATACGGGCAGCGTCGTGCGTCGGGCGAACGCTCCATTCCACATCGAAGCGGGAACCGACACCGGCGCGGCACTGGTGCGTTGGGTCGTCGGGCGGCCAGTGCCGGCGTGGCTGCTGCGCCGTGTGGGGCATCGGCTCCTGACCCAGGCACCGCTCGGCTGGATGCTCGTCGTTCTCGTGCTCCTCGCACTGCGGCGAACGCACCGTCAGCCAGGGTCGGTCCCGGAGCGGCTCGCACTCGGGCTGTCAGCGAGCGGATACTCGCTGGCTGCCATCGCCCGGTGCCTCGGCGTCGAGAGCGACGCAGCACTGGAAACGCTGCTCTCCGCGCGGCGGGCGCGTGGTCTCCCTGAGCCGTGCGCGATCGGCCGTGACGCGCTCGCGGTGGAGGCACCGGAGACGAGCTGGCACGTGCATGCCGCCGCTTGTGCCACCTGCCAGAGAGTGCGCGAAGCCTGGCAGCGGGATGACGCGCGTCTACGCGAGGAAATCGCGCTGGCGGCCGAGAGCGAAAGCGGCAAAACGGACCGGCGAAGCCGCGTAGGTTGGAGGATCGCTTGGCTGCTGCTTCTCCTCGGCGTGTCTGCGCTCGCGATGGTCGGCCAGTACCCGGGTCGCGGTCTGCAGCCGAGCACTGCAGGTTTGGACGAGCAGGAATCCCGCTGGGTTGTCATGGTGGCCGCCGACGGGAGCGTCGCCGCGCAGGATCTCGTCACCGGTCGTTGGCGCGAGCTGTTGCCAGCAACCGGCTTACCGGAGAACGACGTGTTTCTCTCTCCCGATCGACAGCTGCTCGCGCGCGTATCGCGGAACTGGCCTGGGCTGGCTCCGGCGCTGGTGCAGCTCGAGGTCATGGCTGTCGAATCCGGCGAGATCGTGCGCGTGCAGACGCGTTTCGATGAGGCGACGATCGACTACCCGGTCGGCTGGCTCGACGCACGCCGGTTTCTCTTCGCTCGGGCGAGCTTTCCTGTGTCAGCCGAGGATGTCGAGCGCGATGAACCACTCGTGACGCTCGAAGTGTTGGATATACCGACGGGTGTCACGTACTCGCTCGGCCGTTTCGCCCTGCAGCACGTCTTCGTACCATGGCCTGGAACGATCGTGGTCGCTGAGCAGCGACCGACCGGTCGTACGGTTCGGGTCATCGACGTCGCGGAGGGCAGTGCGGTGTCCGAGCGTCCGTTGCCGCCCGGCACCGCTGACGAGACGCTCCTCGGCCTCTGTGTGCTCGACGACGGTCGGTGGCTTGCTCTCTGGCATACGAACTCCGGTGCGGCCCGGCTCGTCGCGGTCGACGACGAAGAAGTCTTGCTGTGGCGCGGGGCTGGGGCGATCGAGTTGCTCTGCGACCGGGTGCACGTCCCGTTGCTCGTCACCCAGACGGCTGGGCAGACGACGCTCTGGCGCATCGAGCGGAACGGTGCGAGGACCCTGTGGACGCTGCCGCAAGAACTGGAACCGCTCGCTATCGAGTGGACGCCTGAGGGGTATCCGGAACTCCTGCTGATCGGTCGCGGGAGAGACCTGTTCCGTCCACCGCTGATGGGTGATGCCCGGTGGGGCCCGTCTCTGCCGGAGCCAACGGTGCTCTACCGTTCGTCGGCGGGCGGGCTCGAGCCGCTCCTCGCAGTGAGCCGACGATGGCGACTCGTCGGCCGCGTGTCGGAAGTCGCGCGTACAAGCACCCCGGTCGCGGCGCTGGAGTCGACCGTGCGGGAGTACGGAGCAGGCGGCGAGCCCTATCTCGTGTCACCCCAGGGGAGCGTCGTCGTGCATCGGGATCCGGTCGGAGACCTGTTCGTTATCCGTGATCTCGCTAGTGGGCGCACGCACACGCTTCCCGCGGCGTTCGAGCATCTGGCCTGGCTTCCCAGCGGCGAGGCACTGGTAGCCGTCGGGTCTCCGGCCGGGTCGGGTATGGTGCCAGGAAAGTCGCGCGAGGTACCGAGTCGTGTCGTCCTCACGCTCGATCCAGCGGGCGTGCTCGGCCGGAGTGTCCCGGAACGATTGGGGCGGATCGACCTCGATCCGCTCGACTTCGGGCTGGACCCGGAGCGTCGCTATCTGGCCGTCGCACCGTCCCCGACGGGCATCGCGCTGGCGCTGTTGACCTGTGATCGGGCGCGGGGTGTGGTCGAGCTGTGGGTCGAGCGAGTGGATAGAGAGCAGCCGGAGCGGCGAGCGACCTGGAAGGTCGAGGACTGCGATGCGACTCAGGGCGGTTCGGCACTCGCCTGGGTGAGTCCGACTCGGTTCGTCCTCATCGTCCCGGTGGAACGTGCAGCGGAGGGGCCGCGGGAACTCCTGGTGCAATCGTTCGAGGTCGAGGATGCATCGCCGCGCGAGCTGGCGCGGCACTGGGTGCGCGGAGCGGAACGTGCCATTTTCCCTGTCGAGCTCGTCAGCGACGGCACCACACTCGTCTACCGGTTGCGGGTCGAGGGGGATGACACCACGGAGGATCGCGTCGTGGCGCTCGACCTCGACGATGGTTCTTCACTCGTGCTGGCTGAAGGAGAACCGGCACGGGGTCTCTGCTTGGGACAGGACGAACGCGGTGTCGTTGTCCGCCGGGGCGGAGTCTGGCCTGGTACGGGTGGAACGGGCGCGTCCGGTCGCTGGCTGGCTCAGTAGTGGCAGTGGCATGCCTTCCCGATCGTCATGTGCTCGCTTTGGTCGAGGAGCGTGGTAGCGCGCGTACCGTGTTGCTCGGCCCGCGGCGTAAAGGGCCTGCATCGACTGGGCTCGCTCGAGGAATGAGAGCATACCTCAGCCAGATCGAGTCGTCCCACTTGACACGAGTCGTGCAGATATGTATATATACACGTGGAAGCTGATCTGAGGTGATCGGTTGCCAGGGCGACTCAGAGCGACGCGAAAGGAGGCGAGCCATGATGGAGCGGTGGAGCCCGATCGCGGAGTTCGAGCGACTCTGGAACGAGATGGATCGCCTGATGAGCGAGACCTTCGGCCGCACGGCGCGACCGATCCTGGCACGAGCGTTCACAGTGCGACCGGCGATCGACCTCTTCGACAATGGTGAAGCGCTCGTGGTCAAGGTGGCCGTGCCGGGTGCGAAGCCGGAGGATCTCGAGGTGAGCATCGAGCAGAACACGCTGACGATCCGTGGCCGGTACGGGTACGTGCTCGACGAGGAGACGGCGAAGCACGCGACCTGGTACCGCCGCGAGATCGGGTACGGTGAGTTCAGCGAGACGCTGACCTTGCCGGCCCCGGTCGATCCGGAGGCTGCCCAGGCGCAGGTCGAGCACGGGATCTTGACGCTGACCTTGCCGAAGACGACCGAGGCGCGCGTCAAGCGGATCCCGGTGCAGGAGCCGAAGGCGCTGGCCAGCTCGGTGAGCTGAAACCAGCTCACGGAGGCGCCAGCACCTGAAAAGGCCCGGGCGAGAAGCCCGGGCTTTTGGCTTCTCCGGGGAATCGGTCGTGGAGCGAGGCCCATCCTGCTCCTACCGACGCTGTGACGGGGTTTCGGCAGACGTGATGACTGGCTGCTCGGTGAAGCGGAGGTGACGTGTCTCCGGCACGAACATGACCAGCATGCCGGCCGAGAGCGCGCCGAGCACTGAGCAGAGCCCGGCGGTCAGCGCGATGCCGAGTGCATCGGCAACGAAGCCGACAGCGAGCGGGGCGACCGCTTGTCCTCCGTCGCCGATCAGCCGCCAGAGACCGAGGAACTCGCCGGTGCGCCCGGGAGGTGCCAGGTCGGCCCCGAGCGTCATCATCGTCCCCGAGCCGAGCCCGTTCGCGAAACCGATCACGAGGCCGACGAGCAAGAGCTCGGTGTAGCTCGAGGTGAGCGGAACGAGTGCCATTCCCAGGCCGAGCAGCAGGAACGAGGGAACCGCTGCGGCCTTCCGGCCCCACCGGTCCATGATCCAGCCAGCTGGCCAGAAGAGGCCCATGTCGATGAGGGCGGACACACTGATGATCTGGCCGATCGCAGCGGCGCTCAGCCCGAGCGCATCGGCGCCATAGAGCGGGATCGCCACCTGGCGAGTCTGCCGGAGCATCTGTCCGAACAGCTGGGCGGTGCCGGCACTCGCCAGCGCACGCCAGCGCATCCGCAGCACAGCACCGACCGCGGCGAGCGGAGCGTGATGACGTGGTGTCGGCGCCCCGACCGGCTCGAAGGCGGCTCCGGCGACGACCAGGGCAACGAGCGCGACGAGGGCGGTCACCACGATGGCCCACTGGAGCCCCAGGACCGTGCCGATCCAGCCGCCGAGCGCTGGCCCAAGGAACCAACCGATGCGATTGATTCCTCCGAAGACTGCGATGGCGCGCCCCCGTTGCTCGACGGGAACGACAGTGGCGAGGTAGGCGTGGCGCGACAGGCCCCAAAGCGCGATGCCGATACCCGTGACGAAGCGGAAGAGAATCAGCAGTGGCGGCACGGTGCCGGCCAGTGCGACACCGAGCGTCGCCAGGGCGTAGACGACACAACCGAGGAGAAAGGCGCGGCGGTGACCGATACGTCCCAGGAGCGTGCCCACCGGCACGTCGGCGAGGAGTGTCCCGACCCAGGCTGCTGCGATGGCGATTCCGGTGACGGAGTAGCTGGCTCCCTGTTCGCGTAGGAAGAGCGGGAGCACCGGTACCATGACCCCCTGGCCGAAGGCGAGCAGGATGGTCGGTAGATAGACCGGCAAGACGAGATCGCGCGTCGTGCGCACCACAGCCCCCGTACTCCCGAGGAATGGTCGCACCCTCTCGCCCGGGATGCAAGCGATCGGTCGGTCGGCGACCGATATCCGGTGCCAGGGGGCCGGACGGCGGCTTCACCGGTGCAGCAGTGGAGGGCAGTGATGACCGCAGTGACCAGTGCCGCGCAAGCCGGATGCCTGGTCCTTCGACACGCTCGTGAGCGGCGAAGCTGTGCGGCATGCTGTCGCAGCTCCGCACCGAAGCGCAGCGCAGGCGTCCTTTGCGCGAGGTTCGGTGCGCTGGGAACGCACCGGCCGGGTCGAGTGCGGGTCGACTCGGGCGCGTTGAACTTTACAGAATTTGTGTGTTATACTAGTGTGCGTGGATCGATGGTACCTCCGCGCGTGGGGAGATGCCCGAGCGGTTCAAGGGGCCGGTCTGTAAAATCGGTGCGCTGATGCGCGTCGGGGGTTCGAATCCCTCTCTCCCCACTGCACACGAGTCGCCTGTGCGGTCCCGCACGAGCGGCGGTCGTTCGCGACACACGGGAAGCGTGAGCAACCAGGCCGACCGGGCGAGTCCCGATACTCGCCCGGTCGCCCGTGTCGAACGTCCGTGTGGGGTCGCAGAGGAGTCGCGTGACGGTCGATCGCGAGTGCGCTGTTGCGCGTCCTTTTCCCGAAGACGGATCGCCAAAGGGATCTCGAGCACCGTGCCGTTCGCCGGGCGGTGGGCACTCGTGAACTGGGGGGCCGCCGTTACCGGAGCGCGGTCGCGGCCTCACCGATGGAGATGGCCAGTTCCCTCGGGAGGCCAGCGTCGACGAGGAAGTCATGCAAGTCGCCTGGAGTCGAGACGTGCCCGCGCCGGACCCGGAGACGCTGGTGCTCGGCCGGATCTTCCAGGATCCAGAGGCGTGCTTCGACTGCCCAACCCACACCATCCCGCCGGACGATGATCCGCCCGGCCAGTGCCTGACCGATCGCAGCGGCACGCCGGTCGATGCGACGTGCTGCCAGCTCGAGCCGGTTCGGACTTGTCTCCCACAGGCATTCCCACCCGGCGATCTCGCGCGGAAGCTGTGCTGGCGCACCAGTGATACTGGTCATGGTCGTTTCCTTCCGAAGACTCGCCTGGACAGGTCGGACAACTCTGGGAGTCCTACTCCCTCATCGGAGCACACCTGGGCCAGCATCGCTGAGAAGCTCGACCAAGAGCGCTTTGTGCAGGTGCAAGCGATTCTCGGCCTGGTCGAAGATCACCGACTGCGGTCCATCGGCGACCTCGGCCGTCACCTCCTGTCCGCGGAACATGGGGAGACAGTGCATGAAGATCGCGTGCGGTGCGGCTGCGCTCATGAGCGCTGGTGTCACGCGGTAGGCTTCCAGCTCGCGCAGGGTCTCTTCCGGAACGTTCTGCCCCATGCTGACCCAGACATCGGTGTAGACGATGTCGACGCCGCGAACGGCCTCCAAGGGGTCGCTGAGGAGTTCGATCGTCGCCCCGGTGCGGGTACCGATCTTCCGTGCACGCTCGATGATCCCCGGGTCAGGCTGGCAGCTCGGCGGGGTGGCGATCCGGACCGAGAGACCGACCAGCGCACCGGAGAGGGCAAGCGAGTGCGCCATATTGTTCGCGCAGCCGAGGTAGGTGAGCACCCGACCGCTCCAGCCGCCGAACCGCTCTTTGATGGTCAGCATGTCGGCCAATCCCTGCGTCGGATGCGCGAGATCGGAGAGACCGTTGATCACGGGAACCGTCGCGTGGGTGGCCAATTCGACGACGTCGATATGCCGGAAGACGCGGGCCATGATGGCATCGACGTAGCGTGAGAGGACGCGCGCCGTGTCGGCGATCGTTTCGCCGCGCCCGAGCTGGAGGTCGTTGGTCGAGAGGTAGAGCGCGTGGCCACCGAGCTGGGTCATCCCGGCCTCGAAGGCGACACGCGTGCGCGTCGACGGCTTCTGGAAGATCATGGCGAGGGTTTTGCCACGCAGGAGATGATGCTGCGGTTCACCGGCACGATGTTGCGCTTTGAGCTGGGCGGCGAAATCGATCAACGCGACTGCTTGCTCGGGGGAGAGATCGTCGTCGGTCAGGAGATGGAACTGCTTGCGGACAACCGGGACAGCCATGGCATCCTCCTCGTCATGCAGCACACGATCCAGCCGCGGACGAACTCCTGAGACCTCGACCTGGACCTGTGCCTCATGCGGAGGTGCACTGTCCCTTCCTCCTGCTGCGTCCCAACGACTCCCCATTATCGCTGTCACTATCGCACAAGCCGCTTCACGTGTCAAGCGCGCGTTGCCGTGACGCTTCCAGCCGGATCTTGACAGGGAACAAGCTCTCGGTTAGATTGAAGGTGTCCTGATGAACTGAGGAATGCGTACGCGGCTGTGCTCATACGGGGTAGACAGGCTGGAGTACGCGGGAACGTGGTGCGTCGCTCTCACAGGAGTCCCTCGTTGTGGGGAAGCAGGGTCTCGTGAAAGGGGGGAGATCGTGCAAACGGTCGGTGATGGTGGTGCGGTCCGCGACACAGTCCAACTCGGAACCGGCCGTCCGCCTCTTCCGCTGGTCGACCTACCGGAACCGGAAGAGGTGTTCAAAGTCCCGCGTATCGGCGTCAAGGAGGCGATCACGCTCGTCATCGGCCCCAGCCTGATCGCGCTCGGTCTTTCCATCGGATCGGGCGAGTGGTTGCTGGGGCCGCTCGCGGTCGCGCAGTACGGCTTCGTCGGGATCGGTTGGGTGATTCTCCTGTCGGCGCTGCTCCAGACCTTCTACAACGTCGAGATCACCCGCTACATCATGGCCACAGGCGAGGTGCCGGTTCTGGGCTGGGCGCGCGTGCCGCCCGGCTGGTGGCTGTGGGTGCCGGTCGCCTTGCTCATGGTCTACTTCGCGAACATCTGGGGTGGCTGGGCGGCTGGCGCTGGCGAGGGGCTCTACGTCCTGCTGACGGGGAGCCTGGTCGACGAACCCGGTGAGCGGACAGCAGCACGCTGGTTGGCGGTCCTGCTCATGGTCGTCGTCTTCCTGATCGTCCTGTTCGGGCGCAGGATCGCCCGAACGCTCGAGCTCGTCAACTGGGTGATCGTGGGGTTCATCCTCGTGACGCTCCTCATCGTGAACCTGGTGATCGTACCTTTCGGCACATGGTGGGAAGCGCTGCGCGGCATCCTCACACCGGCCCTGCCGCCTTCCGGGGTCGATGCCACCCTCCTCGGTGGTCTGGCTGGGTACACGGCACTGGCGTCAGGCCTCAACTGGTACAACATGAACTACTATCGCGACCACGGCTATGGCATGGGGGCGCGTGTCGGGTTCATCGCTGGTCTCGTCGGTGGAAAACAAGAAGAGATCTTGTCCAGCGGTGTGACGTTCCCGGATACGCCGGAGAACGAGCGACGCTGGAAGCGCTGGTTCCGGCTGCTCCTGCTTGACCAGTGGGTCGTCTTCTTCGGTGGGGCGCTGATCGGCATGTACTTGACGACGCTTCTGGTGTATCACCTTGCCAATCTCCCCGGTATCGAGAAGCCGACACGAGCGACGATGCCGACCTTCGCAGCGGACGTGCTGAGCCGCGAGTACGGTAGCTTTCTCTACATCTGGGCGCTCATCGTCGGCTTCTTCGTCCTGTTCAGTACCCAGCTGGGTATCTTCGAGTCGCTGGTCCGCAACATGTCGGACGCGCTGTACGGCCTGAGCCCGCGCTTCCGGGAGGCGATCGCTGGTGATCCGCGCCGCTTCTACTACCCCTTCATGCTCGTGCTCCTGGTTGTGATCAGTTTCCTCATCTTCCAGGCTCTGCCCACGGAACTCATTCTCATCTCCGCCAACATGTCGAATCTCGGTGCGCTCGTCTTTCCGTTCTTGCTGATGTATCTGAACCGGCGCCTGCCGCGTCCGGCCCGTCTCCGCTGGTGGTCGTACGTGGTGCTGGTTGGGAACACACTGTTCTTCGGCTTCTTCTTCCTGAACTTCCTCTGGGTGCAGCTCTTCGACCAGCCGCTGGTGCGGTTCTGAGTCGAAGCGGTCAGAACGTTCCGGCCCGGGATCATCCTGATCCCGGGCCGGTTTCGCTCGGTGGACCAGCATCGTCCCGGTTTGACGGCGTGGCGCGTTCGCGCTAGGCTTATCATCTGTGGGTGCGTGACCCACGGATAGTGCGTGGTGCCTACACTCCGAGGAAGGAAGTGACGTGTACGCGGTCGTCCGAACCGGAAGCAAGCAGTACCGAGTGCGCGTCGGTGACATCATCGAAGTCGAGAAGCTCCCGGTCGAACCGGGCCAGTCGGTCACGCTGGACGATGTCCTGCTGGTGGAGCAGGACGGTTCGGTGATGGTTGGTACACCGACCGTGCCGGGTGTACGCGTGGTGGCGCGCGTGCTCGATCAGGTGAAGGGGCCGAAGCTGATCGTCTTCAAGATGAAGCCGAAGACGCGCTATCGCCGCAAGACCGGGCACCGGCAGCGCTACACCCGCTTGCAGGTCGAAGCGATCGAAGCTGGTGCGACCTCGTGAGAGCGGAGGGGGCTGAGCGATGGCACACAAAAAGGGCGGTGGTTCGACGCGGAACGGGCGCGACAGTCATGCGAAGCGCCTAGGCGTCAAGCGGTTCGACGGGCAGTTCGTGCGCGCTGGCAACATTCTCGTCCGGCAGCGGGGAACGGTCTTCCGCCCCGGGCGGAACGTCGGGATGGGGCGTGATTTCACGCTGTTCGCGCTGATCGATGGGTACGTGAAGTTCGAGCCCATCTCGCGAGACAAGCGGCGTGTCAGCGTCTATCCCGAGCCAGTCGGGCGGACTCTACCGGCAGCTGCTGGGAGTGTCGGGGCATGAAGAAGGGTATTCATCCACAGTACTATCCGCAGGCGACGGTGATTTGCACGTGCGGAAACACCT